>ERZ779643.2265-NODE-2265-length-11380-cov-3.836291_pt1 | contig 11380 bp, 10 predicted proteins | sample MGYA00511564_ERZ779643 | MGnify/ENA primary metagenome ERZ779643 (study PRJEB29588, sample SAMEA2147114) | human gut metagenome | biome: human gut; feature: human-associated habitat; material: faeces | place: Denmark | collected 2008/2010 ... | reverse complement strand
CATCCCCTGGCGGAAGAGCTTGAACTTCGCGTCCAGTTCCTTGAGCTTGTACACGGAACGGGCCGGATAATTCTCGCGCTTGGCCTTGAGAAAATAATGATCTCGATATTCCTTCATAGTGACACCAGCGGGCTTCTATAGCGTTTTTTTTCGCGGTAGCCAAGCCCCACAGGGGCGGCCCGGCCGATTTTTTTCAGGAGATGGACGGAAGGAGAGGCACCGGAGATGGCAGGGGCTTTGTCCAGCGTGGCGTGAAGGTTGCCGGCCGAAAGACACGGCCCGGGGATGCCTCTGTGTCCTGACGGTCAGGGCGTTGGTATGCCAGCCTGATTCGGAGCGGCCTTGCTTTCCCGCAGGCGTTCCGGGAAAGCTGGAGCTCGCCTGTCTGCATACCAAGGAGGGAATGCATTAGAAAAAATGGAGCGACCGACGGCATGGACATAGCGCGCCACTCCCATTTTAGGGTATTGGTGCAAACACATACCATCCCCTTGCCGAAGCCAGCTTCGTAGTGGCCCGGCCCGTTCCCGTCGCAGCGTTCAGCTCCTCTCTTCGTGCCGACGGACGGCTGCTCGCAAAAAAGACTTGACCGCGGCAAGTGAATGGCATACATACCTCGCTACGCCGCGTTGTGGCGTCCATGTGGGGAAGTAGCTCAGCTGGGAGAGCATCGCCTTCGCAAGGCGGGGGTCGGGAGTTCAAGTCTCCTCTTCTCCACCACAGATAATTCAAGGGGTTACGGTTTTGAACCGTAACCCTTTTTTTTCCTAAAAACATGTGATAGTTAACCAAAATTACGTTTTTTAGGGTAAAAAAATAACAGACCGTCATAAAAATGATGAGCTGCTTCGGGATAAGGGCTACTTGGTTGATTCAATAGGTGTACGACATATTTTCTTATAAGATAAGCTGATCTACCCAATATTTATCCTGATTAGCTGGAAAATCCTATGAACATAGCCTTACTGGTAGCTACTGTTGATCGTAAAGAGTCCGTTGCGCGTCTCTTGAACAGCTTAGGGCAACAAACTTTTCGTAATTTTACAGTCTATATCGGCGATCAAAATAGTTCACCAATACTTCAAGATATCATCGATTACTTTCGTTCCCAAATTAATATTATTCATTGTCCCATCTCACGCCAAGGACTTTCTGCTGTACGCAATATTTTACTTGAAAAAGCACTGTCCCATAAAAAATATGATTGGATAGCCTTTCCTGATGACGACTGCTGGTATGAGCCAGATACGCTAAAAAATCTTTCATTATTTTCGCGCAGGTATCCCCAAATATCAGGCATTCTCTGCGCTCAAAGAGATGAAAATGGCATATTTCGCTATAGTAAGCCTAAAGATATAAATCGATTTAATGCTTTTTTTGCCTCTGAAACATATGTTCAATTTTATAGAGTGGCTGCTATCTCGTGCATTGGAAACTTTGATGTACAGCTCGGCCCAGGAACAGGACTCCCTTATGGTTGTGGCGAAGATACCGACTATGTTTTACGGGCATTAAAATCTGGAATCAAAATTGTCAGAGAATCAAGCATTGTAGTCTGCCATCCAAAACCACGTATACAGGACAATAAATATATAAAAAAATGGCAGAGATATGGATACGGAAGAATCTATCTACTGCGTAAGCATAAATTTCCCAAATGGTTCATCATTGCAAATATATTCTATCCACTGGCAAAAGCTCTCACTGAAGGATCAACGAGCTGGAATTACAGAAAAAACATGTTCCTAGGCCGTTGGTATGGTTTATGGAAATGTACTACGTACATAGAGGAAAATCCCGCAATGAATCAATATAATTCTTTACAACGTCTGATTGACAAACTTTATCCGTTACATGTTAGCGCTAGAGACGAAATTTTACTCAAGTGTGTTTTTTCTAATAATGTCAACCAGCCGATGCTGGATGACTGTCTAGAAAAATGCGATATTGAAGTAATGGGAGGAGCAAAATGCCTCTTGCTTTCCTACCTTATGCATGAACACCCAGAATTAAAATTCTCCAGCTATAGTGGTCCACGAATCCGTGGTTTGATCAATTTTTGGCGTTTCCGTAATTTGAAAACTCTTTCCCATTTTTCAAAAATCGGTAAAGCTCTTAATGCAAACCGTATCCCCATGTTACTGTTCAAGGGCGGGGCCATGAAGCTTTTACGCCCAGAGCTTTCTCGCTCTATGGGCGATGTAGATATATTGATCCCTCAGGACCGCATTGATGAAGCAGTTCGCCTCTGTGTAAACTTGGGCTTTTTGTATGACAGAGCAGATTCAAAGCATGCTATAGGATTCCACACTCCTACCGAAGATGCAGTGGACATCCACTATGCATTATATGAACCAGGAACCGATTTGCGTACTCTGCACGATCGACTTTTTTCCCGTGCGGCATCACGCAAAGCTTTTGGGGTCGATGTTCTGCTTCCGTGCCACGAGGATCTTTTTTTCTTGGTACTGGCTAACTTCACAAAAAATCTGCGCGAACACACCAGCTTAAAAGGTTTGTACCTGGCTCTGTGTGACTGCCATTTCCTTCTGCGGGATAAGCCTGATTTTCGATGGGAAATCGTACGAGAGGATGCAAAGAACAGTGACAAAGAATTGGAAGTACGCTTTGCCGCAGAGTTCATGAATCGTATCGTGCCAGAGACCATCCCATTGGAAAAACTTGGAATCCCTATTTCAACTTCCATGGAAGCCTTCTGCAACCAAGTCATCTTCGATGAAGATATTTTTTTGCAACGGCAAAAAGAATGTCAGGCTATCCGTGTGGTGGAACTCAAAAATCATCCTTGGCGTGAAGGGATCCGGATAGGAAAGTTCCTAATCTTAAAACAAATCCGTAAGCATCCCTGGCTTGTCAAACAGTACCTTCTTTTTATTGAGCGGAGGATGAAAAATGCTCATTAAAGATCCGCAGCCTACACAGCGTGATAAACTGCTGGATAGTTTAAAGGGATATACCCAACACCTTGGTACGCCTGTCTTTATCAAATATCTTGATTTGGGTACAAAGGTCGTACGCCTTATCAATTATTCACATGCGTTTACACCTTTTGTAGAGGACCAGCTAGCATATATTTTAAAAGATGATATGCCCAGCTATGATGCGACTCTTATTATTTGGCATGAGCCGCACTTAGATGATTTTTTACTAAGACTATATAAAATATATGACTTAAAATTGTATGTAGCCGAACGTTCTCTTCGTCTAAAGCAAAGAAAAGAAGGGGAAAAAAATCCGGACATAAACCTCAAATTGCATGATGAAAATATTTTACATATCCAACCATTAATAGATTTAAATACTAATAGTGGAATCCTCTCTGCGTGGGATTACCGTTCTAATACCTACTATTACAGCCTTAGCAATATGGCCCCAGAAGAGGTCATAAAAAAAGGTCATCTTTTTGTTCGAGTATTCAGCAAAATTCTCAAAAGCCCAGACAGTAATCTCGGTCATGGCGCTGTCATTGGGCTCAATGGGAAAGGTGTCCTTTTCTGTGGTATTGGCTACCGTGGAAAATCAACCTTCGCTGTCAATGCATTACTGCATGGCTTTGAATATGTTTCAGATGATTATATATCATTTGGAAAAAAAGATGGAAAACTCTATGCTTGGCCCATTTACTCAATTATTACACTTTCACCTGTCATTTGGCAGTTCATGCGCAAAAGACTAAAAGCAGATTTCATATCTAATAATGCTCGCAAAGATAAATATGTTTTCTCTATTGCGAATTATCATGAACGATTTGTTTCTGCTTATCCCATTCACCTATGTCTATATCCTCGATTTGTACAAGACCAAGAACCTAGCATCGACAAAGGAGAGCGTACACAGGCACTTGAAGAATTCGTGCTTTCTTCTCTCCGTCAAATGGGTGATGCTGAAGATGTGGAGACAATTGCTAAAATGTATTCCTTTGTTAAGGATTTACCGTACTACCGTATAAATCTGACATCAAACCTAGATAAAAACACTCAATGTCTTCGAGATTTTCTTGAACATTTCGAAGGCTAAATTCACTGGAGGAAGACATGCCCTGCTTTAAACTTAATGATGCAAAAATGTTCAGCGATATCGCTGATGGAGTCGCTATTGTTATTAATAGTGAAACAGGTATCTACTATGGAATGAATGAGCTCGGCTCTGCAGTCTTTGAAGCAATCCTAGCTGGCTCTTCTCTAAAAACTCTAGGACAGCAATTAAAGGAACTCCCTGGAGCTCCAGCTGATATACAGACCCGCCTCGAAGATTTTATTTCAGAGCTCCAGCGTTTTGAAATCCTTCTTCCGTCTTCAACAAATCCTAGCGAGGTTACTTTACCTCCCAATCTTACTCCCGATGACTTTAGCCTTTCCGTTCAAGAATTCAATGACGCACAAGAACTTCTACTGGCAGATCCTATCCATGAAGTAAAGCCTGAAGCTGGTTGGCAGCCAGATAAAGCTGTCCTGGAGATGGATAAAGAACTTGTTGCAGCTAAAGAAGCCAAGGTTGAGAAATAAACAGTCAACATTCATGGGGGAAGTAACATTCCCCCTTTTCATTTGCTATGCCCAAGATATCAATCATTATTCCTGTATTTAATGCAGCTCCATGGCTTTCCCGCTGTCTTGATAGCATCAAACAGCAAACTTTTGCTAATTTTGAAGTTATTTGCGTCAACGATGGGTCTAGGGATGATAGTTTAAAAATAATAAAAAGCTATGCCCAATTGGATAGAAGGTTCTCATGTATAAATATTTCGATAAATAGAGGTGTATCTATTGCACGAAATATTGGAATTGCGGCAGCCTCAGGAGAGTATATATCATTTATTGATCCTGATGACGCCATCGAGCCAAACTTTTATGAAAAACTTTACGATAATGCAAAGAGTGAAAACTTCGATGTCGTCAAAGGATCTCGTCTCCGTATTACGAATAATGGAAATATTGATTCAGAATTTATCAATGATAAAATAAAAAAGGATATATACTCTTTTACTTGGCAATTTACGACAGCTATTTATAAAAAAACTTTTCTTGATACTTATGCTATTAAGTTCCCTCCCTTTATCACCAATGCAGAAGATGTCGTTTTTTTATGGAAAGTTATATTAAATAAACCTACTATTGGTTTTGTTGATGATGTAAACTATTTATACTACAGAAGACAGGATTCTGCAAATTCTGTTTCCCTTAATAGCTCCCAATATTTATCATTACTAAATGCCTGGAAAGAAATATTTTTATACATAGAATATAAACATATAGAAGCTTCACGAATTAAAATTACCCTGAAAACATTTATATTAAATATGGCAATGAATTACTTTAGAGTTATTGAAAAAGATAAAAAAATATCTCAAAACAACTATCAATCATATTGTACATCAATAATAGATAGTTTTTGTTTTGATGATATAGAAATATATTATAAGCAAATTTTTAATTTCATGCTCTTTTCCAAGAATATACTTGAGTTCAATTTTAATCGCACAAAAGCAGAAAATAATATACTTCAAGATATTAGAAAAAAAATATTATCTAAGAAAAAATAAATAAAAGGATATCAAATGCCTAAAATATCAGTTATTATCCCCTGCTATAATACAGCTACATGGTTAGCATCCTGCATACAAAGCATTCAAAAACAGTCTTTTACTGATATCGAAATCATATGTATCAATGATGCATCGACTGATAATAGTCTCAGCATACTAAAAAAGCTCGCACAAAATGATAAGAGAATTGTCGTTGTTGATTTACTTACAAATCATGGAGTTTCCATTGCAAGAAATATTGGAATAAATATTTCTTCAGGAAAATATATTAGTTTTATTGATTCAGACGATTTAATAGGTAGCGATTTTTATACCCAATTATACCGTACAGCTGAAATAGAAGAGGCTGATATTATAAAAAGTGCTTCGATATCTATTGATGAAAACAATCAACCAATTCAGATAGATAATATCAACCCACTAATATTAAAGAACAAAGGATATTTTCTCTCTCAATTTTGGTCTGCTATCTATAAAAAAGATTTAATCGAAAAATTTAACATAAAATTCCCCGAAAAATTAATAAGAGGGCAAGACAGAGCCTTTCTCTTGAAAGCAGTTATGTCTTGTCAAAAAATTTCTGTTAACGATAGTGTACATTACATTTATCGTCGGCGTACAGGAAGTTCCGACAGCAAAAAACTTTCAATTAAGAAAATTGAATCAAATCTTTTTTGTTTTGATGATATATTAAGCTTTGCTTCTAATATCTCTGAACTTGATCCTCAATTGCATGCCTTGCAATGCTATAGCTACATCCAAAATTGTATTTCAGATTCGAGTCGCGCAGTTGAAACCGAATTTTCAGAGAGTTCTAAGCTATGTGCAAAAAAAATAGTTGAAATATATGACAAATGTTTAGCTCAAAATGAACTGACTCATATCTTAAAAAAAGAGATAGCATTATTAACTATGATCAGAAATAATGACATTAAAGGGCTCATGACGTATTCACAATTAAGTATTTTTCAAAGGTTACGCTACAACATAGGAAAAAAGTAGAGAGAAAAATTAACATGCCTAAAATATCTATTATCATTCCCTGTTTTAACTCTTCAGAATTCCTTCCTCGATGCCTAGAGTCAATATGCAAACAGACACTACAGGATATAGAAATTTTATGCATAGATGACGGATCAAGCGATAACACACTCCAAATACTAGAACGAGTTGCACAATCTGATAATCGTTTTATCATAATATCTTTATCGCAAAATTGTGGAGCTGCTGCAGCAAGAAACTTAGGAATTCACAAATCTTCTAGTGACTTTATAGCTTTTGTTGACTCAGATGATATTGTTGATCCAATATTCTATGAGAGTTTATATAAGGCTGCAGAATCAAACCCTAGTATTGATATTGTCAGAGGAAATATAAAAAAATATAGTTTAGATGGGAATATATATCTATCAGAAACAGATTCTTTTTCAAAAATACCCGACACTATTTTTTATGATTTTACAATTGCTATTTACAAAAAATCATTTATATTAAAAAACAATATTTTTTTCCCTGAAAATATATCTATTTGTGAAGATCTTTTTTTTGTCACAAAAGCAATATCATTAACGAATTCCATAATAAGCCAAAAAAATGTATATTACCATTACTTAGTTAGGCAAAATAGCTTAAGCTCAAAATATTATACAGATAAAATTGCCGATGAAAAGCTATTTTATATTAGAAGCCTACTAAAAGTGTTAAAGAGTAGTTCAATCCCTCCAGAAAAACAGTCTATTTTGCTCGCTAAGCTAATGATAGATTGTTTAAATATTGGAAAATCCTTATTAACAGGACAGCGTTGTACAGAATGTGCCATAGAATCTATAAAAATATACAATTTATGTTTTTATAAGCATATTTTTCTAGACTTCATAAAAGAAAATTATAATATTGATATAGATTTAATAGAAAAAAAAGATATCAAAAAAATATCTTTTTGGCTGAAGAGAGAAATTATTGCGACAATCAGGAAAAATATATAAGAGGGAAAAATGGAATTAGCAAATATCACACCTGCCTTTTTTTCTCGCTACTTTGAAAAAAATGCCGAGCAGCGCTATGCAATGCAGTTGCTTGAGTTCATGCTGTGGCGGCGTGGGAGATTTATTCCCCCTATGCATAAGGCAAAAATTCAGCAGTCCTTTATCCAGCAGGAAGTTGAAGATTACAAAAATGGGATTATTAACATCCCACAACTTCAATTTCTTGTTACAACACGCTGTTCATTGCGCTGCATAAATTGCAACGCCTATATTCCTTATTTCGGTACACATGGTAAAAAACATAAAGATCTATCACCTCAGGATTTTAAACATGATTTAGACAAGCTTTCTGAAGCTGTGACACATATTAGGAGGTTTATTCTTATTGGAGGAGAGCCACTTTTACACAAAGAGCTTTCAAGCCTTATTGAAATAGCGGCACAGAGTTCTATGATTTCTTTAATTGAAATCATTACAAATGGAACAATAATTCCGAGCTCTGTCATTCTAGACACAATAGAACGCTACAAAGAAAAAATATATTTTCATATCAGTAATTATCAAGCTAATCCAGCCCTTATATCCCGCCTTAAACATGAGAAAATTTTTCAGGTTCTTAAAGAAAGAGATATCAAATATCAAATGTCAGCACATCAAAGTTGGTCAAAAGAAATTCCTCTTCAAGGTCGAAGTAACGATGAAGCTGCTCAAAAGATGTTCGCTAGTTGTTGGCTTAAGCGGTGTCTCCAAGTTTGTGACGGCAAACTTGCGATCTGTCCCAAAGCATCTTCCGGATATGAATTAGGAATGGTAGACGATTCTTTTCCCGGAGAGGTTATCTCTTTAAGAGAAATAGATGACGTTCGGAAGCAGCTCATCGCTTTTTATCAAAAAGATTTTTTTGAAGCTTGCCGATCTTGTGTTCGTATCGATGAAGAAGTTCTTGTGGCTGAACAATTTTCTTAACTCACGAGGAGTATAATATGTTCATTTCCGCTATTATCCCCTGTCGAAATGGTTCTCAGTATCTAAAAGAAGCTGTCAGTAGTCTTCAACAACAAGATATTCAAACAGAAATTATCGTTGTTGATGATGGATCAACAGATACAACAGCGAAAATCGCATCAGAGCTTGGCTGTATTGTAAAAAGTATTCCTCATTCTGGACTATCTGCTGCCAGAAACACAGGATTATCTTTGGCGCAGGGGGAGTTAGTTCTATTTCTTGACCATGATGATGTTATGAGAAAAGGCACCTTGCAAAAGCTTGCAGAAGCTATTTCGCTCCCGACGTCCTCTGGTATCGTCATGGCTAAAGCTGTCGATTTTATATCGCCTGAACTTACAGAGGAAGAAAAAAAAGTGCTTTCCCCCCGTGCTGAACCCTATTACGGACTTCTTTCTGGGGCAGTCCTTTTCAAAAAAGAGGTCTTCTCCCGCATTGGCTGTTTTACAGAGCACTTGGCAACAGGGCAAACGATGGATGTACTTATGAGGGCAGAAGATGCTGGTATCCCCACTGTACGCCTTGACTTCATTGCTGTTGACAGACGCTTACACAACAATAATATGGGGCGTACAATGCAAAAACAGGAGCATAAGGACTATGCTAGCCTGCTTCGCCGCAAGCTAGCCGCACGCCGGAGCTAGAAAAACGGTATGACTTTTCATCCAATACAACGTATCTTTGCTGATTTTCAGCGTATCTGCCAGGTGCTTCCTCCACGATTAAAAAAGGCTGTTGGAGGGGTCTTAACTGTCGTTCTGCTCCAGACTCTCCTGGAAGTCTTGGCTATCCTTGCAATTTCTGGTCTGGCTTTAAGTGTTACTGCTCCAGAACGACTTCAATCTCATTTTATTGTAAAAAAAATAGTTGAATTTGTTCCATTATTGCAAGGACTCATGGAGGATGAGCGTAATTTTGCTACAGGTGTTGCTATTGCAACAGCCATTCTAATGGCAGCCAAAAATGGCCTTGGAGCTCTTGTTAACTTCATGAGTGGGCGTTTAGGTGAAAAAATTGCCCTTTTTGCCGGTGATACAATTTTTCATCACTTTCTTTATAGCCCATATGTCCAGCATCTTTCAGGAAATAGCCAGAGCATGTTTCAAGCCATGTCCTGGCGTACAGATCTGGGGAGAATGACTGTCCAGATGCTGGCCGTCTACAGCTATGCGGCCATTTCTCTGGCACTCTGCTTGATGCTGATTTTTTTCACTCCTGGAATCGTGCTCGCTTTGCTGGGGATTATCGGCTTTTTGGCAGTCTTGATATACTCCCGGCTCAAGAAATCTATTGACGCTGCAGGTAAATCCTCTGCGGAATGGAGACGACAGGAAAACACTACATGCATGAATTCTATGAACGGAATCCGGGAAATTCTGATCTATGGACAGCAAAAGCCCTTTTTCCAGAATTTCCAGGCAGCATGTCGTAATAGTGTCCATGACAGGGCATTTCTCACCATGGCACCTACTATTCCAACATGGGTACTGGAAACCATGGGATTCCTGGGACTAGCAGCGACCGTCTGGGTCATGACGTCCATCCTGGACGCTCCCATGGCTAATATTACGTCAGTCCTGACAATCATCATGCTGGTCTGCTGGCGCATCCTCCCTCTGCTTAACCGAACGCTAGGGGCCATGGTCATAGTGCGCTCTACACGTCACGCCGCGATGGACTGCTTAACAAAGGTGGAAGAAGCTCTGGGGCATCCTACGTCTCCTCCAGCTCTTCCTGAACATAATTTTACTATTCATGCAGATATCTGTCTTAAAAATGTAACCTTTAGCTACCCTGCTGCCGATAGCCCCTGTCTTAGTAATGTGAGTTTTGTTATCCCCAAGGGCAGTACCTTAGGTATAGTAGGACGTTCCGGTGCCGGGAAAAGCTCTTTGGCAAGTATTCTTTGCGGTCTTGTCGAACCAGATGCAGGAGCGTTGCTGATAGATAATGAGAGACTCACTCCAGAAAAAAGAGCAGCTTATTGCAAACAAATCGGCTACGTTCCTCAAAATCCCTATATTCTTTCTGGAACGATTGCTGAAAATGTTGCTTTCAGCGAATGGGGAAAGCCCTGGGATAACGCACGGGTTTTGCAAGCCTGCCGTATGGCCGAGCTAGATATTGCTTTCAACCGCGGGCTGGATTGCAAGCTTGGTCAAGGAGGTCTAGGACTTTCTGGTGGTCAGGCCCAACGCCTTGCTATTGCACGAGCCCTCTACGCAAATCCTGCTGTCTTGATTCTTGATGAGGCTACCAGCGCACTTGATACAGGTGTAGAGTCTGCGATCATGCAAACTATTTTTTCTCTTCCCCGCACCATCACGACCATCATCATTGCTCACCGGCTCAGTACGGTTGAGTCATGTGATCGTATCGTCTGGATTGAAAAAGGGCAGGTTCACCTCAAAGGAGAGACAACTTCCACCCTCGCTGCTTACAAAGATTTTCTTGCCAATCACTTTAATGACTGAGGAGGTTCCCGCAGTAGATTATATTCTCTGCGGACCCTTCTCCCCTCTGCATTTCCCCGCCGCTGTCACCGTTTTGTAACAAAACCTGCCTACACAGAATATGCCTCATTCTCAGACTATTCCGCAGGAGACGGGACGTGGAAAGCATCTTTCTACTCATACTGGTATTTCTGGCCATCCTGGCCGCAGTGGACCTTTTCGTGGGCGTCAGCAACGACGCCGTCAACTTCCTCAACTCGGCCCTCGGCTCGAAAGTCGCACCGCGCCGCGTGATCCTCTGGGTCGCAGCCGCCGGCATTCTGGTCGGCACGCTCACCTCGAGCGGCATGATGGAGGTCGCCCGCAGCGGC
>ERZ779643.2264-NODE-2264-length-11381-cov-41.458061_pt1 | contig 11381 bp, 8 predicted proteins | sample MGYA00511564_ERZ779643 | MGnify/ENA primary metagenome ERZ779643 (study PRJEB29588, sample SAMEA2147114) | human gut metagenome | biome: human gut; feature: human-associated habitat; material: faeces | place: Denmark | collected 2008/2010 ... | reverse complement strand
ACTACATCAACTCCTCGGGACTGAAGGAGATGATAGAGGGCACACCTATCGCCCACGAATTTGAGAACATCTACGCCTGCTCCTTTCTCTACAACAAGGAGGGAATCGCTTATTGGCCAGCCGTAGCCGTAGACTATACTACCAAAACGCAATTCCTCTTCAAAATCAACAAAGGTATCAAACAGGTGAGCGACAACAGAAGAGTGAACCAGTATATCCCCGACGAAAAGCGCCCTATCCCTTTCCCCCGAATGATATACTTCGGAGATGGAGAAACCGATGTGCCTTGCATGAAGATGGTAAAGGAACATGGCGGCCACTCGATTGCTGTATATGATAACGAGGATAAACAGAAAACAGCCTGCCAGCTTGTCAAGGAGGGACGAGTAAACTTCATGTGCTCTGCCAACTACAGCAAAGGAAGCGTGATGAATATCATCGTAAAGAGAATATTGGATAAAATCAAAGCCGATTTTGAATTCGACCGTCTGATAGAGCTGAACCAGAAGAAGGCATGGAAGTGATTTAAAGGTAAAAAGGCAAAAGGAGAAAAAAGTAAAAAGGGCAAAAAAGTAAAAGGAGAAAAGGACTCTTTTGTGAATTCCTTGAAACTTTTCTTGGTTTTATCGAGGATTATGCTTAATTTTGCACACAGAAATAATAATATCAAATCATATTAATGGGAAGAAATAAATACTCAGCAGGAGAAATCAAAGAAATCGGCAAGTTGCTGCGACTCAAGAACGCAGGCAACCGTTTACAACAGAAAATGATACGCCACGACCTTCGCGTGGATTATGAATTCAATATCTCTGACTTCAATGAGCCTGGCAAGGCTTTCGGCGAGGAGGAACTGCAGGATGCCATCAAGCGTGGAGCTATCCAGATTCTCGACGATGCCACCATCGAGGCTATGAAGGCAAAACGTGCTAGAGACAAGGCTCGCGACGAGGCTGAGAGACAGAAGGAAGCTGTAGCCAGCGGTGAACAGACCGACTGGCAGGAGGCTATGAAGCAGTGGAATGAGTATTACGAAAAGTAAAAAGGTAAAAAACATACTGATTACGACATATACCGATTAATAAAATATACTGATTATAAATTATTATGGCTAAAGTATTGATAAAGACATCAGAGGGCGACATCAAGGTTCGCCTCTACGACGAGACACCTCAGCATCGTGACAACTTCATCAAGTTGGCAAAGGAGGGATATTTCGATGGCACACTCTTCCACCGTGTCATCAAGGATTTCATGATCCAGGGCGGTGACCCAGAGAGCAAGGGCGCTCCTAAAAGCAAAATGCTGGGCACGGGCGGACCTGATTACACCATCCCTGCCGAGTTCGTTTATCCACAACTTTTCCACAAGCGTGGTGCCTTGAGCGCTGCACGCCTTGGCGACGAGGTGAACCCTAACCGTGAGAGCAGCGGCAGCCAGTTTTATATTGTATGGGGAAAGGCCTACAAGCAGAACGAACTGAAACAAATGGAGAAGCAGATGGGCATGCAGATGGAGCAGAATATCTTCAACCAGCTTGCCAAGGAGCATCATGATGAAATTATGAACTTCCGCCGCAACCGCGACCGCGAAGGCTTAATGAAACTACAGGATAAACTGGTGGATGAAACCAAGAAGCGCTGCAAGGAGCAGGGCTACCCGAAGTTTACCGAGGAGCAGCAGAAGGCTTACACTGAAGTAGGCGGAACACCTTTCCTCGATAACCAATACACCGTTTTCGGTGAAGTGGAGGAAGGACTTGACATCGTAGAGAAGATTCAGAACTGCGAAACATTGCGTGGTGATAGACCTAAGGAGGATATCAGCATGGATATCTCCGTTATAGAAGAATAAAAACAAACAAATCAAAATGAAAAAGATTCATGGAAAAATGATGAAGGGCACCACGGCCAAGAGCCTGATGATGCTCCTGGCTTTGGCAGGTTCTAACTACTGCCATGCTCAGCAAGCCACTATCGTGGTAAGCAATCCTACTTCCGCATCACGCACAGAGCTTATCTCCCTCAGCATGAACGAGGTGAAGGCGAAACTGGGCAAGGTTGCCCCTAAAAAGGGAGAGGCTTACATCGTGAAGAACAAACGAGGACAGCAGATTGGCTCGCAGATTACTCACGACGGCTTTCTGCTCATTGATGCAAGCATACGTCCTCACGGATCCACCACTTACTACGTATCCATCGGCAAGCCTTACCAGCAGAAGACTTGGACCACCGGTGCTCTCTATAAGATAAGAAAAGACGATATCGCATGGGAGAACGACAGATGCGCCTACCGCGTATATGGCCCTGCCCTGCAGAAGACCGGCGAGCGTTCCTTCGGTACCGACATCTGGGTGAAGAATACTCCGGATACCGTGGTTTACGAGCGATACATCAAGGATATGAACGGAAATATCAAGGGCGATAAGATTGATGCCAAGGTGAGAGCCTTGCAGAAGCAGCAGAAGGCAGAGAAGAACACAGCAAAGGCTGCTGCTCTTGCCAAGCAAATCAAGGCTCTTCAGACAGAATCACGAGAGACGGATATCCTCACATCCTTCCATCTCGACCATGGCAACGGATTGGATCCCTACCGTGTGGGAGCTACCCTGGGATTGGGTGCACCAAGCCTCATGGTGGGCAAGAACCAGGTTCTGCCTTACTGCTACAAGGATTACAGGATATTGGATAACGGTCCGCTCCGCTTCACCGTAGAACTGACTTACAACCCATCTGCCGTAGGCGATATGAAGAACGTGGTGGAGCACCGCATCATCTCGCTCGACAAGGGCAGCAACTTCAACCGGATGACCGTATGGTACGACGGCTTGACCACTCCTACCGATTTCGCTACCGGTTTCCCTATCCACGAGGAGGATACCGAGACGAAGACCTTCGCCAAGGATTATGTAAGTTATGCCGATCCTACAGATAATATCGAAGTAAACAACTCACAGGTTTACGTAGGCGTTCTCTTCCCTTATGGTGTTGACAATACCTACTACCAGCTCTTCGATAAGAAGCACGATGGTGCTACCGGTCATGCACTCGGCTTGAAACGCGGCTTGAAAAATGGAGAAAGATACAGCTACTATTTTGGTGCAGCCTGGAGTAAATATGATGTGAGAAGCTATGCAGAATGGCAAATCCGCATCAAGGATTATCTGGATGCATTGAAAAATCCGCTCCTGATTGAGGTGAAATAGGAAATATATTAAACTGCAAAAGCGATAAGCCAAGATATAAAACACGAAATAAAAAGCCGCCCTCATATCATTAGAAGAGGACGGCTTTATTGTTTTTTAAATAAAGATTATATTACTTTATCATCTCGAAACCTACTTGCATACCATCATAATTGTTGGCGATACTGCCTACGGCGCTCAATGTAGAGCTGCCCTTGAAGGCACTGAGGGCCTTGATGAGATTGAGCAGCTTCTTCTGGTCGAAGAGAAGACTGATGCCATTGGTTGTCTTGGTGGCATAGCCCGAAGCACTCAGCAGAAAGCCCTTCAGCTGGATGGCATGAGTCTTCTCATCAAAGGTATAGGTGCCATTCCATGCCTTGCCGTCAATCTTGGCCGAGAAAGTACCATCGGTATTAAAGGTGAAATAGGTATTGGAACTGCTGAATCCAAACTTCTTGTAATAACCTTCCAGCTTATTCTCAACCTTGCTGGCAGCAATCTCGCCACCCGCCTTAGCCAGCAGGTTCTCTGAGATGAAGGCGCACCCTGGCTTGCTGTACTTCCAGGTATGGCAGAGATCTGCCTGCTTGAATGTACCCGAACCGATTACATTGTTCAGGATTCCGTTGATTATACTTCCTGCATTACTGCTTGAGTTACTGCCATTACCAGCATTGCTACCACCCAGGATAGCGCCCAATACGCCTGCTACGGTTGCTGCAGAATTGACGGTAGCAGAAGTATTATTAGCGGTAGTAGTGGTTGCTGCAGATGCAGCAGAAGAAGAAGTAGTAGGAGCTGCAGATGCTGTAGACGCAGAAGCAGTAGATTTCTTAGCTGTCGTCTTCTTGGAAGAAGTTTTTTTAGTAGTCTTCTTGGTTGACTTCTTAGAAGTCTTCTTAGTTGACTTCTTAACCGGCATCAACTCAGAATTTGAAGCATTCAGCGCAGCTTCGTTCATAGCGCTAGCATTGCTGCCAGCTGTGCATGCAAGCACAAGGGCAGCGAAAAGAAATACCTTTTTCATTTTTACTTTCTATTTATTTGTTTAAATCTAATTCTCTTATATCATTCGCTTTCTTCACTTTCATATTTCCCATCATAAATGAGGAAAGACTATTATAATAGATGAAAAACAGGAGAAAAGGTTTAATTTGTTGCATAAATGTTGCATAAAACGAACGAAATGTGACGATTTTGTGTCAACGATTGCACATTTTTTTGACATAAATCAAAAAAGAACGAAAAATAGACATATTTTATCAAAAAGTGTCCCCGAAAATGAACAGAATATCCTATCTTTGCAACGTTTTAAAAATCACAATAGGTTATGAATGATTTAATTAAGGTAAATTCAGAGAATCAGAATCAGGCAATCGACAGATGCCAGCAGATTCTTAATGAACGCCGCGAGGCGCTTGCCTCTAAGGCAAGAAGAAGGGATTAAGTCTTTTGATTTTTAGCGAACAAGAGACAAGATTCTTCTTAGAAAGAGATTATTTTCAGAATGACATTCGGTTGAGAGATTCTGCTGAATCTATTTTTCCCAACAAGGAGAAAGAATGATTTAGGGAAACAGAACCCCGAAAACTGAAAATGAGAGAGATTTTTCAGAACGACTCTTAAATTTTAAGAGGAACTGAAATTTTTGGGAAAAACAAAAGTTAAAATCCCGTTGTCGTCCATCTTGCATAGTACGTACAACGGGATTTTTTCATTTTCTATCTAATATCCAGATATCCAAATCAGAATTACTTGTTCTTCTCGCCCTTCATGATAACCTCTACATGATTGCCACTCTTCAAGATAACATTCTTGAGGAAGTCGGAAATCTGAGCGCCATCGATTGACTTCACGAGATTCTTATAGTTGCTGTAATCATCAACCTTGTGAAGGTCGAACATACCCAAGGTCTGAATCCAGTAACCGTTGGTCTTCTCATCCACGCCAGCCTGCTTCAAGAGAATCTCCTTTACTTTCTGCAAATCGTCAGCATCAACCTTGGCAATCACCTCGTCCATACCCTTGAAGAAGCATGGGATGGCAATATCTGCCTTCTCTGGATTCAGCTGAGCCATACCGTTGATGGTAACCTGCACCTTGTTGTCTGCGTCAAAGAAAACGCCATAGATGGCACCTGCAGAATAAGCAGCACTCAACTCCTCGCGGATGCTGCGCAGATACTTCATCTCCAGGAGGCGTGCTGCCATATCTGCCAGCACACTGCTCTTCTGGGTATAAGGCATCTTGGCAAACCACATCTCGCGAGCCTGGCTCTGAGGATTCTCCATAGCCTTAGTGAATACATTGCTCACCTTGCCTGTAGCACAAGGCATTGGCTGGTTCTTGATCTTGATCTTCATGCCCTGGTTAGGGAGAGATGCAATATACTGCTCGATGAGTGGGAGGAGCACCTTCTCATCATAGTTGCCAACAAAGTAGAAAGTGAAATCCTTGGCATTACTGTAGAGCTGATGCCACATTTCGAGACAGGCATCATAATCGATGCTCTGGATGTCGGAAGCCTCAGGAATACGAGCCAGTTTGCTACCCAGGTAAAGGGTGCTCTGTACTGAGTCCTGATATACAAGCCCAGGGTTATTGCTCTTGTTGGCAAGAACTGTAGTATAGGTATTCTTCATGTTGTCGAATGCCTTCTGATCCTTAGTAACATTGGTCATATTGAGATAAACCAGCTGCATCATCGTCTCAAGATCCTTAGGAGTGGTAGTACCGCTCAAACCGTGACGGAAGGTAGAGAAAGAGAAATCTACACCACATTGCTTGCCAGCAAGTGCTTTCTCCAAATCATTGCTAGAGAATTCGCCCAAACCGCTCAATCCCCATACGGCACTGGCATTCTGTGCATTGATAGGGTCATTCTGATAAGCTGCATAACCGATGTTGGCAGAAGCAGCAAACTGAATCTCATCGTCCTTGAAGTCTGTCTTCTTGATAATTACTTTGGCTCCGTTGGAGAGGGTAAGCTTCTTGAAGCCCAACTGCTTGTTCTCCTCAGTCTTCTTGATTTTGCCTGCCTTAGGTGCCTGAGCCATCAGCGGCTCCTGCTTCACATTGTCCACATAAGCCTCAAGCTTCTCGCTGCGCACCTGCTTCACGATGTCGGCAAGTTCCTGTTCGGTAGGATAAACGGCACCCTCTGCCTCGTGCATGAACACCATGCTTACAAGGTTGGTATCGGTAGTACAGATCAACTGCTTCACGGCACTGTTAACCACATCTACAGAAAGGCGTGGTACTACCATCTTATAGATCTGAGTTTCATCCTCTACAGAAGGAATTGGCTCGTTAGAGATGAAATGGTCAACATACTGAGTGGTAAACTGCTCATTCTTCATCTTGGCACGGTTCTCGTAAGTCTTGTCAACATGACTCATGAATTCGTCCTTGGCACGCTGATATTCAGAAGCCGTAAAGCCGAAATCATGCACGCGCTTAGCTTCGCGCATCAAGGCAGCATATGCCTCCTTCACCTTGCCCGGCTTAGCCACGCCTACCACTGAGAAAGCATCCTTTGTACTGGAAACCAGATAGTTGCCAATATCACTACCTCCCTGCAGGAATGGACAATCTGCCTCACGGGCCATCTCAGAAAAACGAGCATTGAGCATAGAGGTTGCCACATTCTTCAAGTAACCCTCAAGCAGATATGGCAAAGTACCTTTCAATGAATCAGGAGTTGTCTCGTTCTTCATCATGATGTTGATGATGTCATACTGCTGCTCCTTGTTCTTATCCACTACGTAGATGGCTGTATCGTTATCAGCTACAGGAACAGGAATCACCTTAGCAGCATCCTTAGGCACCTTAATGCCTGAGAAAAGCTCCTTAATCTTGCCCTCAATATGGTTAACGTCTACATCACCAACAACGATAATAGCCTGATTATCCGGGCGATACCACTTACGATAGTAAGCACGGAGTGTTTCAGGCTTACATCCGTCGATAACGCTCATCAAACCGATAGGCAGACGATAGCCATACTTCTCGCCTTGATAGAGTTTAGGGAGAGCACGCTCCAACATGAGCTGCTGACCTACCATACGCATGCGATACTCGTTGTGAACCACATCGCGCTCATCCTCGATGGCCTTGGTGGTAAGCGAGATGCCATTGCTCCAATCCTTCAGGATGAGCATACATGAATCTACGGCAGAAACACGGGCAGTAGGCACATCGGTGAAGTAATAAACGGTCTTGTCAACACTGGTATAAGCGTTCAGATTACGACCATACTCCACACCGATGCTCTGCAGATAGTTCTGGAGGGTATTGTCCTTGAAGTGCTCAGTACCATTGAAGGCAAGGTGCTCAAGGAGGTGAGCCAAACCGCGCTGGTCATCGTTCTCATTAATGGAACCTACTTTCTGGGCGATATAGAAGCTGGCTACATGCTCAGGATAACTGTTGTGGCGAATGTAATAGGTCAATCCATTGTCAAGATGACCAATCTTCACATTCTTATCCACTGGGATAGGTGGCATCTGCTGCGCCATCGCTGTTCCCACAGAGAGCAGCAACAGTGCTGCTGCGAAAATTTTTCTTAATCTCATTCTTCTCTGTTTATTAATAAATATGTAATTATTTGCTATTTCTGCTGCAAAATTACATAAAAATTAAAAGATTTGCAAGCATTTGGAAGATTATCTTTCCAAATGCCTGCAATCTTAACATAAAACTAACATTGGAAGCTCTTCATCCATGAGCCACGGAAGAGGCGGATAAGAAAGAGGATGCCACGGAAGGTAAGCTCCGTAGCCATAGCTATCCAAACTCCCTCTAATCCATAGCTTTTCGAAAGCCCGTAAGCCAGGGTAAGGCGCACCAGCCACATCGTGCTCAAGTTGATGGCGGCAGGCTTCATCGTATCGCCCGCACCCACGCAAACGCTATAGGTCACGATACTCGCAGCAAAGAAAGGCTCTGCAAATGCCTCGATTCGGAGGCAGACTGTACCCAGTTCCCGAATACTCTCCACCGGTGACAGCACCCCAATCATCTCAGGCGCAAAGACATACATCACCATGCCCATCAATGCCATTACGCCCATGCCTAATCCTACCGTCATATAGGCAAAATTCTTGCAGAGATCCACGCGCCCGGCACCATGCGTCTGTCCAACAAGCGTAGATGCTGCATCACCAATACCGTAACCCGGCATATAGCAAAGGCTCTCGGCAGTGATGGCAAACGAATGGGAAGCAATAGCAATATTGCCCAATGGAGCCACAATCATGGTGCTCACTATCTGCGCACCGCTCATCAGGATATTTTGTATAGCTATCGGGATGCTTATTTTGCAGGCATGCCTTACATATTCCTCTACCCATCTGAACGGTACCCTATCCTGACGGAAATTGAGCAGACGGTTTCTGAATGCCGAAAGATAGAAATTGGGCAAAGAGATGCTGATATACGCCAAAGCCGTACCCATTGCTGCTCCCACCACACCCATCTTCATAATATAAATGAAGAGATAATTGAAAGCCACGTCACACAGGCATATCAATACAGCCATGATACTGGGCGTATGCATATTGCCTGCCGACTTGAGCATCATCTCGGAAATATGATACAGGAACACAAACGGCAATACTAGACTGTAAATCAGGAAATAGCGAGAGGAATTGGGAGCAATGTCCTCACCTCCACCCAGCCAATAAGGCAGATGGGAATGAATGCCTACACCGATAAGCGTAACGAAGAGGCTGAAAGCCACTCCACATATCAGGGCATGACGATATACCTGGCGAGCCTTCACCAGGTCGTTGGCACCAATGAAATGAGCTACCTGCACCGAGAAACCGGTGGCTGCTGCACTCAGCAAGCTACCTATCAACCAGGTTGTTGACTCGATAATTCCTATACTTGCCGAAGCCTCAGCGCCTAGATGCCCCACCATCGAAGCATCAATAAAGAACATCAGCACGGTAGAAATCTGTGCCAGCATGGAGGGTACACTCAAACCAGCGATGAGATTCAGCTTCTCACCGCCTGTCATCGGGCGCCCTAAGCGGATAGACTCCATCAGATAATCTGTCTTATTCTTGAATAGCATTTTTTCTTCTATTTATGAATTTACACAATCTATTTATGAGTAAAACGTAAAATCTATCAATTTATGATTTAAACGTAACCTATTTATAATTTAAACGCAAAAAAGGCGACTCCAAAAAGGAATCGCCATTTTATTTTTTTTAATACATGTTTCGTACCTTTGTTTTTCCCAAAACTTATCTCCCACCGAAGCGGGACAGTACTGTCATTAACCTAGAATAAACAACCTATTTAACCTAACAAACTAAATACCTGTCGTCCTTGAATAAACAATCTTTCTTTACCTTAACTAACACCTAATATAAAAAAACTAACAACCTTAAACCTAAAAACTAAACCTATAAAATCTATTACCTAACTAAAAACCTAAAACTTATTTTTTCTGATGCAAAGGTACAACTATTTTTTGAAACTGCAATACTTTTTCCCATAAAAAATGCATGAATCCAACATTTTTTGACGTAAATCAAAGATTTGTGTGCGAGCACAAACACTTGTTAACACATCAGAAAGGTCTATTAACACAAAGACAACATTGGATGCTTCAAAAATGAAAACGTTCCTAAGAATGCCGTATGCACAGCAATCCTAGGAACGCCTATCTATTTCCCTATATATAATTTAAGGAGGAAAATCCCTATATATAAATAAGGTATAAAACTTAAAGTTCTTACTCTGTGATCCAAGTTCCCTTATTCCTACCTCCTTCAACGGCTCTAGAACCCGGTATTACCTGCCCCGGACGATAGTAGCTGTCAAGCACGATCTCGAAGCGAAGCATGGAATAGGCAGGGATTGTGCCATTCTGGGTAGTACCATAAGCCAGCTGGTATGGGATATACACCTGCCAATGGTCACCGATGTGCATATCGAGCATGGCTGTGGTAAAACCATCTATCCAGCCACTTGCCAAATTGGTAGTTACCTGAGCAGTAGCCTTGTCGTAGGTACCCTCGAAGGTCTTATCGAATACATAACCTGCAGGATAAGTATCAGTGCCCAGCAATCTACCAAGATAGCTCACCTTCACAGAATCGGTGTACATAGGGCATCCGCTGCCCTTGCCCTTATCCAAGACATGAACTACGATGTAATCAGCATCCTTGTAAGTCAAAGGCACAGCATTACCATTAGTATCCTTGTTAGGTGTCTGGTTTTGCAGCGACCATTTGAGTATTACCTTCCATTCATCGCTACCGTTGGCTATCTGCTGACGGGCATACGCCAAAGTATCGGCAAAAGCCTTCTCGTTACGCTCCTGCCAGTTTGCATACTCATCTACGGTGTTATCATCCTCGCTGCACGATGACAGTGCAAATACTGTCATCATGAGCAAGAAGAGATATTTAGAAATTCTTAATTTCATTACCAAGTTTCTTTAATACGCTGGTGATACTTACGCGCTCCTCAATGATGCTACGAAGATCAGAGATAGCTACACGCTCCTGCTCCATGGTATCACGATAACGGAGAGTTACCTTATGATCGTTTGGAGTCTCGTGGTCAACGGTAATACAGAATGGAGTACCGATGGCATCCTGACGGCGATAACGCTTACCGATGGAATCCTTAGGATCGCCATAGTGAGTGTTGAAGTGGAACTTCAACTCGTCAACAATCTCATGTGCCAACTCTGGCAAACCATACTTCTTATCCAATGGGAACACAGCACACTTAACAGGTGCCAAAGCCTCTGGCAAACGCAAAACAACACGTGTCTCGCCATTCTCCAGTTTCTCCTCGCAGTAAGAGTGGCACATTACGCTGAGGAACATACGGTCTACACCGATAGATGTCTCTACATCGTAAGGCACATAGCTCTCGTTCTTCTCTGGATCGAAGTACTTGATAGAGCGGCCGCTGTACTTCTCGTGCTGAGAAAGGTCGAAATTGGTACGGCTGTGGATACCCTCCACTTCCTTGAAGCCGAATGGCATCTTGAACTCGATGTCGGTAGCAGCATTAGCATAGTGAGCCAGCTTCTCGTGATCATGATAACGGTAGTTCTCGTTACCCATGCCCAGTGCCTCATGCCAAGCCAGACGAACCTTCTTCCAATACTCAAACCACTTCATCTCAGTACCAGGCTGGCAGAAGAACTGCATCTCCATCTGCT
>ERZ779643.2253-NODE-2253-length-11418-cov-2.553903_pt1 | contig 11418 bp, 9 predicted proteins | sample MGYA00511564_ERZ779643 | MGnify/ENA primary metagenome ERZ779643 (study PRJEB29588, sample SAMEA2147114) | human gut metagenome | biome: human gut; feature: human-associated habitat; material: faeces | place: Denmark | collected 2008/2010 ... | reverse complement strand
TGAACGATAATGAGCGTTCATGCATAAGCCTCCAGCTGATAGACGGCTATCCGATAAACCGCATATCGGAGATAACGGGGATGGCGGAGGGAACGGTGAAGTCGCACATCTTCAGAGGCAAGAAGAAGTTGTCTGAATATTTAAAACATAACGGATATGACTGAATATGAAGATAAGAGGATAGTGTCTTTTTTCGAGGAATATGCCCGGAAAGAGATTGCTGATGACGGATTCTCGCAGCGTGTGATGCGTTCGCTTCCGTCGCATGACTATGTTTATAAGCAGCGTCTCAACAGAATATGGACGGCAGCGTGTGCCTTGGCGGCTGTCGTGCTGTTCGTCCGTGCCGACGGGTTTGCCGTCCTGAAAGGCATTGCCGCCGACTTCGTTGTCGACGCGTTCACGTCCACCATGTCGATAGATGTGAGCGGAGTGTCGCTTTTGATGGTGGTCATGACACTCCTCACTTTTGTATATGTGGCTATATACAACATACTCACGTCCGACAATTAGCATTTTTTGAGTCTTTGAAAGTATAGTTGCCGGGATGGCTCCGTCTCATTCTCACTCAATGAAAATGACGGAGTCATCCTCTTCTTTGTCGTCTGTGCCGGTGGATTGGGACTTCGGCTTCGTCTTCAGATTGCCTTTCTCGTCGAACATTCCGTAGGTTGTGCGCAGCACGATGAACTCCGTCCGCCTGTTCAGCTGGTTGCAAATCTCCTGCTTTTCCTCGTCAAGCTTCTTTATGAAATCCTCTGTCAGCACGTCGCCTTCCTTCAGCCAGTCATACTTCTCGGTGAGTTTCTTCCTGATGGTCTTTGGTTTTTCTTTTCCGTAACCCACCGGACTGAGCCGGTCTGCGGCAATTCCCTTGGCGGTGAGATATTTCACCACCGATTCGGCACGGCGTTGCGCAAGTCCCTTGTTGTATTCCGATGAGCCTTTGTAGTCGCAATGCGCGCTCAGCTCTATGGTGACATTGGGGTTCTCGTTAAGCAGTTTCACAAGCTCGTCAAGCGCGGTTGTTGACTCAGGTCTGAGCGTTGCTTTGTCGAAATCATAGAATATGTTGTCGATAAGTACGGGTGCCGTGATGGACGCAAGGGGGAACTGGAGGACGTATTCTTTCGATTCCTCTGTCTTTTCTGCCCTCAGTTCCTCCTTGTGATTGAGGAATCCCTTGCATGTGGCGAGGAATATGTATCTCACGTTCGGCTCTATCACCTGTTCGAAAGAGCCGTCGCCCTTGACGCTCAGTTTCAGGTTGGTGCCGTCATCTCCTATCATGTAGACCTGCGCGGCGGGCAGTTCGTAGCCGTCCTGTTCGTAAACCCAGCCCTTGACATTCTGTATTATCTCCGGATTCTCGAAGCTGTAGATGTGGTCCCAGCCCCGTCCGTCGTTGCGGTTTGACGAGAAGTAGCCTCTGTTGTGCACTCCCTCGAAAGTCATTCCGAAGTCGTCAGCCTGCGAGTTGAGCGGATAGCCCGGGTGCTCCAGCACGTAATGACCGCTTTTGTCGGGCTTGGCTATGTAGATGTCGAGCCCTCCCATGCCCGGATGACCGTTGCTCGAGAAGTACAGGTCGCCGTTAGGTCTGAACGTGGGAAACATCTCGTCGCCCGGAGTATTTATCGGTTCGCCGAGGTTTTCCACCCCTCCCAGTCCGGCAGACGTGAGCCGCACCCTCCATATGTCGAGTCCGCCGAGTCCTCCGGGCATGTCTGACGTGAAGTAGAGCCATTGTCCGTCAGGCGACACGGCGGGGTGGGCGTAGCTCGAAAGAGTGTCTCGCGTTATCTCAAGGAGTGACGCCTTGCCCCACGATGCGTCCGCTCTCGACGATGTCACTATCTGTGCGTAGCGCGGATATGACGGGTCTGTCTGGCATTGGGTGAGGTACATCTCACGCTGGTCGGGCGACAGAGCGCACGCGCCTTCGTCAAACTCGGTGTTCAGTCCGCCTTCCACGACTTCCGGTTTGCTCCATTTGCCTTTGTCGTCTTTCTCCGAAACGAATATGTCACCGGGCTTTGTGCCGGTTATTCCACTCAGTTCGTTGCCCTGCGCTTCGTTCCGTGTCGATGTGAAATAGAGCTTTTCGTACTGGTCACCGGCAAGGACAGGCGAGAACTCCGCGCGCCGCGAGTTGAACACATCCATGCGTTTCACGGTGTATCTCGACCCTTCCTTCTTCCATTGCGGTGCGTTCTGCGCTGAGACGAGTCCGTTCTTGGCAAGCGTGTTGTCCGGCATGGAGTCGAGAACAGCCTTGAATTCGGTTGCCGCCTGTTTGTAGTCAGCCGTCTTGAGCAGCTGCCGCGCGTATGCCAGACGGTGGTTCATGTCTGCCTGGTTGTAGCGTATGGCGTTGCGGTAGGCAGCCACAGCTTTCTGCACCGAGTTTGTCTTCTCGTAGCAGTAAGCCATTTTCAGCGCGTATTGTCCTCTTTTCTCACGTTCCTTAGGTGATGTCTTTGTGTATGCCTGTTTGAATTGCGTGGCGGCGTCATAGTATTCTCCGAGCGCGAGATACTTCTCCGCCTTCTTCAGATTCTTCTCCGCTCCGCACGAACAAAGCATGGCGCACACCATGACCCAAACGGTGATATATGTATGTCTTCTCATTTCCAGTCAGTCTTTCCCTTTTCATTAAGAAACGAAAAAACCGCCGCTTTATTGCGAAACGGCGGTTTTTAGATGTCTCAAATATATCCTCAGTTGTTTTTTGCCGCGAAAGCCACCCTGTAAGTGCATCCGTTCTTCCAGTTGCTGCATCCGTATGCGGTCTTTCCCTTTATTATAGTGCCCTTTCCGCAGAGCGGACATTTTGTGCCGATGATGCTGTCGTCGGGCGTCTGTCCGGCTTCAGTCTTTCTCGCGGCGGTGCGTGTCTTGCCTGCGGCTGATGCCGGGGCTTTCTTCTTAGGTGCGCTTCGTGTAGCGCGTTTCTTCTTCAGGTCGTCGTCGGTTGTGGTCGTTATGCGCCTGTTGCTGTTGTCGCGCAGCACGTCGTTCACTATTTCTGTGATTTGTGTTTTAAGTTCGTTTATGAACAGGGAAGCGTCGTATCTCCTGTGTTCTATGTCCCTCAGCTTCTTTTCCCATATGCCAGTGAGCTCGCAACTCTTCAGAAGCTCCTCGTGTATGGTGTCTATCAGCTCTATGCCCGTCTGTGTAGCGACGAGGTTCTTGCGCTCTCTTCTGATGTAGCGTCGCTTGAACAGGGTCTCTATTATGTTGGCGCGCGATGACGGACGACCTATTCCGTTCTCTTTAAGAGCGGCGCGCAGCGTCTCGTCTTCTACGAATTTGCCGGCTGTCTCCATAGCCCTCAGCAGCGTCGCCTCGGTGTAGTATTTGGGCGGAGTTGTGGTTTTCTCGCTCAGGGTGGGCTCATGCGGTCCGCTCTCTCCCTTGACAAAGGCAGGCAGGGTGCGCTCGTCGTCGCCCTTCTTTGATTCGTCTTCCGCCGCGTCGGAATCCTCTCTGGCATACACCGTGCGCCATCCCGGTGAGAGAATCTCCTTGCCGCTCACCTTGAACTCAACGTCCTCAACCTTTCCGAGCACCGTTGTTGTGGAGAACTTGCAGTCGGGCCAGAATGCGGCGATGAACCTTCGGGCTATCAGGTCGTACACATTGCGTTCCATGTCGGTAAGGTTTACGGCAGGCACGCCGGTGGGTATGATGGCGTGGTGGTCGGTCACTTTTGATGTGTCGAATATGCGTTTGGGCTTTATCAGAGCCTTTGCCAGCAACGGGCGTGTGAGCTCCTGATAGCCGCGCAGACCGTTGAGTATAGCCGGACACTTGGGATAGATGTCGTCACTGAGAAACTGCGTGTCGACGCGCGGATAGGTTGTGAGCTTGCGTTCGTACAATGCCTGTATGAGGTTCAGCGTCGTCTCCGCGCTGTAGCTGAACTTCCTGTTGCACTCCACCTGCAGTGATGTGAGGTCGAAAAGACGTTGCGGAGCCTCCGTGCCGTTCTTCTTCTGCACGTCTGTGATGCAGAACGTTTTGCCGGCAATGGTCTCAAAGGCTTTCTCTCCCTCCTCCTTGGATGCGAAGCGTCCCTTTGTGGCGGTGAAGAGCGTGTCGCGGTAGACTGTGGACAGCACCCAGTAAGGTTCCGGCTTGAAGTTGTCTATCTCCTTCTGTCGGTTTACTATCAGTGCGAGAGTGGGTGTCTGCACCCGTCCGATGCTCAGCACCTGACGGTTCTGACCGTATTTCAGCGTGTAGAGGCGTGTGGCGTTCATGCCCAGAATCCAGTCGCCTATGGCGCGGCTCAGTCCTGCTATGTAGAGCGGATTGTACTCCGACTGGTCTTTCAGAGAGTTGAATCCCTCGCGTATAGCCTCGTCTGTCATCGACGAAATCCACAGCCGCTTCACCGGACACTTCGCTTTCGCCTTCTGCATGACCCACCGTTGTATCAGCTCACCCTCCTGTCCGGCATCACCGCAGTTGATTATGCCGTCGGCAGCCTGCATGAGTCTCTCTATCACTGCGAACTGTTTTCTTATTCCGGCGTCGTCGATGAGTTTTATGCCGAATCTGTCCGGAATCATCGGCAGTGCGCTCAGGCTCCAGTGTTTCCAGTTCTCGGTGTAGTCGTTTGGTTCTTTCAGTGTGCACAGATGTCCGAATGTCCATGTCACCTGATATCCGTTGCCTTCCATGTAACCGTCTCTCGAGCTGTTGGCTCCGATGATGCGGGCAATGTCTTTGGCGACACTTGGTTTCTCGGCTATACAGACTATCATTTATATATGTTGTATGTTTTGCTGTTGTTATGCGTGAATCAAATTGCAGACAAAATTACAAGAAAAATCTCATACGCCGCTGTTTTGCGTGCGAAAAAAGATGAACGGTACGTGCCGGAGGACAACCTGCGACGGTGTTTTCATGCTCCGGGGAGGTGAGGGAGGGCTGCATGCTGGACGGCAGGGCGTATCACGGAGAGCGGAACGTAAAACGCATGAATATGCAAAAACGCTGTGCGCCGTGTGAATAAATATTCATCGTAATCCGAAAATAAGGCAGTATTTGCGCGCGGACAGTCTTTCGGCTGTAAATACGCGGTATTTTTGCGGTTTGCCTATCGTGCTGACAGTCAGCTGGTTTGCCTGTCCTGCCATCAGAAAGCGACTGTTCCGGTATGCGGAAAAGCCTTTCCCGTGCCGCGAAAAAGGCTCTTCCGCCATATGATATATGCTTTTCTGACGCACGAAACAGCCTGTTCCGTCGTGCGGAAAATGCCGTTTCAGCCGGAAAAAGGCAGTGGACGGTTGCGTCGGAGGTATAATATGCCATCGGGAGAGATATACGGACGAACCGTGAAAGGGCTTTCAGCGTGTCCGTTTTTCTATTTTATGATTTTCTGTTGTCAAATTTTTTACTGCCGGAATGAATAAATATACATTCCCGCCGACCTGTTCCGGCTTCGTGAGACGGCTTTGCGGCAGGGCGTGTCGCATTCGGCATGGCGTGCGTATCGCGGTTTTATGGAGCGGAAAACGTGTCTTGTTGAATATTCAGGATATACGGTTGAGAGATTTTTATCATTTATATGAATATGTGATACAAGATTTATGTAGTTTTGCAGTTTACATATTAGAACAACGATATATACACACGCATTGGCAGAGACATGCAGAAGAGACATATGGGAATAATGAGATACATATTGCCGCTGGTCGCCGCTTTGGTGATGGTTTCGTGTGTCGGGGATGACAGAACTGTCAACATTGACGAGCCGATCATAGATAACGGCGGACTGAAAGGCATCTATCTTGGTGTGTGGAGCATCGAGGGACAGCCCGACATACCGTCCGAACTGACTGTGTATGACACCGGGTTCAGCTTCAAGACGCTGCCTGTGGAGGCTGTGCTTAGGGCAGTGCTTCCCGGACACGACATAGGGCGCGCCACCGGAGTGGGCTATATGGTGCCGTATGACGAGACCGGTTACAGCCCGCAGGCAATGTATTATTCTGTCCATCCGGAGCAATGGGTGACAGGAGCGGATATTGACGGGAAGCCGCGCACGGTGATTATGCATTTTGTCAGCCGCGATGACGACTATGCGTTCAAGTCTGTCGCCACTTATTCGATGCTCTCCGGAGTGTACAAGATAGTGCTCCATATGCGGGGAATAGAGATATATGACAGTCAGGATGATGAGAGTCCGCAGACTGTCGACAGAGATTTGAAACTGACGTTCGTGACTCTCAGAAAAATATAAACACGGACATCATGACATGCCGGACATGCCGGCGGAAAATAAAAACAACAACGGATTGGAATCGGAGAAGCGTCTTCTCAACGACATAAAGAACGGCAGCAGGTCTGCAATGCGCGAACTGTATGACCGGTATTCCGGATATGCCACGGCTGTATGCCTGCGGTATATCCCTGACCGGGATGAGATGCAGGACGTGATGCAGGACAGTTTCGTGAAGATATTCACCTCGCTGGACAGTTTCGAGTATCGTGGGGAAGGGTCGCTGAGGTCGTGGATAACGAGGATAGTGATGAACGAGTCGCTCGACTACATACGCAGGAACGGACGGTTCACGTTCACTGACGACATACCGGACAGTGTGGAGGAGGACGAGCCTGAGATTGACGCTATTCCTGACGATGTGCTGATGGAGATGATAGGGCGGTTGCCGGACGGCTACAGGGTTGTGCTCAACATGTATGTGTTCGGCGGGATGAGCCATAAAGAGATAGCGGAGAAACTCGGAATAAAGACCGGCACATCGGCATCACAGTATTTCCATGCCAAGAAACTGCTCGCAAAAATGATTGACGACTATAACAAACGACAATAATATGAAACATAACGACTGGACAGACAGACTGCATGACAGGCTTTCAGACTACAAGGCGGTGCCTCCCGTCGGTTTGTGGGACAAGATAGAGACTGCCGTCGACGGCAGGAGAAAGAGGGCGCGGACGGTCCGCATGCGCGTGTGGGCTGCGGCGGCTGCTGTAGCCCTGCTGCTGATAAGCGGTGCGGGATATCTGCTTAACAGGAACACCATATCGCAGCTTGACAGCCGGGACGCTTTCACCGGTGTGATTGGAAACGCCGGACGTCACACGGCTGATGCCCGACGCGGCAGCACGGATGTGCCGGAAGACGCGCCGGTGACTGAAACAGCGGGCGGTCTTGTGGCTGTGAACAATGTCCCTGCGTCTGTAGCCGATTGCGTGGCTGACGTCGTGGAAGAGAATGCGGTGAAGCATGACGCACAGCATACCGGGGAGACCGTGGCGGAGACAGCAGGAAGCGGTGCCGCTGCAAATGAGGAAAACGAGGGAGAGGAGAAAGGCAGAGGCAATGTCTCGGGACGTGACGTCGGTATGGAGAGAATGCCTGCACGTCCGGCGGCGTACGACATACGTAAGGACAGAGAGCGCGGAGGAGCGTGGACAGTGGGCGCATACTCATCAAACATGTTCGGCAATTCCGGCAGTATGAACAGTGTGAACGTGATCAGCCGCGTTACGGCAGACTATTCGATGACTGAAAACATGCTGAAAGCCAGCTCGGCGTCATTCTCCAACTACAGTGAGGAAAACAAGCATTATCTGCCTCTCTCGTTCGGACTGACGGCAGGCTATGCCCTTACCGACCGCATAAGGGTCAGCTCGGGAATTGTTTATTCAAGGCTGGCGTCAGACTTTATACGCTCTTCTGACGGAGAGGAGACCACAGACCGGCAGACCCTGCACTATATAGGCGTGCCGCTCAACGTGAGTTATGACATATGGAGCACGCGTCGTTTCAAGGCATATGTGACAGCCGGAGGTCAGGCTGATTTCAACGTCTCGGCACGTGTGGAGACAGAAGGAGTGAAGACAAAGATGGACCGCGACAACGTGCAGTGGTCTGTGAGTGCCGCCGCCGGAGCGCAGTATGACGTCATTCCGCAGCTCGGCGTGTATGTCGAACCGGGTGTGAGATATTATATAGACAACGGCAGCAGGATAGAAAACTATTACAAGGATAAGCCGGTGAGTTTCAGTCTGCAATTCGGACTGAGGCTTAATATAGAGTAGGATGTTCGAACCCGAATCGGTCATCAGACTTCCATTCTCATTTCGTGCTGCTGTCAGGCAGATTGTATTCATCTTTGTCGACGATGTAGCGGGCTACATCGAGAACAAGATGGATGCAATATGACGGCGGCAGTGCGGAAGAAGGATGAAGAGCTGACAATAAATATTAATTGTATAATCAGCGGTCTGATGACCGATTTGGGTTTAGGTTTGTTTTTAATGTGTGCGGACGGCGGGTTCTTTCAATACGAATCTGCCGTCTGTCCATATTGTGCGGTAAGGCTTGATGCTGTAAAGGCACTCTTCCACATATCTGTCCTTATCGTTTGTCTTCTCTTTGTCGATGAGCAGATATGGCAGACGTCCGCTGTGGCGGTAGGCTGTATCGATGTATCGCCTGTTCATCGTGTCGCTTGTGAATACCGTCGAATATACGGCGTAAGGCTTGCATCCGAGCAGCGATATGACAGGAATGGAGAAATTGCATATCATGTGGCTGTTGTCGGGAACATGCGGTTTCACGTTGTGTATGATGTAGTTGTTGAGGCGCGCGTTCTCTTCCGACGTGTAGATATGCCTTGTAAGCGGACTGTCTATTGTGAAGCGGCACCGCATGCGCGTGCTTTCCTCCATCATCGGACGGCACATGTTGGTGTATATCATGGCTATACAGATGAACGCATAGCCTGTGCGCAAGGCGGTGTATGCCGGTTTCTGATATGCCGTTTTCAGCTTTCCCGCTCCTTCGCATATTACGCCTAAGGCTGCGGGAAGCGTCATGAAGCACATGTCCTTGCCGTAGAAATCGGGACCGGCATTGCTCCCTATGGGCAGGACAAGCGGTATGAACATTGACAGAAGGTATAGTGAGGCTTTCCCGTCTTTTGTCTCCGGACGTGCGAAAAGGAAGGCTGACGCGGCGAGACATATGCCTACGGTTATGTTGGACGGCGATTCCCACAGGTATATGTTGGGAATGATGAGCAGTGAGAGAATGGCAGTCGCAATGTCTCTCTTCATGCCGCTCAGTCTGAGACGGCATAAGGCAATCAGGAAAATGAGGAGCGCGATGACGGAGAATCCCTGTATCTGTCCCTGATAAAGTTCGTAAATGCTGATTATTATGGCTTTCACCCCATGAGGATCCTGCGGGTCGTGACTCCTTGTGAGTATGTCCCGAACTGTCATGTTGAACACATCCAGCATCCCCGTGGCATATAATGATATTGTGACGGCGGCGCACGCGGCTGCCGTGCCGGTGAAGAATGCGGCAAACTGGTGGCGCGTTTTCAGCTTTGTGTCATACTTATATGATATGAGCCAGGCGAGAAACGGTATGCCGATGAATGTGATATTGACTATCCTGAAATAGAATGCCGTGCCGACAAAGACACCGCTTAGGAATATGCTTGTCAGTCTGTCGCGCGCAAAACCGTGATGGTATGCCATAACGGCGAGCGTCAGCAGACCGGCAGAATAGTCGTTGTAGTTTATTTCCGTATAGCTTCCGAAGTGGGCGAGGGTGGCAAGCAGCATGCCGCTTATTATAATGCCGCCTCTTATGTAGCGTCTCAAATAAAGATATATGATGGTCTGTGACAGGATGACAAAAATAAGATGGAGGACTCTGAGCCCGAGATATGAGTCGATGGAAAATGCCTTGCAGAGCCATGATGTAAGCTGGAAGCTGAGCAGCCACTGCCCGAGAAAATAGGAGACATAGGGCTCGTCGGTGAAGTGCTGGTAGCCTGACATGTAGAATCCGATGTCAAGCCAGGAGAAGCCCTGGAACATCTGCGCTCCCAGATATACGGTTACGAAAAGTATGTAGAGTATGAACGGATATGCGGAGCCGGAAGTGCGGAGGTTGTGCATGGACATGTTATGTTTCTTATAATTCGAATGAGAACTTGCAGGACGTGGAGCATCCTATGCTTTCCTTGAAGTCGCAAAGACCGTAGTTGGGCGTTCCGTGCTCGGTGGACGGTCCGATGTCCAGAATCCTTACGCCTTTGTCGTGATAGAATCCGAATATCCTGTATGCGAGGATGTTCATGGGTCGCAAGCTGTTGTAGCTTCCTATATTGCCCCAATAGATGACCTGGCAGATGTCGTCAGCCACATGGAACACCTGCGCTGCGGCTACGTCGTGTCCGGAGTGTGTGAGGATGAAGAAGTCGGCTGGTATCGTCTTTACCGTCATAAGGACATCCTCCGCACTCATCCTGAGCGGATAGCCGTGCTCTTCGCGGTTTGCCTTTATCACGTTGTAGGCACGGATGATGCCTTCATCGTCGTTGTCACGGATATGAGTGAAGGCGAACGGCTCCTTCAGAGCCTTGTGGAGGTTCTTCCTTGCGTTGCGTTCTATTATATCCTCGTAGTCTGGGAAGCGCGTCGTATCGAAGTGATAGTTTATGTCGATGTGCCTTATCCGTCCTTCTCTTGAGAGCGAGCTGATGCTCCGTACTGGCTGGGACGCTTCATAGATTGTCGGCGGAAGTGTGACGATGACCTTTTTATGAAGACTTTCTCCAAACGATTTCAGGAGTCTTGCTGCCTCGTCTGTCAGCATGACGCTCTGATGTTTGCTTGTGCTGAACCCTCCGAACGGGGCTGAGAACGGTGACAGAAGTCTCTCTCCGTCGTCTCCGAGAACTATCCCGAACCGTGTCTTCGAATCCTCAAATAAGAGATAGTACAGCCTGTCGGCTTTATATCTGTTGAGCTCGGAAAACTCCGCGCTGTTGTATATATGCGGATGTCTTCCGAATATATCCTTATATTCTGCGGCTGTAGTCTCTCTTATTTTCATGTCATCTGAATTGATTGATAAGGCGGGCGATGGTTTCGCGTTCCTCCGGTTCGAGTATCTGACTTACAGGAATGCTCAGTTCCTCTCTGTGAATGCGTTCTGTAACGGGGAACGAAAGGGCTGCAAGCTCCTTGTAGCATTCCTGTTTGTGGGGCGGGACAGGATAGTGCACGTCGGTCTGTACGCCGTTCCGCAGCAGATAGTCTTTAAGTTCGTCGCGTCTGTCACACAGTATCGGGAAGATGTGGAACACGCTGCTTTCCCAGTATTCGTGTGATGGCAGCTTTATGTTTCTGTTGCTTACATTATTTATATAGAACCTTGCGTTGTCCCGACGCTGTTCGTTTTCCGCGTCAATGTATTTAAGCTTCACGGTCAGGATGGCAGCGTGCAGCTCGTCCATACGGCTGTTTATGCCGATGTGTGAGAATATGTATTTCTTTGCCGAACCGTAGTTGGCAAGTCCTCTTACCATCTCCGCCAGCACAGCATCGTCTGTCGTGACTGCTCCGGCGTCGCCT
>ERZ779643.2251-NODE-2251-length-11428-cov-1.429702_pt1 | contig 11428 bp, 7 predicted proteins | sample MGYA00511564_ERZ779643 | MGnify/ENA primary metagenome ERZ779643 (study PRJEB29588, sample SAMEA2147114) | human gut metagenome | biome: human gut; feature: human-associated habitat; material: faeces | place: Denmark | collected 2008/2010 ... | reverse complement strand
GTTGAGACGGGTTATGCTGTCTTTTACCAACTCCATCTTTACCATAAGTCCTCCATCTGTGTGACGTGCAGACATATTGGAAATATAATTTCCCAGTGAATAGACAATGAGATGTTTGTCGTTTGTCACGCTGTCTGTGCGAACTTCAATGGGTTGAACTACGTGAGGGTGGGAGCCGATGACATGATTTACTCCTTTTTGAATCAGCCAGTCAGCAAGGAATTTCTGCTCTTTGTCCGGGAGCGACTGGTATTCGATTCCCCAATGCATACAGGCGATAATGGCATCCGGATGCAGTGTCTTGCTCACTTCGATGTCTTTGGCGATAATAGCCGTATCAATATAGTTCACGATATTGGGAGGAGTAACGGGGATACCGTTTGTGCCATACGTATAGTTGAGCAGGGCGATGCGGAACCCGTTCTTTTCCAATAAAAGAGGATATTTCTTGTCGCGTTCTTCGGTGTTGATATACGTGCCTGCATGTGGAATTTTCAACGAGTCGATAAGTTGAATGGTACGCTCCAGTCCGGATTTGCCACGGTCGAGACTATGATTGTTGGCAGTCACTAAAACATTGAAACCTGCGTCATGAATTGCGGTCAGAAATTCGTCCGGTGCGCTGAAAGCAGGATAACCTTTGTAGGGTTTGCCTCCTAACGTAACTTCCAGATTGGCGATAGCGAGATCGGCTCTCCCTATTTCTTCTTTAACGTACGTAAAACAGGTGGAATAATCATAGCCGGTTGAGGTCCGTGCAACGTTGATTTGTCCTTGATGCTGCATGAGGTCACCTACGAAAAGGAGTCGTAGGGTATCAGTGGGGGGAATACTGTCGGTTGCGGAAAGGCTGTCCGACAGGGTATCGATGATAGAATCTCTCTTTGCCTGCGACCGGGAGGTGCAGGACAAAGAGAGAAGTAAAATCATCAGAAACAAGCTATGTTTCATTGATAAATGGCTTTCTTGCCAGCTAAGAGTGTATTTTTCATTAACGATACAATCGTCATCGGTCCAACACCGCCCGGTACGGGAGTGATAAAGGAACATTTTGGGGCAACTTCGTCAAACTTCACGTCACCAGTCAGTTTGAAGCCTGATTTCTTGGTTGCATCCGGCACACGCGTAGTACCTACATCGATAACTACCGCACCTTCTTTCACCATTTCGGCTTTTACAAAGTTGGGTTGTCCTAGGGCAGCGATGATAATATCAGCTTCCTGACACTCTTTCACCAAGTCTTTACTGCGGCTGTGGCATACGGTTACGGTTGCGTCTCCCGGATAAGCCTTCTGCATCATCAGGGCAGCCATCGGTTTGCCGACGATATTGCTACGTCCGAGTACAACACATTTTTTGCCGGAAGTCTCTATTTCGTAACGTTTCAACAATTCGAGGATACCGTTGGGAGTAGCGGATACATAGCACGGAAGTCCGATGGACATACGGCCTACGTTGATCGGGTGGAAGCCGTCTACATCTTTACGGTAATCAATCGTTTCAATTACTTTCTGTTCGGAGATATGTTTAGGTAAGGGAAGTTGTACGATAAAGCCGTCTACATCGTCGTCTTCATTCAGTTCGCGTACTTTGGCAAGCAGTTCTTCTTCGGTCACGTCACTTTCATAACGGATGAGGGAGGACTTGAATCCACATACTTCACAGGCTTTTACTTTGGCAGCTACATACGTTTCGCTACCACCATCGTGTCCAACAAGGATAGCTGCCAGGTGGGGACGTTTACCGCCCTGAGCCACAATTTCGGCTACTTCGGCTGCAATCTCTTGTTTCACTTGTTCGGAAATGGCTTTTCCGTCTATCAGAGTCATATTTTCAGAGTATTTATTGGTGATGGGCAAAAGTAAAATAAATAACTGAACTCTCCAAAAGGATTGGAATTTTTGTCAGGAGATGAGCAGTATATTATCAGTTTGTTAGTGGAGAAACTACTTTCTACTGTAGGCTTCCGGATACAAAAAAGAGGAAGTCGAAACTTCCTCTTTTTTGTTATAATCAGTTTGGATCTATTGAATGATTATCTTTTCATTTTAGGCATCATCTTGCCCATCTTGCTGCTAGTTACCATCTTCATCATTTTGCGAGTCTGGTCGAACTGTTTCAGCAGGCGGTTTACTTCCTGAATAGTCGTTCCGCTACCTTTGGCGATACGTGTACGACGTGATCCGTTCAGTATTTCCGGGTTGGAACGTTCTGCCGGAGTCATGGAGTAAATGATAGCTTCGATGCTTTTGAAAGCATTGTCGTCAATATCAATATCTTTGATTGCCTTTCCTACTCCCGGAATCATGGAGGCAAGGTCTTTCAGATTACCCATTTTCTTGATTTGTGCAATCTGGCTCAGGAAGTCGTTGAAGTCAAACTGGTTCTTCGCAATTTTCTTTTGCAGACGTTTGGCTTCTTCTTCATCATATTGTTCTTGTGCACGCTCTACCAATGACACGATGTCGCCCATACCTAGAATACGGTCTGCCATACGGGCAGGGTGGAATTGGTCGATAGCGTCCAGCTTTTCGCCGGTTCCTACAAACTTGATAGGCTTGTTTACCACGGTACGGATAGAAAGAGCAGCACCGCCACGGGTGTCACCATCCAACTTGGTCAGCACGACGCCGTTAAAGTCCAGACGTTCATTAAACTCACGAGCTGTATTCACCGCATCCTGACCGGTCATTGAATCGACCACAAACAAAGTTTCATCCGGATTTATCGCTTTCTTGATAGCCTCAATCTCGTTCATCATCTGCTCATCGATGGCCAGACGACCGGCTGTATCGACAATAACCAAATCATAACCTTTCGCTTTTGCTTCATGAATAGCGTTCAATGCAATCTGCACCGGATTCTTGCTGTCCAACTCACTATATACAGGAACCTCGATTTGTTCTCCCAATACTCTTAACTGTTCGATAGCAGCGGGACGATAAACGTCACAAGCCACCAACAGCGGCTTACGGTTCTTCTTGGTTTTCAGCATACGGGCCAGCTTACCGGAGAAAGTAGTCTTACCGGAACCTTGCAGACCTGACATCAGGATAACTGCCGGACGACCTTCCAACACCAATTCGGCAGTTTCACCACCCATCAATGCGGTCAGTTCATCATGTACAATCTTTACCATCAACTGGCTGGGCTTCACAGCCGTAAGCACATTCTGCCCTAAAGCTTTTTCTTTCACTGTATCAGTAAAGCCTTTGGCGACCTTATAGTTCACGTCAGCATCCAACAAAGCTTTACGCACATCCTTCAACGTTTCCGCTACATTAATCTCGGTGATTTTTCCCTCACCTTTCAGAATCTTAAAAGACCGTTCCAGTCTCTCACTTAAATTATCGAACATATATCTTTAATTATAAATTACGAATTATGATTGCCTGTCATTCTTTACTAACCTTCAGAATAACAACAGGGTGCAAAAATACAAAAAACTTATGAACCTTATATCTTTTTATTCTGCCATTTTGCTTTTTTCAAGTAAATAATGCTGCTAAGCAGTAACAAACTATAGTACACCACCTCTATAGAAAAACAAACAGAAACCGGTGCTTTCACCACCATGCCTATCCATAGAATGTAAAGGGCGTAGAATACCAAAGTCCCCATTTCAAGTATCAGAGCAGCCTGCGTATTTCCAGTTCCCGAAATGGCATTGAAATAGACATTAGCCACCGATGCGATGACCATTGCCACAGCAATGACATACAACGAAGGCACAGACTCTACCAGCAACGCCGGTTCGTTGGTGTAAACCGAAAGCATGGCATGAGGAAAAAGCACCACCACCGCCACACAGACCACCATAATGAGAAACGACATCCGGGCTATACGCCAAATCAAACGCATGACATGGGTTATCCCTCCCGCACCAATCAGATTGCTGACCAATGAATTGGTAGTAGTAGACAATGCCTGAACCGGAATGAGCATCACAATATAGATACTACGCACGATATTGGCAATCGCCAGCTCGCGTTGCCCCAACCGTTCTATCGCGATGAAAAAGACAAACCAAGTAGCCATGGCCAAAAAATATTGTATCATGGTAAAACACGAAATACTCAGAATTTTTCCCAATAAAGAAAAGTCAATCTTCTGCCAGTGATTCAAGCCGAATTTCTTAAAATCCACCTTTGCGTAGGTATAAATCAAGAAGAAAGCCAATGAAGCGGCTTCAGCCATCACCGAAGCGATAGCTGCTCCTTTAATCCCCATCTCCGGCATTCCAAACTTACCGAAAATCAAAATATAGTCCAACAACACATTCACCAATGCCATGACCACCGCATTCATCGTCAGCACTTTAGTACGTGTAATGCCAATATACAGCGCACGGAACATCACGTTGATAAAAGCGAAGAAAAAACCAAAGATACGCCAGTTGAGGAATTCCATGGTGGCGTCAAAAATGGAATCAGATGAGATGAGCAGACGGACAACAGATGGAGCCAACAGATGAGTCAGCCCGAACATGAGCACCGCCAGCCCCAGCAAGAATGTCCCTCCCTGTATCATCACAGGGCCTACATCTTTGTAACGCCCTTCACCATTACGACGGGCAATCAAAATTTGTGAACCGATACTAAAGCCAAAAGCAATAGTAAAGACACAGATATAAAACAATCCACCCATGGCGGAAGCTCCCAACTCGACTTCTCCTACCCTGCCCAGGAAAGCAGTATCTGTCACATTGATAATGTTTTGCGCCAATAATCCGAGAAAAATCGGATAACTTACGTTCCATATTTCTTTGTTGGTATACATATATTTTTTTTGCATTGAGTAAAAGAGTTGCAAAGATACTACATTCTTTTCAATCCGGTGTTCTGAATGGAGTGAAGAAACTGTAAACAGACCAGGAATTTACTTAGCGGACAGGCGTGCCGGAACAAATATATCACAAAAGCATCAGCATGCTCCCTCATTCCACAGTTCCTACCAATCAATCACACAAATAAAAAAAGGATATTCATCATCCAGGCAAATAGTTTCTGTTGAAACAGTTGATTTTTTCAATAGACGACACAAATAATTGCACAAAAGGTTTGCCCGTGTGTTATTTTATCCTACCTTTGCGCCCGCAAACAAAAAATCAAGTAATAAATGAAGAAACTATTATTAATTAGTGCAGCGACACTAATCGTTTCAAATTCAACTTTCGCAGGAGGTATTTTAACCAATACAAATCAACATGCAGCTTTTCTCCGTATGCTATCTCGTGGTGCTACAACAGAAATAGACGGTGCTTTATCTAATCCTGCCGGCCTGGCTTTCTTGCCCAAAGACGGATTCCATGTAGGATTGAGCATTCAGAGCGCTTATCAGACTAGAAATATTGATGCCAGTTTTATGACATACAATGGCGTTAACGCCACAGGTCCTACTGTTGCAGACAAGCCTTTTGAAAAATATTACGAAGGAACAGCCGCCGCACCGGTTATCCCCAGCCTCTTCGCCGCATATAAAAAAGGTGAGTGGACAATTTCAGGATTCTTCGCCATCACTGCCGGAGGTGGAAAGGCGTCTTTTGATGACGGACTGCCTATGTTCGACGCCTCAGCTATGGCAGGTATTTTTCAAGAAGGTTTAAAAGCAGAAAAACCTACGGTTATAACTCCTGATATGTATGATATAACAAGTGCCATGGACGGTAAACAATATATTTACTCTTTACAGTTGGGATTATCCTATAAAGCTACCGAATGGCTTTCTGTATTCGGTGGAGGACGTATGAACTATTTTACAGGCGGTTATAAAGGATTCTTGAATGCCATTGTGAAAGGAACAGATACCAACCTGTTGCCACTCGCTCTGGACTGTGACCAAACAGGTTGGGGACTCACTCCTGTAATCGGTGCAGATGTTAAATTGGGTAAACTGAATATCGGTGCTAAATATGAGTTCAAGACCAATCTGAATATCGAAAACAATACAAAGAATATAGAATATCCCCGGACTCCTGAAGGTGAAGCAATGATAGCTCCTTACAAACACGGTGTAAACACCCCCAATGACATCCCAGCCATGTTCTCTATCGCAGCTGCTTACGAATTCCTTCCGGTACTTCGTGCTTCTGTAGAATATCATTTCTATGATGATAAAAAGGCAGGTATGGCAAACGACAAACAAAAATATCTGACTAAAGGAACCAATGAATACTTGGCAGGTATCGAGTTTGATGTAACCAAGCAACTGACCCTCAGCTGTGGTGGACAGATCACTGACTACGGACTATCAGATAACTATCAATCAGACACCAGTTTTTCTTGTGATTCTTACTCTTTGGGAGTCGGAGCCAAAATAAAAATGAACAAGCATCTCAATCTGAATGTCGGCTATATGTGGACTAATTATGAGGATTATACCAAGAAGTCAACCAACTATAACGGAACCGGACTACCCGGAACAAATGTATATAGCCGTACCAACAAAGTGTTCGGTTTAAGTGCAGATTATAGTTTCTGATTCCTGTATATGAAATAAGAACAAGACCATGTCCAAATAACTGAGACATGGTCTTGTTTTATAAAAAACTCCAAAGAAACTGATAATCCTTCAGCTGCACCCGCAACTGTTTCAGCGACCGGGTGATATGAAATTCTACAGTCTTTACAGAAATATCCAGCCGCAAAGCAATTTCCTTGTTCGGTAAATTTTTCATCCGGCTCAAAATAAACACCTCCCTGCTTGTAGGAGGCAATTCACTAATGGCTTCCTGCACCAAAGCTTGAATCTCATCACAAAACAATTTATCGGGATCACAAGCCTCCAAAGTCGAGATACGCAAAGCCAGTTCTTTCTGCCGCATATCTCCTATATGCTGCTCGGCACGCATACGTACCTCCAAGTGTTGCAAATGATTCAATGAACGATTTTTTATGGCAGTCAACAGCAACGCAGAAATATTGGTATCCTCCTGTAACTCATTCCGGTGCTCCCATACATTAGTAAAAGCCCCCATTACAATATCCTCAGCCTCTTCCCTGTTCCTGACATACGAGTAAGCAAACTGAACAAACTGTTGCTGACGTTTGCTAAACACCTCCGTCAGTTCTGACATAAAAACATTCTTCGTCTCTTTCATTTAACTAATTTTCTGTTTCCGTTTTTAGATCTTGACATAAATACCTTTCTTGTATAAAATATGAACAATACTCCAACAAAATAATACATACAACAAAGCATAGGCTAATGAACCGGGATAATTTCCCAACACCGGAACCAGTACCTTTTCATAAATAAAGACACTTGCCCCCGTAGCGCCCAATAGAATCCCCATTATTTCCGCAAACACATAGATAAACAAAGGGTTCACTCCGAACGACCGGAAAAAAACACACCAACCTTGATAGCCTTTTATATCAATGATCCAGATAAGCAGAGCCAAAAAGCTGGATGCCAATCCGCAGGTTGTAATGACAAAAGTAGGCGACCACACTTTCTTATTGATAGGGCAGCCGTAACTTAACAAAAAGCCAGCAAATGTGAGAATAGTACCCACCAAAAACAATCGTTGTATCTTCTCGTCATTATCTTTAGCAGAAAACAATAACTTTCCACAATAAAACCCTACCATTACATGGCACACCGCAGGAAGCGTACTCAATAGTCCTTCCGGATCAAACGCCATTCCACCATCATGGTACATGTGGGATGTACCCAATGCCCATACATCAAAACGGGCCACTATATTAGTGGCCGACAAGTTAAAGCCGTCTCCCATAGCCAATAAAAGAAAATAGACGGCCAAAGTTACCAAAATGATAGCGGGAAAATATTTATGCTTCACCGTTATAGCAACCAGACTAGTCACACCGTATCCTATAGCAAGCCGTTGCATGACTCCTAAATAACGCAACTCTTCAAAATTCAGATGATGTGTAAAAACAGACTTAGCTAAAAGATTCAACAATAGACCGATACAAAAAATAATGACTGTACGCTTCATTATTTTACGCAACGTGGCATGTGAATAAGTAAAATTATATTTCCGCAAAGAAATATAAGTCGAGATTCCCATAATGAACATAAAAAAAGGGAAAACGAGATCGGTGGGGGTCAATCCGTTAAAGGCGGCATGCTCCAACGGAGTATACACATACCCCCATGAACCGGGGTTATTTACAAGAATCATGCCTGCAATAGTGATGCCTCTCAATATGTCAAGAGCAAGCAACCGTTTGGGGGTATTTGCTGTCATGTGTGTCAGATTAATAAATTGGTTAACTCGGACAAAGATAACATTCTATTAGCAATAAAGAAACAAATCTGTGAAAAATATTTTTATATTGTAAACATATTAATCTCTCTGAAAAACATGTTTATTCCGTTTTTATTGCTATTTTTGTCCGCAAAGAATTTCTATACCCCCTTTATTTAAAAACTTAACACAGATTTATTATGAAGAAAAAGAGTCTGCCAGTATTTTTCGTTGGGTTATTAATGTGTGGATGCCAAATGAAAGAAGTAATCAATGAGTACAATGTAGTTCCGCTGCCTGTTACTATGAATGAGCAGCCGGGACGTTTTTATCTGAACAGCGATGTTCCTGTCGTTGTGAACGCCTCACAAGAAGTGAAAAATATCGCTTCCAGTCTATCAACTACCGTATTGGATGTAGCCGGTATCAAATTGAAACCGGGTGGTGAATTACATGAAAATGTACCCACCATTGTTTTTGACAGCATTCCGGGTATGGAGAAAGAAGCCTACAAATTATCAGTCACCCCCCAACAGATAAAGATTACAGCATCAACACCTAACGGATTTTATTACGGACTGCAAACTCTGTATCAACTGTTGCCGGTAGCTATTTATAGCAAGGAAAGAGCACGCAATGCCGAATGGAGCGTACCTTGCGTCGAGATAGAAGATACTCCGGCGTTCCGATATCGCGGAGCAATGCTGGATGTATGCCGTCATTTTGCATCGATAGATTACATCAAAAAATTCATTGATGTATTGGCCGTACATAAGATGAATACCTTCCACTGGCATCTTACGGATGACCAAGGCTGGAGAATCGAAATCAAAAAGTATCCCAAACTGACCGAAATCGGTTCCCAACGTTCAGAAACCATGGTGGATTATTTCTATACCCACTACCCGTTTAAATATGACGGCAAACCTCATGGAGGTTACTATACACAAGAAGAAATTAAAGAAGTGGTAGCATACGCCCAAAGCAAATATATCACCGTCATTCCGGAAATAGAGCTACCGGGACATGCCTTGGCAGCCATTGCCTCTTACCCCGAATTATCCTGTACTCCGGACAGCACCTACGAAGTTTGCAAACTGTGGGGTGTGTTTGACCAGGTATTCTGCCCTACCGACACTTTCTTTCAATTTATGGAAGGAGTCATGGACGAAGTGGTGGAATTATTCCCAAGTTCTTATATACATATAGGTGGTGACGAATGCCCCAAATACGCATGGGAACATTGTTCCCATTGCCAAAAACTGATACGAGACCTAGGGCTTAAAGATGATGTCACTCCTAATCCCGTAGACGGCAGAAAGCATACCAAAGAAGAGAAGTTACAAAGCTATATCGTAAACCGTGCGGAAAAATACCTGAACAGCAAAGGACGCAACATCATCGGTTGGGATGAAATTCTGGAAGGCGGGCTTGCTCCCAACGCCACAGTAATGTCATGGCGTGGTGTGGAAGGCGGAATGACCGCAGCCAAAGCCGGGCATGATGCCATCATGACTCCCAATCCTTACGCTTATCTTGATCATTATCAAGAAGAACCGGAAATAGCCCCTGTCACTATCGGTGGGTATAACACATTGAAGAAAACATATAGTTACAATCCTGTACCGGCTGATGCAGACAGTCTGGTAAAACAACACATCATAGGCGTACAAGCTAATTGCTGGGCTGAATATATGCCAACCGAGGACAATCGTGACTATCAAATCTTCCCACGTTTAATCGCCATAGCCGAGACCGGATGGACTCCGATGAAGGAGAAGAATTTCACTTCATTCTGCAGCCGCATGGTAGAAGATTTCAAACGTCTGGAAATAATGGGGGTAAAACCGTGCCTCAACTTCTTTGATGTAAACATTAATACCCGTTCCACTAAAGAAGGAGTACTGAATGTAGAACTGGAAACATTCTATCCGGGAGCACAAATCTATTATACAATCCACGGTGAGGAACCGTCTGTAAATGCCAGCTTATATAGCCATCCATTCCCATTGGAAGGTACTTACGACTTGAAAGCCGCCGCCTTTGTTGACGGTAAGCAGATTGGTAAAGTTACCCATAAACAACTTTACAAGAATTTAATCAGTGGAAAGAAATATGAAATCACTCCGGAACCCAAAGGAATGAAGGGGGATATTTTAGGAGAAAATGACATATTAGGGGCCGATACGGTGACTTTAGGACTAACCAACGGAAAACGTGGGAATAATGCCTCTTCCACTCCATGGGTAGGTATCCGCCCGGACAATAATGATAAAGTGACCTTCGTGGCAGACTTTGATAAAGCTACAATCAGTAAAATCAGATTTGGTACGCTTTATAATGCAGCCGGCAATATATTACCGGTAAGCAAAGCTGTGGTGTATGTTTCCGCCTCAGGCAATAAATTCGAGAAAGTGGCCGAAAAGGAATTTACCTATGACATCAAAGAAAACACCTTCAAAGGATTCGATGAAGAAATAGAGTTCCCGGCACAAGAAGCTGTAAAGGTGAAAATAGAATTTACAAGCGGAGGCAAAATACGTAATGGTATTGATTGCTATAGTCCGCATGATAAGAGCGAAGTGCCCAGTACAATGGCATTGGATGAAATAGAAATCTATTAATTCCACGAAAGAAGTAAAATAAACAACTGTCCGGAAGCTATCTTTTGCTTTCGGACAGTTTCTTTTGTGCAATTCAATGCAGGCTGTTCCATCCAAGCGCGATATGACACTTTTATGAGGAACCACACAGCCTTTTTCAAATAAATTATGTAATTTTGCCGAATGTTTATAACAACCCTTTAAATCATGAGAAAATATTCATTCTTATTCACACTTTTACTGCTATCGGCAAGCAGTTTTGCCCAAAACAAAGATTTCAGTTATAAGTTTTACGGACAAGTTCGCACCGATCTTTATTACAATAGCCGTGCCAACGAAGAAACTGTGGACGGGCTTTTCTATATGTATCCTAAAGATAAAGTGTACGATGCAACAGGTAAAGACCTGAATGCGACAGCTAATGGAAGCTTTTATACTTTATATACCCGTTTGGGAATAGATGTGCAAGGTCCCAGGTTGGGAAGAGCAAAAACCTCCGCAAAAGTAGAAATGGACTTCCGCGGATCAGGAACAACCTTCTCCACTGTACGTCTGCGCCATGCCTATTTAAACCTTGATTGGGGAAAACCGTCTTTACTGTTGGGACAAA
>ERZ779643.2247-NODE-2247-length-11441-cov-32.458897_pt1 | contig 11441 bp, 9 predicted proteins | sample MGYA00511564_ERZ779643 | MGnify/ENA primary metagenome ERZ779643 (study PRJEB29588, sample SAMEA2147114) | human gut metagenome | biome: human gut; feature: human-associated habitat; material: faeces | place: Denmark | collected 2008/2010 ... | reverse complement strand
TCCAAACAAACAACATAGAAGCCTGCTCATACCTAGAGCAGGCTTTCTTCGTTTATATAAGTTTTTAGGCAAGGATTACACCACCCCCTTTCTAAGCTCCTTAACCCTATAAAACCACAAAAAAACTTTAATTCTACCCTTCCCTGTAAAAAAGTCAGCATTTTTTTGCGTTATCACAAATATTTTTTGTACTTTTGCCTACAAATAGTAAATAATTAAATAAAAAGACATTATATGCTTACACTTAAACTCATCAGTGAAGAAACTGAACGTGTAGTTAAAGGTCTTGAAAAGAAGCATTTTCCAAATGCTCGTGAGGCCGTAGAGAAAGTATTGGAGTACGACAAAATCCGCCGTGAAGCTCAGCAGAAGCTGGATAACAACAAGCAGCAGGCTAACCAGTTTGCCAAGCAGATTGGTGCCTTGATGAAGGAAGGCAAGAAAGAGGAAGCTGAAAGCGCTAAGGCGCAGGTAGCTATGCTCAAGGCTGACGCTAAGGCTCTGGAAGAGATCATGGAGAAAGCTCAGAACGATATGACCAATCAGTTGCTCGAAATCCCTAACATCCCTTGCGAACTGGTTCCTGAGGGTAAGGATGCGGCTGACAACGTGGTCGTAAAAGAAGGTGGCGAAAAGCCAAACCTCGGTGAGGATGCACTCTGCCACTGGGATCTCCTGAAGAAGTACAACCTCGTGGATTTCGACCTCGGTGTAAAGATTACCGGTGCCGGCTTCCCTGTATATATCGGTAAGATGGCTCGCTTCCAGCGTGCTCTCGAGGCATTCTTCCTCGATGAGGCTCGTAAGAGCGGATATCTTGAGATTCAGCCTCCTTATGTAGTAAACGAGGATTCTGGTCGTGGCACAGGTCAGTTGCCAGACAAGGAGGGTCAGATGTATCACGCTAATCTCGACAACCTCTTCCTCATCCCTACTGCTGAGGTTCCTGTAACCAACATCTTCCGCGATGTCATCCTCGATGAGAAGGATCTCCCTATCAAGCGCTGCGCTTACTCTGCCTGCTTCCGTCGTGAGGCTGGTAGCTACGGTAAGGATGTTCGCGGCTTGAACCGCTTGCACCAGTTTGATAAGGTAGAGATTGTACGCATCGATAAGCCAGGTCACTCTTACGAGAGCCTTAACGAGATGCTCGACCACGTAGAGGGTCTCTTGAAGAAGTTGGAGTTGCCATACCACATCCTCCGTCTCTGCGGTGGTGATATGAGCTTCACCTCTTCTATCTGCTACGACTTCGAGACCTGGAGTGCAGCTCAGGGTCGCTGGTTGGAGGTTTCATCAGTATCTAACTTCGAGAGCTATCAGGCAAACCGTCTCCACTGCCGCTATCGCCATGCAGAGGACAAGAAGATTGAGCTTTGCCACACCTTGAACGGTTCTGCTCTTGCCTTGCCACGTATCGTTGCAACTATCCTGGAGAACAATCAGACTCCAGAGGGTATCCGTGTGCCTAAGGTATTGGTACCTTACTGCGGATTCGAGATGCTCGATGACAAGAACTTCGATTAATTCGAAAGAAAAAGACTGGATAGACATCCATACAAAAACATATTGTACGAGGATAACTTCGACTGCCCCAAAAGGTGGTCGTAGTTATCCTTTTGCATTTTTAATACCATGCACAAACATGCATAAACAACTAAATTAGAAATAGACAATAGTCAACATAAAAAGTTAATAGCCAATGAACAAGATTATCAAGAAAATACAATACTCAGAAAAGGTATTTCGTTTCGATGTGGAAGCTCCACTCATTGCCAAGAGCCGCAAGGCTGGCAACTTCGTCATCATCCGTGTAGACAACAACAGTGAGCGCATGCCGCTGACCATTGCTGATGCCGACATAGAAAAAGGCACCATTACTCTGGTAGTGCAGAAGGTAGGCTTATCATCAACCAAGCTTTGTGCCCTAAACGAAGGCGATGAGATTCATGACGTAGTAGGTCCACTCGGAAACCCAACACATATTGAAAACTTCGGTACCGTCATCTGTGCCGGTGGTGGCGTAGGCGTAGCTCCTATGCTCCCTATCATCAAGGCACTGAAGGCTGCGGGCAACCGTGTGCTCAGCGTGATTGCCGGAAGAAGCAAGGACCTCGTCATCATGGAGGATGAGGTACGTGCTTCAAGTGATGAACTCATCATCATGACCGACGATGGCAGCTACGGCGAGAAAGGTGTTGTTACCGTGGGTATCGAAAAGCTCATCAATCAGGAGCATATCGACAAGGTATTCGCCATCGGTCCTCCTATCATGATGAAGTTCTGCTGTCTCCTGACCCAGAAATACAATCTCTCTACTGATGTATCGCTCAATACTATCATGGTGGACGGTACCGGTATGTGCGGTGCCTGCCGTCTGACTATCGGCGGAAAGACCAAGTTTGTCTGCATCGACGGTCCTGAGTTTGACGGTGCCCAGGTAGACTGGGACGAGATGTTCAAGCGCATGGGAACCTTCAAGGACGTAGAGCGCGAGGAGATGGAACACTTCAAGGAACATCTGGCTACCATAGATGCCGAAAAGAAGAAGGAGACCACAGACATAACAATGGACGTAGAGCCAACAGATGCATCCATCGAAGAGCTGACAGACCGCAACGCCGAGTGGCGAAAGGAATTGCGTGCTTCCATGAAAGCCAAGGAACGTACGGCTATCGAGCGTGTGAAGATGCCGGAACTCGACCCAGTATATCGTGCAACTACCCGTACGGAAGAGGTGAATATCGGTCTGACCAAGGAGATGGCATTGACCGAGGCAAAGCGCTGCCTCGACTGTCCTAAACCTACCTGTATGGAAGGCTGTCCGGTAAGCATCAACATTCCTTCATTCATCAAGAATATTGAGCGCGGTCAGTTCCTAGCTGCTGCAAAGGTTCTGAAGAACACCTCTGCCCTACCTGCTGTCTGCGGACGTGTCTGCCCACAGGAGAAACAGTGTGAAAGCAAGTGTGTGCATCTCAAGATGAACGAGCCGGCAGTGGCTATCGGATATCTGGAGCGTTTTGCAGCCGACTATGAACGTCAGAGTGGCAACATTTCAGTTCCTCAATGCGATGAAGCCAACGGAATCAAAGTTGCCGTTGTCGGTTCAGGTCCTTCCGGTCTGAGCTTTGCTGGCGATATGGCAAAGAAGGGATTCGACGTCACCGTATTCGAGGCTCTGCACGAGATAGGCGGTGTATTGAAATATGGTATCCCAGAGTTCCGATTGCCTAATGCCATCGTAGACGTAGAGATTGAGAACCTTCAGAAGATGGGCGTGAAATTCATCACCGACTGCATCGTAGGCAAGACCATCTCCGTGAAAGACCTGGAAAAACAGGGATTTAAGGGCATCTTTGTGGGTTCGGGAGCCGGTTTGCCTAACTTCATGAATATCCCTGGTGAGAATGCCTTGAACATCATGTCTTCCAACGAGTATCTTACCCGTGTGAACCTGATGGATGCTGCCAATCCTCATACCGACACCCCTATCAATCTGGGAAAGAAGGTGGTTGTTGTGGGAGGTGGAAACACAGCGATGGACAGTTGCCGTACAGCCAAGCGTCTGGGAGCCGAGGTAACATTGGTTTATCGCCGTTCTGAAGCAGAGATGCCTGCCCGTCTTGAGGAAGTCAAGCATGCCAAGGAAGAAGGCATCAATTTCATGACTCTCCATAATCCTAAGGAATATGAAGCAGACGAAAAGGGCGCTGTGAAGTCTGTTGTCCTCGACGTCATGCAGCTGGGAGAACCTGATGCCAGCGGTCGCCGTCGTCCGGAAGCTACAGGCGAGACCGTGACATTGGAATGCGACCAGGTGATTGTTGCAGTAGGTGTAAGTCCTAACCCTCTTGTTCCTCAGAGCATTGAAGGATTGGAGCTCGGCAGAAAGAACACTATCGCCGTAAACGAGCAGATGCAGAGTTCTATCGCAGAAATCTACGCAGGTGGTGACATCGTCCGTGGTGGTGCTACAGTAATTCTTGCCATGGGTGATGGAAGAAAGGCTGCACTGAATATGAGTGAAAGACTCTTGAAATGATAAACAAGAAAAAGAGGGTGCGTCATGAACTTATGACACACCCTCTTTTCTATTTATGTTTTAAAGATTGAATCTCAAACCAAACTGAAAATTGAAGTTCAGTTTCTTATCCTTGAAAGTGTTTTCAATCTCGCTGCCATTGTCAATGTAATATTTAGCACCCGGCTCAATATACAAGCCTACATTTGGCGTGATATCATATTGTGCTCCGAGCGAAGCCTTTCCTGAGAACTGCACTCTATCACGTTTGGCATTCTCTTTCTTTACTCCCTCCTCTTCCGTATCATTCTTTACATTCAAGTCAGCCTCAGCACCAGCCATCACATAGGCATGGAATCCTCCACTCTTCCATAACTCATAATTTAGACCTACCGGAATGCCCACATAGTGAAGCACCTGATGGACATTATAATTGTTGTGAGGTGCATACGGATAAAAGTCGGAAGAGGTACGGGTATACACGAAACCCGAACTCAACGACAGACGTGGAGCAATACCAAATGCCACCTGCAATCCTACAGAGACAGGAGCATGATGCTTGGCTTCGCCTTTATGGGTTTTCTGAACCACCTTATAGGATGCCATCAGATAATCGATGTCATTCACACCTCCTATTGTTGGATCAGGAACAACACCCGGCATAGGGTCTGCCAAAATACCAGGACCAGAACTCGCATAGGAATCATCAGAAGTAGACAATCCCAAGTTCGGACTCAGATTTTCTGCATAGAGTTTCATAGACAAGCCAGCAGTCTCTTCATGATGAGAGAATTGATAAGCATCAGCCACTACGGCATTCGCAAAGAGGTTATCAATAGACTTTGCCTTTTGATTCTGTCTGGTCGGAGAATCCTGCTGAAGAGTTGACTCAGTTTTCTCTTCTGCAGATGAGACTGGCTGAGAATCAACAGATGCTACCATCAATTCATTCTCCGAAGTTGGCATCACTTCATTCTCGGAAGCAGAAGCCAAAAGAACTGTTTGATCAGCCAAAAGCTGTCTTCCAGCATTTTTACCTTCTACGGTTTGCTTTGGATTCTTTTTCATCCCCAACCCTACATTGTCATCTCTGGAATCAAGCGAATTTCCTGCTCCATTTTCCGATGTCTTACCCATAGGATGCGAACGCTCTGCAACCGCAGATGCAGATGCTTTATCTGTTACCATTGCCAACTGCGAACTGGCAAGTTTGTCTTTCTCCTGATGGAAGTAGACATAACTACCTCCTACTCCCAACAAAGCCACAGCCGCAGCTGCAGCAGACCAACGTTTCCAAGTGTTTATATAGATTATTTTACCAGGTTTAGATACCTCTTGATGTCCCGTCTTCTGAGCAAGCGATTGTTCAATACCCGCCCACAAGTCACGGCTGACAGGCTCTTGATAGTCTGCCAACTGATCTCGAAGTTTGTTTGTCCAATCATTATTACTCATATTCTTTCTCGTTTAATTTACTCAGATAATCATTAATTTTTCTTGCCAAGAGTTTCTTGGCTCTCAGATACTGCGATGCAGAACTACTTTCCTTAATGCCTAACCGCAGGGCTATCTCCTTATGACTCAACTGTTCGAAGACATACATATTAAGTACTAATCTATAGCCATCAGGCAGTTCTCCAATCATTTTAGTCAGCTCCGCAGGTGGTATCTTTTCTACAGGCGGTTCCTCTTCCAAAGGCTCATCCGGAAATTCTTCCACCAGCGTAAGTTTACTTTTCTGCCGAACACAAGTAATCGCCTCATTTACAACAATACGAAACAACCACCCCTTCAGTGACCCTTCACCTCTATACTGAAAATTCGGAATCGCAGCAAAAACCTTGATGAAGCTGTCCTGGACAACATCCTCGGCATCTTCGCGCAAAGGGACATACCTCAGCGCAACCGCCATGGCATGCCCTACATACCGTTCGTACAACCGATGCATAGCATCCCGGCTGCCACGAAAAATATCGTCCAAAAGCTCTTTCTCAGATTCCACTTTTATTTACTCTTTTATAAATTAAACGAAAGATATGAAAATCCTTGCATCAAATCATGAACTTTTTTTGAAAATCTTATCAAACGACATCAAAAACCATTCCCTCCTGAGAGAGTATAGAGTGATCAAACACCGCTTTCGCTTCTTCCAGCAAGACCTGTTCGTCATTATATCTCGCACTATAATGTCCCAGGAGCAAGGTACCCACACCAGCTCCTGCTGCTATGGTAGCAGCCTGGCGCGCAGTACTATGATAATATATCTTGGCACGATCTTCCTGATCCGATGTATAGGTACTCTCATGATATAACACAGTAACGCCTTTCACCTTCTCTTTCAAACCAGGCACAAAACGAGTATCACTGCAGTAAGCATAACTACGAGGCGAATCAGCAGGCTGAACGAGTCGGGCATTCGGGATAATATCACCATCTTCATTCGTCCAATCAGCACCATTCTTGATATTGTTGATCTGACTGACAGGAATGCCATAATAGTCTATCATATCGCGACGGATATGTGGCAAGGTAGGCTTCTCACGGAAGATGAATCCACAACAAGGCACACGATGCTGCAAAGGTACAGTTTCAACGGTAAGAGAGTGGTCCTCATATATGACCTGCTGCTTCTCTGTATCAACGGGAATCATTTCCATCTCATACTCCATCGTCTGCATGAAGAATTCAACCTGCTGCCTGAAGAGAGATTCATAATCCTTGGGGGCATAAATTCTCAACTTGGAAGTACGTCCGAGCATTCCAAGCGTAGACAACAATCCCATCAAACCGAAACAGTGGTCGCCATGCATATGACTGATAAAGATGGCATTCAGTTTGGAGAAATGGATGTGAGAGCGACGGAACTGCATCTGCGCTCCTTCACCGCAATCCACCATGAAGCACTTGCCTCTCATCTCTATGAGTTGAGAGGAAGCGTTATGTTTGAGGGTAGGCAGCGCACTGCCACAACCCAGAATATGTATCTTAAAAGGTTCCATTAGCAAAATTATTCATCTTACACCGTTCCTGATTCACCAGGCAACTATTCCTGACGCTTAAAGACGAAGATACCCTGATGATTCTCCAACAGCAAACTGTCAGGACCCAAATTATCGATATCAAAGGTGTCCTTATTCAAAAGCAGCTTACCATTCAGGATTTTCCAGGAAGTCCAAGGGTTGGTTTCAGCCTTGACATTATTCTTCACCACGCCACCTTCCAGAAGGTCGAAATTCTTATCCAGAGAAATCCACTTACCTAACAAAGAAGTCAGATTGATAACCTTCCGGGCTACCATCTCCCCATCCTGTGCTTTATAAGCCAAAAGGGCAATACGGTCGCCAGCCATCAATCCTCCCTGAACAATAGAAGGGTCAGCGTCATCAATAAAGACAGAAAGCGTATCACCCTCATCAGAACACAGTTCCAGACTGTGCATGGATGTACCTTCTCCGCACACACCATATATCGTAGAATCATTCATCTCCTCTACTTCAACAGAGTCATTGGTACTGATAACAGAAGTCTCCTTCTTTTCCTTACAGCTATTGGCAGCAAACATGACTACCAAAGCTATCGCTATATACACTAACTTTTTCATAACTTTCCTAAGTTAAATATTAATATTACTCAACATGACTGTTGATTTCCCAGCTTATCTACGTTTACTCACTCTTGCGCTCTTCCTGCTTGGCTTCATTCCAGAGCTGATCCATTTCTTCCAGGCTCATATCCTTCAGATTTCTGCCCTGCTTAAAGGAATGATCTTCCACATAATTGAAGCGACGGATAAACTTCTGATTCGTCTTTTCGAGGGCATTGTCAGGATTGAGTTTATAGAGACGGGCAGCATTGATGACAGAGAAGAGGAAATCTCCCAATTCCTGGGTAGACTTTTCCTTGTCTTCCCTAGCCAATTCCACCTTGAGTTCCTCCAGTTCTTCCTGCACCTTATCCCATACATCCTCCTTTTCCTTCCAGTCAAAGCCCACATTGCGAGCCTTGTCCTGAATGCGATAAGCCTTGATAAGCGAAGGAAGAGAATCAGGTACTCCACTCAGGACTCTATCATTGCCATCCTTCTCCTGCTGCTTGATCTGCTCCCAAGTCTTTTCCACGGAAGCCGCAGTCTTGGGTTTGCCAGCCTTCAATGCCTGAGCATCAGACTCCTTATACACAACCTGTCCGGCTTCATTGATATACATATCAGGATTAGAGACCGTCCATTCCCCCTCTTCATTCCAATTGATGAACGGATGGCGGAACATAAGTTTATCAGCTTCCTGGTTGCAGACATCACAAATATCAAACTTGCCATCTTCACGACCAATAATGCTATAAAACATCACATGTTCCAAGACGTCACCCAATTCTTTCTTTATATCCTTATAATCACGCTTCATGAGGGCATCACAAAGTTCGAAAGCCTCCTCGATGGTGTTAGGTCGAAGACTTTCAAACGTCTGTTTTCTGTCCCAAGGACATTGAACACGAAGTCGGTCCTGAACATCCAGCAATCTGCTGAATGCAGCTAGTTTTTCTTCTTTTGTATGCACTTTTATAGAGTTAAAATTAAATATTCATTATAAAATCATCGATAATCGAATTATTTTTGTGCAAAGATAGGCAAAAAATTTGGCAGAAACAAATTTTTTAATTATCTTTGCACTCGAAAGATAACTTTTCGAGCGATGTTTCAATTCTTGAAACGTCAAAATCACTCAGAAACAATATTCACATATACAATATATAATAATGTATAGCAAGGAAGAATTATCAGCAAATAGTGTCGTTCAGTTGAAGGACATTGCTAAGCAAATTGGAGTCAAGATTAAATCTGGCGACAATAAGGAAACGATTATCAATACTATTTTCAATGCTCAGACAGAGGATTCTACTCTGGCTGCAACAAAACGCAAGCGTACCCGTATCGTCTCCAGCAAAGAGGATAGAGTATATAGCGTAAATGGTATTGACGGAGAAAACTTTGACGTACAAAAGCATCAAGTAACAGGTCCAACAGAGAACAATGCGAAGGAAGAAGTCCTCCAGGAGGAAGAGACAACAGACCCATTGGCAGCATTCCCAAAACACCGTGGGCGCAAGAGCAAAGCAGAGCTTGAAGCCATAGCTGCTGCCATCAAAGCACAGCAGGAAAAACAGGATGCGCAACAAGGAACTCCAGAAGAGGCAAACCTTAACTTTTCAGAGCAGAATGTGCCTGAGACATTAACCACAGAGCAGTCTGATTCTACAGGAGCTAGCCAGAACGATTCGGCCACATCAGGAGAAAACCACTTCCAGCAAAACGATTCCTTCATACCGGAAGAACAATTTGCACAGAACGAGGCAAACAAGGACAATCAAGGAAACGACAAAGAGGAACTGATTGTAAAATTGCAAGCCAAAATGGAAGCACACAACAACAAGAATACGGATACAGACAATGATGCCGATTCTGCTGAAGAGAATCAGGAAGCATACAAGCCAGAAGCAGCAGCCAACAATGCAAACGGTATATGGGAGGGAGATCCTGGTGATGGTACTGACTTCATCACCGTTGTAGACATTCCTATCGAAGACCAGACTGCCATTCCTTCGGTAGACATCTTCGACAGACCAATCAATACAGCCAATCCTGCGGCAGCACAGGAAACACCTAACGTAGAAGTGATTCCTGAGCCAGCCTATGATTTCTCTGGCATCGTCACATCATGCGGAGTGCTTGAAGTGATGCCGGATGGATATGGATTCCTGCGCAGCAGCGACTACAATTACCTTTCTTCACCAGACGATGTCTATGTATCTGCCAATCAGATCAAGCGATATGGTCTTAAGACGGGTGACGTTGTATTCTGCCAGGTTCGTCCACCACACGAGGGTGAGAAATACTTCCCACTCACTAATATTGAAAAGATCAACGGTCGTGAACCATCAGAAGTAAGAGACCGTGTACCATTTGAACATCTAACTCCTCTCTTCCCAGACGAGAAGTTCAATCTTTGCGGAGACCGCAAGACCACCAACCTGAGCACACGAATCGTAGACCTGTTCTCTCCTATCGGTAAGGGACAGCGTGCCCTTATTGTGGCTCAGCCTAAGACCGGTAAGACCATCCTCATGAAGGATATCGCCAATGCAATAGCAGCCAATCATCCAGAAGCCTATCTGATGATGTTGCTCATTGATGAGCGTCCTGAGGAGGTTACCGACATGGCCCGCACCGTCAATGCAGAGGTGATTGCCTCTACATTCGATGAACCTGCTGAGCGCCATGTGAAGATTGCAGGTATCGTTCTGGAAAAGGCAAAGAGAATGGTAGAATGTGGACATGATGTAGTCATCTTCCTTGATTCCATCACTCGTCTGGCCCGTGCCTACAATACGGTTGCTCCTGCATCTGGTAAGGTATTGACCGGTGGTGTTGATGCCAATGCTTTGCAGAAGCCTAAGCGCTTCTTTGGTGCTGCACGTAACATCGAAGGCGGTGGCTCTCTCACCATCATCGCAACAGCCTTGATTGATACAGGCAGCAAGATGGACGAAGTAATCTTCGAGGAATTCAAGGGTACAGGTAACATGGAATTGCAGCTTGACCGCTCACTCAGTAACAAGCGTATCTTCCCTGCTGTCAACCTCGTGGCTTCATCTACACGTCGTGATGATCTCCTGCAAGACAGAACCACACTCGACCGTATGTGGATTCTCCGCAAGTACATCTCTGACATGAACCCTATTGAGGCAATGAATACCATCCACAAGTCTATGCAGAACACTCGCAACAATGACGAGTTCCTGCTTTCGATGAATTCATAAAAAGTCTCAGCATAGTCTCATTGACTCAAATCAAGAAATGCATGTCATATACACATTTCTTGCAAAAATATTCTTTATTCCGATAAAAAAGTGTTAACTTTGCACTCGTATTAAGGAATAACGAATAATAAAATTTAAAAGATTAGAAAAAATTATGATGACTATGTTTACTTTAGCGTTAGCAGCAGTAATGTTCTCAGGAATGGTTGTATGTATGGGTATGTTCTTGAAGCATGTTATACATTCTATACCAGAAGTTGTAGATATCAACCACAGAGTATGTCTCTGCAAGTAAAGTAGACTCAAAATATTTCAGAGAGAGATTTTAAAAAAGAAAGGGCGGGTTCCGAATATGGAACCTGCCCTTCTTGCTTTATTGTTATTACCAATCAATCTTATTTACCGCTTTCCGGTACCAGGAACTTGTCACCAGACTGCTTAACCAATTCCTTGGCATACTTCTCTGGATAGCCTGGACGAGCTGGACGAGCACCCAAACCATACTGGGTCTTCTCGAAAGTACCGTTCTTGTCGGTTGGCTTGATAATCATATCATTGTACTTCACCACCATGAACTCGAAAAGCTGGTTCCAGCGAGCCA
>ERZ779643.2246-NODE-2246-length-11442-cov-18.595065_pt1 | contig 11442 bp, 9 predicted proteins | sample MGYA00511564_ERZ779643 | MGnify/ENA primary metagenome ERZ779643 (study PRJEB29588, sample SAMEA2147114) | human gut metagenome | biome: human gut; feature: human-associated habitat; material: faeces | place: Denmark | collected 2008/2010 ... | reverse complement strand
TGAAGGAATTCGGAATGAACCATATCCGCACCTCTCATAATCCATATAGCGAGGACTTCCTGAAACTCTGCGATAAGTATGGCATCCTGGTGGTGGATGAGCTTTACGACAAGTGGCTCACCCAGTATGCCGGTGGCAGAGTGGATTGGGAGAGTCTCTGGCAGAAGGATGTTCCAGAGTGGGTGAAGCGAGACAGAAACCATCCTTCGGTGGTGATGTGGAGTTTGGGAAATGAGTTGCAGCAGTATAGCAACCTACCTTTCAACGATTGGGGTGTTACGGCTTATAAGCTTCAGAAGGAGTTGCTGCACCGTTATGACGATACCCGACTCACCACCGTGGCGATGCATCCGCGCTATCGCAACCTGGAGACGGATTCCATCCCAGCCGATCTGGCAATAGAGACAGAGGTGAATTCATATAACTATCGTTACATGTACTTCCCTGGTGACAGCAAGCGCTATCCTGAGAAAACCTTCTATCAGAGCGAGGCAAGTGTGGCTGCTATGGGACCAAACTTCTACGAGATGGATCTCGACAAGGTGATAGGTCTTGCCTATTGGGGTGCCATTGATTACCTGGGCGAGAGCATGGGATGGCCTATCAAGGGTTGGAATCAGGGTGTGTTCGACCTTTCTCTTCAGCCAAAGCCAGATGCTTATTTCGTGAAGAGTATGTTTACTGATGAGCCAACCGTTCACATCGGTATTATCGAGAAATCGGGTGGCAACATCCAATGGAATGGCATCAATGTTTCTGCCGGAAAGCTTTCAGAAAACTGGAACCGTGAGGCAGGCGAGCAGGTTTCGCTCTATACCTATACCAATGGCGACGAGGTGGAACTCTTCCTCAACGGCAAGAGCCTGGGAGTGAAGAAGAACAGCAAAGACCCTAAGCTCCGTTCCCGTATCAAGTGGGACAACATCGCCTATGCTCCAGGCACTCTGGTGGCTGTGGCTAAGAAAAACGGCAAGGTGGTGGCTCGCCATCAGATAGAGACTACGGGCGAGGCTGTGGCTCTGAAGCTGGTTCCGGATATGGAGACCTGGCATGCTGACGGTAAGGATCTGATGCACGTCCGCATCTATGCCGTGGATAAGAAGGGCAGAAGAGTGCTGAACATGAAGGATGCCAAGGCTTTCGATAAGTTGACCTTCCAGGTGAAGGGCGATGCGAATATCGTGGCGGTGGATAATGGAAACATCGCATCTGATGAACTTCATATCGGAAAAACTCAGTTGGAGAAGATCATTCAGCGCAATCTCTTCCAGGGTTCTGCTCTCGTGATATTGAGAGCAGGCGATAAGCCAGGAAAGATAGAGCTTTCGGTAGCTGGTGAAAAGATGAAAGCCAAGAAGCTGGTTCTGAATACGAAATAAATATGATACTAAAAAAGGTCGCCAAAATGCTGGCGACCTTTTTTAGTTGATTTACTTCGCTATATCCGTCAAGATTCGACAGATTATTCAGATGCTAGGATTATTGTGGGTACGAGACCGAAGTATATAAAAAAAGGCTAGCCCCATTTCTAGAACTAGCCTCCGTTTTAATTATTTTCCAATGCTTATGAAAGTCATCAAGAAAACTGTTTAGCACGTTATGAGTAATTATTTAACCTCTATGTGCTTAACATCGTCTTTCTTCTCTTCCTTAACTACCTTAGGAATCTCAATCTTCAAGACACCATCACTGACCTCAGCAGAAATTTTCTCGTGGTTGGCATCCTCAGGTAAAGCATAGCTCTGAGAGTAGCTGCTGTAAGAGAATTCACGACGCAAGTAATGCTCCTCCTTCTTTTCCTCCTTCTTCTCATCCTTGTTCTCGATAGATACATTCAGATAACCATCCTTATCAATGTTCATCTTGACCATATCCTTCTTCAAACCAGGTGCCGCAATCTCCATGGTGTAAGCTGTAGCATCCTCCTTGACGTTGACTGCAGGAGCAGTGGCGTTCATGTGTGGCATCAATTCAGTATCGAAGAAGTTGTCATTAAACCAACTATTCAACCAATTTGAAACACTATTATTTCTACGAGCTAACAACATAATGTAAAACCTCCGAATTTTATTTTTCTCATCCTCTCTTCGCCTATCGGCTCTGTCGGGATTTCTCATTGTTTTTTATATTTATCCTTTTTAATAATGATTGCTTCGGCTGTCGGGACTCAAGGATTTCTAGAAACCCTCAAATGTAATTGCTTAGGGTTCTTATTGTTCCCCTTGCCCTTTCGGCTTCAGCTTTCATCTTATGAATTAGCAAGTTATGTGCCACACTGTTTTTTATACTATAAGTGAACAGTTTGTGCCATGATTGACAAAAAACTCTGTAAAACTGGCATCAAAGGATAATTAATTTAAGTTTTACTGCCACAATTTCCTGCTTTTTTAAGTCTAATTTAATCCTGGACATCATTTGACCTTTTTTAGTATCATGACACACTTTTCGATATAATTCGCTATAATTAGTTGTTTTCCCTATAAATCTCGTCATTTTTTGACGGATTCAAAATGATATTCCGCTATAATAGTGACGAATTCGCTATAATATGTCCTCTATGATTAAGGCATGATATACCAAGTTCGTTCATCCGCTTGCGATATGATAGGCAACCCCATCTTCTGTTATGCCACATGCAGATGCTATCTCTTTTGTTGTGACTTTTGGATTATTGCAGATTATTTTTAGAATAGTTTCCGTAGTATTGGCAGGAGTTTCCGTAGTTACAGAGGGAGTTTTCGTAGTTGTTTCCGTAGTAACCGCAGAAGTTTCCGTAGTGTCCTTGATGTTTCTTTTCTGTTTAAAGCAAGTGTACGAAAGTGCCATGCGTCTGCAGGATGAGCATCGTGGTTTAAAATCGCTATATCCGTCGAATTTCGACGTAGCTAATAAAGTTTCGACGAAAATATATTGCTTTTCGTCGAAATTCGACGAATTATGACAAAAGATACCAATTGCGACCATTTGTTTTAATCATCTCTTCCAATTTCATAGTCTTAAGCAAATCTCCCAATAGTCGTAGTTGTTACTCTTCCGTCTTGTTTTGCGGAAGAACATCCATAAGATATTCGTATATGCTATCTCGTTTGGCGCCTTCGTCTTCTGCATAGCTGAGATACTGTAGAACCATTTGACGCAAATCGGTTATGCCTTTTTCTTATCATTTTATTTTCTGTGTTTTAGCTAAAAATAAAATGATAAGAAAAATGCATCTATCTGATAATCAAATTAATGTGAATAGATTAACAAAAATTTATTTTTCGGTTATTTTTTTATTAGCCATCAAATTAAATAGTATCTGCAATCTACGCGAGCACCTTTCTTCGCTATTTCAGTTCCGACCATAGAATAAACAATCTTGCGAACTTCTTTGATTTCAACATCAGGTATTCTACTTGCCATTGTCTTCCGCCAGGCGTCCCCCGGATTTGCAATCCGGCGTTAAAAAATGTTCGACCAATTTATTTTGCGGATTTAAAATCCGCTTCTTTTTTGCTTGTTGACGGGATTGCAAATCCCAGGGTTTAATAAGTTGAACATTTTTTTTACAGCGGATTTCAAATCCGCTGGGACGCCTAGCGGTGGATATCCGGGATATACTAATAAAGGTCGCCAGCATTTTGGCGACCTTTTTTTAGTATCCTTTGTTTTCTCTTTATTTTCTGAATTTCTTTTTGAACCATTGGTTGAATGCCACGTAGGCACTGATTTCCTCCTGGTGCTGAGGCTCAGCAAATGTCAGTACATTGCCCGATGAATCTCCGTGCTGGTCTGGGAAGATAATCATCAGGTTCGTGCCCGAGAAGAAACGGGTAAGCTCTTCCGGCAATCGCTCTAATGCCGACTTGTGGGAAACGGTTCCCTTGCGGGCTGTCACCACCACAAAGAGATGATTCTTGCTCATGTGGGAGGCAAGCTGAGGCATCTCGTTCCAATGCTGCATCAAGGTGTATTCGGCACGTACTTCCTGATGTCGGTTGGTGATGTACTCATTGATGAGTGCCAGGGTCTCCTCCCTGCCGTGGAACTGGATGCGGCAATCCAGATTGCCTGACAGGCGCGCCAGTCGCTCTACCCAGCGGTAGAAACCCGGTTCAAATTCTGCCCTCGATGGTACTGCCACCTGTATTCGGCGAATGGTATTGAGCGGCTGCTTGATGCGTGCCATGATGATCTGACGGCTCAGACCGTTGAAGAGACTCTGATGAAACTCTCCCCAGAACTTAGGCGAAACCTCCGGATGCATGTGCATGCCGATGATGATTTCGGAACACTGGAACTCGTTGAAGGCATGCTTGATGCCGTTGGCGATGTTGGCTGCAATGCGAACCTGCGTCTGCGTCATCACGTCGGTGGCTGCGGCAAGCTGACTGCAATGATCCAGCAGCTGTCGGCCCTGTTCCTGCTTGTATCGCATATCCTTGTCATCATATACTACGTTCAGGCAGACCAGTCCTCTGTTCAGCTTCTGGTTTCTCACCAGGAAGGCGAGACTCATCAGATTATCGGCATATTCCGGATACTTCACCGGTATGAGAATCTTCTCATCGCTTGCCTTCTTGGTATCCTCGGCATCTGGAAGCTCCTTGTCGCGGAGGATAATCTTTCTGGAACTCCAGTCGGTGAGCATCGAAGAGATGACGCAGGTGCAGAGTATCATCATTACCACACCATTCAGCATATCATCGTTGACCAGATAGGTGTTCGGCCCCACCAGGAGATTCATACCCACCATCACCATGGCGATACTGCCGGCGGCATGGGCAGAAGTCAAACCGAACATCATGTGACCCGATGACAGCGGCAACCGGAATCCGAAGCAGGCGGCATAGGCTGCAATGGCTTTTCCCAAGGTTCCGAAGAACACGATGCAGAAGATGACCCAAAGGATATGACTGCCCTGGAAAAGCAGTCCCACGTTGATGAGCATGCCCACACCTATCAAAAAGTAAGGGATGAAGAGCGCATTGCCCGTAAACTCCAGTCGGTTCATCAGCGGAGACACGTGCGGGATATACCTATTTAATATCAGACCAGCGAAGAAAGCACCGAACACGCCCTCGATGCCCACCATCTGCGAGAGAGCCGCACTCATGAAGAGCATCGCCATCACGAAGATAAACTGCATCACCGAATCGCTGTACCGGCGCAGAAACCATCTCGTTAATCTAGGAATCAGGAAAATCATGACTCCGCAGTAAGCTGCAAACTTAGCGGCGAAGAAAAGCCAGAAGAGAACGCCGTCGTGCTTGGAGAACGAGGCGACGAGACCCGCCAGCATGATGAGGGCTATCAGCAGCGAAAGCATGCTGGAACCCACGCTCAGCGTAACGCTCGGTTTCTGCTGCAGACCATATCTGGAAACGATAGGGTAGGCTATCAGGGTATTGGAAGCCATGATGCAGCTCAGCAGAAACGATGCCCTGGTGGAATAATGCAGCAACCAGATGCTCATGCCGAAGGTGAGGAAGAAGGGAACGAAGCAGGTGAGCAGACCATAGATGATGAGCCGCGATTTGTTTTTCTTCATACCCTCCATATCCATCTCCAGGGCGGCGAGGAACATAATGTAGTAGAGTCCCACCTTGCCGAACAGCTCGAAAGATGCATCTCGTTCCAGAATGTTCAGTCCGTATTTGCCCACGAGGATACCCGCCAGCACCATTCCGATGATATGGGGGATTCTGAGTTTACCCATGATGATAGGGGCAAAGAGGATGATGAGGAGCACTACGAAGAAGATCAGCGTAGGGTCGGTAATTGGAAAATATTCTGCAATATTCAGCATAGGCATTCTACTTATTGTTGATGATGAAAGAGGGATTCAGCATCCGCTTCATCCCTCTTCTTTTTATTTTTGAGTGCAAAATTACTAATAAATCTTGAAAGGGCAAAGTTTTTGCCCCCTTATCATTTATATGTGTAGAGATTTTTGTAATTTTGCACCCTGAAAACAAACTTAGGATAAAAAGATAAGGATAATTAACGTATGAAAAAAGGATTGTTTGCACTCGCCTTGGGTACATTTACCCTGGGCATCGCAGAATTTATTATTGAGGGAATTCTCACCGATGTGGCGCACAACATGAATGTGTCCATCCCTCAGGCTGGTCATCTCATCTCTATCTATGCACTGGGTGTATGTGCCGGTGCTTTCTCGCTGATATTGATGCATAAGTATCGCCCCAAGAATATACTCTTGTTTCTTACTTCACTAGTGATTCTGGGAGCCATTATCGCTACGATAGCCCCTAGTTACGGGCTTCTGCTTTGTGCCCGCTTCATCCAGGGACTTCCTCATGGTGCCTATTTCGGTACGGCTACCATCGTGGCTGTGAAGATGGCAAAGGAGGGAAAGGGTACCAAGGCGGTGGCGATGATGTGTGCCGGTATGCCGTTTGCCAATCTGCTTGGTGTTCCGCTGGGCACCTTCCTGAGTCATACCATCTCCTGGCGAGTGCCTTTTCTCATATCGGTGGCGTTGGGCGTCATCACGCTCTATATGATTTACAAGTGGGTTCCTGATGTAGAGGCTCTGCCTAACAAGGGTATGAAGGCGCAGTTCCGGTTTATGCGCCATCTGGCTCCCTGGCTTATCATCGCTGCTACTTTCCTGGGCAACGGCGGTATTCTCTGCTGGTTCAGTTATATCTCTCCGCTTTTGCAGATGAATGGCGGTTTCCATGCGGCAAGTATTTCTGTGCTGATGATTCTTGCCGGGTTGGGAATGGTGGTAGGAAACCAGGTGAGTGCCTTGCTGGCAGACAGGTTCAAGCCGGGCCGCTTTACCTGCTATCTGCAGTTCCTGGCTGCCGCAGCCTTGCTGGCTACCTTCTTTCTGTCGCATATCGGTTGGGTATCGGCAGCGATGATGTTTATCAGTTGTGCCTGCCTTTTCGGTATAGGTTCGCCAGAGCAGTTTCTCATTGTGAAGCACAGCGAGGGTGGCGAGATGCTAGGCGGTTGCTGCATTCAGGCAGCCTTCAATCTGGGCAATGCCCTGGGTGCCTTCTTGGGCGGAATCCCCGTGGCGATGGGATTGGGATATAATTACCCTGCGCTCATCGGTGTACCGATGGCATTGGCTGGCGCAATTTGCCTCCTGGTGTTCCATCGTAGATATGAATGATACATGTCATTTTGCCCTGTTTCCTATGACAGAATTTGATGAAAATCAAGAAAACGGCCCTTTTTTGAAGTTTTTCCCAAAAACATTGTGTGCGTACACAAAAAGGCATTACCTTTGCACTCGAAAAGATAGAATAACGAATAATTAAAGTAAAGAAAGGATAACTATTATGATGGTATTAGTAATGACACTGGCAGTTGTAGCTGCCCTTTTTGCAGAGGTTGTAAATGTCAACAAGAAGATTAGCCTCGGCAAGTAATCAAACCTTGAGAGGCATCTCCGGATGCTTCCAGGAAGTTGATTCGAAATAAGGTAAAGATTAGGATAACAGATAAATATAGAGAAAGGATAAAAGTTATGATGGTATTAGGTATGATTTTAGCAATGATCGTTGCTGGATGCGCTGAGTATGGTGCAAGAACTAATATGAAGAACTTCGCTTAACAGCCGTTCTTCTTTCAATTTGAGAGAATTTAAACAGTAGTTGCATAGATAAATAAAGGAAAGGCAGTTGTTGGCATTGGAAGGATGCCAGCAGCTGCCTTTTCGTTTTTTCTCAGCTGAACTTTTTCGGTCTTGCTATTTTTTTTCGGGCTATTCCTTTGTTTGTATCATTATTTTTTGTATCTTTGCCCCCCAAAAAGGTGTTTTTAAACAATAGTGTCATGGAGCAGAATCAGTTAAAAGAAGTACCATATGGCGTATCGGATTTCGATGTAGTAAGAAGAGACAATCTATACTATGTCGATAAGACCATGTATTTGCCAAAATTGGAAAGTCAGGCTCGCAACCTCTTTTTCATTCGCCCTCGCCGTTTTGGTAAGAGCTTGTTCATCAGTATGCTTCGTGCTTACTATGATGTGAGACACAAGGATGAATTCCAGGAAAAGTTTGGTGGTTTATGGATAAGTCAGCATCCTACTTCCTTGCAGGGAAAGTTTCAGGTGATGTATCTTGATTTCTCGCAGGTAGGAGGAAACATTGAAAAACTGGAAGAGCGATTTAATTTCTATCTGGGAGTTGAAATGGATGGTTTTGTGCGTGATTATCATGAATACTATCAGGAGGAAACCATCAGGAAGGTTCGGGAAACTGAAGATGCAGCAGGAAAGTTTTCCATTATCATCAATGAAGCTAAGTCAAAGTCATATCCTCTCTATCTTATTATAGATGAGTATGATAACTTTACGAATACCGTGCTTAACGAGCATGGAGAGGATGTATATAGGGCTATCACGCACGCTGCAGGATTCTATCGAGACATCTTTAAGAAGTTTAAAGGTTCTTTTGATCGTATATTCATTACGGGTGTCAGTCCTGTTACATTGGATGATGTAACCAGTGGCTTCAATATTGGCTGGCATATTTCTACCAATGAGGAATTCAATCAGATGTTGGGTTTCTCTACGGAGGATGTGCGAGAGATGTTCACCTATTATAAGGAAAAAGGGATGATGCGTCCTGATAGCAACATCGAGGAAATCATTGAAGAAATGAGGCCTTGGTATGATAACTATTGTTTCTCCAGGGGAGCCTTGGAAACTCAGAGTAGGATGTTCAACTGCGATATGGTGCTCTATTTCCTTCGCAATTTCATGAATCGGGGAGAAGGTCCCAAGGAAATGATAGATCCGAATACAAAGACGGATTACAACAAGATGCGCAAGTTGATTCAGCTTGACAGACTGGATGGTGACCGCAAGGGTATTATTCGGAAGATAGCAGAGACAGGACAGATTATCACTCGATTGGAAGAGACATTTCCTGCCAGAATGATAACCAATCCTCAGATATTCCCGAGTTTGCTATTCTATTATGGCATGCTTACCATCAATGGAACCTTTGGTAGCCAGCTGGTTTTGGGAATTCCTAATAATAATGTTCGCAAGCAATATTATGGCTATTTGCTGGAAGAGTATCAGGATGATAGGTATGTTAATCTGTCTGACTTGGAATATAAGTTTACGTTGATGGCTTTCGAAGGAAAGTGGAAGGATACTTTGGAATATATGGCTTCGGCATACGCAGCCGTTTCATCCGTTCGGGATTCCATAGAGGGCGAGCGTAATCTGCAGGGCTTCTTCATGGCGTATCTGAGCCTTAATAGCTATTATTATACGGCTCCCGAGTTGGAATTGAATCATGGTTATTGTGATTTCTTCCTCTTGCCGGATTTGACGCATTATCCAACGAAGCATAGTTATATTTTGGAATTGAAATTAATTCCAAAGAAAGAAAAGGGAATGTCAGGAAAGGTGCATGAGGAGTTAATAGCCAAGCAATGGCAGGAAGCAGAACTTCAGATCAAGAAATATGCTGAAGCTCCGAGAGTTGAGGCTTTGCGACAGGGAACCCAGTTGCATAGAATCATTATGCAGTTTGATGGTTGGAAGTTGCATAGAATAGAAGAGGTGTAGATTGGGAAAGAATGAGCTGAGGCGTTATAAAGAATAAGTTTTCTTTACGTTAACTTGCCTGAGATTCTCGTATTTTCAGACGCTTATTTCTTTGAGAATATCGTAAATATGATGATGGATAAGAACTTGTTGATAATCAGGTGTTTGTGATTTCTTGACAAGAAGATACCATTGAGGAAAATCTATAGTTGTACGACTATGACCCCTATAGTTGTACAACCATAACTCTACAGTTGTACAACCATAGCATATATAGTCGTACAACTGTAACTTTATAGTCGTACAACTATAGGTCTTGTTCTTAATATAGAGCAGAAAACAAGGATTCCCAGCCTCTCAATCTTCTTGTTTTTATCGCTAGATTCTAAACTTGTAGGTATATGAAATTTGGTTATAAATATTGACGGGAGGTGTTTTTGCAATTTTAATTTGAACTAAAAAAGGGAGGAATAAGGCCTTATGGAAAATGGGGAAGATGTTCCCGAATGGCTGAAGAATGGGGATTATGAGTTTGGGTATAATATTATAAGATAAGATCAGTTGCGTGTCTGATTTAGCAAAGAGGGTGTGTCATAAGTAAATGATTCACCCTTTTTGTTTGTTGGAATGTTACTGATATGTTGTTGGAAAACATAATATAAGTTGTTAGAAAAGCTAGTATATGTTTTTGAGTTAGTTAGTATCTCCGGTCGCACAACAGCAGTTGTGCGCTTGCATCGCAGCTGATATGCGTTTGCACAACAGGTGATGTGCATGCGTAGGTCAACTGTTATGCACCAACTGTAATTTAGACTTATGACGCCTCCTCTTTGTCATTTGATACATACAGAATGGCATTTCATACAAGGTAGGTTTAGATATTTGGCTGATAGAAATAATCTTCTTACTTTTGCACTCGTAATCGGGAAGCGGTAGAAGAGAATGATTCGTGGAACGAGGAACATGAAGTATAACCCTTTTAATATATAATAAGGTATGAAGAAGATTATGATTTCGTTGATGATGGTAGTAACTGCCACCACAACCAGTTTTGCAAAGAGTAACAATACCGATGTGGCAAATGCCGTAAAGAGCGTAGCCGAGCAGGTAAAGCAGGCACCATCCGGTACGGTGTATGGTGTAGTAGAGAACACCAAGCACCATATTGTTGTGAATACTCCGTTTGGAAAGTACACCATAGAGAAGAAGGATGGTGGTGTCAGCTTTATGGGAATGTCAGCAAAGCTGGTGAGTGCCAAGAATGGCGTGTATCAGGTGAAGTCATCACTCGGTAATTTCTCTGTAAATACGAGAAAAGGAACGATAACTAAAAAATAATCGTAACTGGTTGTTTACCTTTTCGTAAGGGATTGTATATAGGTATAGGGCATTGAATTGTTGTCATGGAATAGAAATGTGGAAGTATTTTTCTCTCGGCAATGGCAGCGTTCAATGCCTTTTTTGTCCTTCGGGATAAAAAAACATCGCAAAAAGTTTGGCGGTATCAAGAATATTGCTTACTTTTGCGGTCAGAGTTGGAGCAGACGGAAAAGAACGGCTGCGATGAAGACTCAAATGAATGAGCGTATTGAACGTTAGTCTTGAAATAGAAATGTGGAAATTTCAAAATTCAACTATGACGAACAGCAATACGGCTCACGCTATGGGATTATTGTATCCTTTTCTCTATAGGAGGAAGGTGCCGATATACCTTTTGGCGTGGGCTATTGTTAGTTGCTAGTTGAAAGGTCTTTCCACAACCTCTATTTCGGCGACCGAACAATAGTCCCACGCTTTTTCATTGAAAACTTAATGACCGATAGCTACTTCTGGGAACAAGTCAGCGATGTAAATAGTAAATAATGGATAGTCAATTTATCGTATTCAATACAAAGACGGAACTCTTAAGATTAGATG
>ERZ779643.2243-NODE-2243-length-11456-cov-3.541268_pt1 | contig 11456 bp, 7 predicted proteins | sample MGYA00511564_ERZ779643 | MGnify/ENA primary metagenome ERZ779643 (study PRJEB29588, sample SAMEA2147114) | human gut metagenome | biome: human gut; feature: human-associated habitat; material: faeces | place: Denmark | collected 2008/2010 ... | reverse complement strand
TGAGAGACCCATTGGTAGAGTTAAATATGCGCTAATTTAATTCCGCCAACGGGTTTTGTTATTTAAATTTATTCCCAACAGGAGATTCTTCTTTAATGAAAAGAATAGGTGCACAAAATTATAGAGAGTATATTTCTTTATTTGCAGAAAAGGTCCCTTTGCCATTTTTGTCGTTTGATCACTATCCTGTCTTGGAGAATTATGAATTAAAACCACAATGGTATGAAAATTTAGAGGAATTTTCGGATGAAGCAAAGAAAGTGAATAAGAATTTTTGAGCTTTTGCATTGTCAACTAAACATGGAATTTATCCATTCCCAACATTGGCATCTTTACGTTTACAAGTGTATAGTGATTTAGCTTATGGGGCTCAAGGATTACAGTATTTTACTTATTTTACTCCGGCTAATGATGCTGTGTATGATTATCAATTGGGCCCTATAGGATTAGATGGTAAAAGAACGGATGTTTATGACTTAGTTAAAGATATGAATTTAGAATTAAAATTAATTTCAAATATTTTTTGGGGAGCAAAAGTATTATCTGTTAGGCATACTGGAGAAAAGATTCCAATAGGAACTAAGCGTTTAACAACTTTACCATCTGAAGTTAAAGTGTTAGACACTCATGGCTCTGGTGCTATTGTGTCGATTTTAGAGAATAGGGGTAAACGATATTTGTTAATTGTTAATAGAAGTTTGAAGGATATAATGCAATGTACTTTTTTGCGGATTCTTCAGTAAAAAGAGTTTTGAAAGATGGTAGTCTTGTTAATGCTGATAAATATACCCCAACTCTAAATGTACAACCAGGTGATATTTTGATTTATTTATTATAGGTATTGCATTGTGTATTTAGTTGTTAAAAATAAGGCCTATCGCTTGTAGGTTTTAATTATTGTTAAGTGTTTTATTCAGTTTTACTATGTGAGTTTTTGTATGCTATTTCTCCTATCTTTGTACAATAATAATTACTTAAATCAAACATCATGAAAAATCTTATCATTGTGTCAGCGGCTTGTTTGGCTTTAGTGGGTTGTACAGGGACGAAAGAAGCGCAGAAAGAAGATGCGCCATTAAAGAAAATCAGTCAAGTGGACTTTTCGCATGTGAAAATAGAGGATGGGTTTTGGTCTCCTCGGCTGAGTAAACATACAACGGCTACGTTGCCGGTTTGTATTGATCAGATTGAGAATCAGACAGGGCGTATCCGTAATTTTGAGAATGCAGCGAAAGGAGAAGGGGAACATTCGGGTATTTTCTTCGACGATTCGGATGTATACAAAGCGTTGGAGGGTATCGCTTATAGCTTGATTAACAATCCGAATCCGGAATTGGAAAAGAAAGCGGATGAATGGATAGACAAAATGGCAGCGGCTCAGCAACCGGATGGATATATCAATACATATTATACGTTGACGGGCTTGGATAAGCGCTGGACGAATATGGATATGCATGAAATGTATTGTGCTGGTCACATGATGGAGGCCGCCGTCGCTTATTATCAGGCTACGGGAAAAAGGAAATTGCTGGATGTGAGTATCCGGATGGCTGATCATATGATGAGTGTTTTTGGCCCGGGAAAGCGGCATTGGGTACCAGGACATGAAGAAATTGAACTGGCTTTGGTGAAGTTATATCAGACAACTGGAGAGGTGAAATATCTGGACTTTGCCAACTGGTTGCTGGAAGAAAGAGGCCATGGTTATGGAAGTAAAGGAGATGGTGGAGACTGGAATCCTGAATATTATCAGGATGTAGTGCCGGTGCGGGATCTAGAAAGTATCTCTGGTCATGCGGTTCGTTGTATGTATTTATATTGTGGCATGGCAGATGTAGCAGCTTTGAAGCAAGATACTGGCTATGTAGAGGCTATGAACCGTTTGTGGGATGATGTCGTATTGCGGAATATGTACGTTACTGGTGGTATCGGATCTTCTCGTCATAATGAAGGTTTTACCGAAGATTACGATTTACCGAATCTGGACGCTTATTGTGAGACATGTGCTTCTGTGGGTATGGTATATTGGAACCAGCGTATGAATCAGTTTACGGGTGATTCCAAGTATGTGGATGTATTGGAACGTTCGATGTATAATGGCGCTTTGGCTGGTGTTTCATTGAGTGGTGACCGTTTCTTCTATGTGAATCCGTTGGAGTCGAAAGGTGATCATCATCGGCAGGCTTGGTATGGATGCGCCTGCTGTCCGAGTCAGATTTCCCGTTTCTTGCCTTCTATCGGAAATTATATTTATGGCGTTTCCAACGACGCTTTATGGGTGAATTTGTTTATTGGTAATACGACGAAGGTAAAAGTGGGTGATCAGGATGTGACGATCCAGCAGAAAACTAATTACCCGTGGGATGGAAAAGTAGAACTGAAGGTGTCAGCAGTACAGGCTTTGGATAAAGAATTACGTATCCGTATTCCGGGCTGGTGTAAAGAATATCAGTTATCGGTACAAGGTCAGGCCGTGAAGGCTTCGGTAGATAAAGGCTATGCGGTGATTAAGGAATGGAAACCGGGTGATGTGATTTCTTTGGAAATGGAAATGCCAGTAGAGAAGGTCGCTGCTGATCCACGTGTAAAGCAAGATGTTGGTAAGCGAGCTATTCAGCGTGGTCCATTAGTTTATTGTCTGGAAGAAGTGGATAATCCGAAGGGGTTTGATCAGTTACAATTAGAAGCTGGAACCACATTCGAAGTGGTAGATGCTCCAGAGCTGTTGGGCGGTGTTAAACTGATTAAGGCTCAATCAGGAAAACAACAGATAACTTTTATTCCGTATTATGCATGGGATAATAGAGAGGCAGGTAAAATGAAAGTTTGGATTGACTATCAGGAATAATATTACTAGATTAACCATGAAAAGAAGAATAGCTTTATGTGCAGCTTCTCTGGCGGTGTTTGCCTGTTCTTCGGTACAGGCAGAGGAGATAGGTTTCTCTGGGAACTATCAGAACAATCGTCAGCCTTTGCTGCAGAAAGAATATATAGAGTTGCCTTTGGGGACAATCCGGGCGGAAGGTTGGATGGAAGATCAGTTACTTCGGATGAAGAATGGTATGACAGGACATCTCGATCAGGTCTATGAACAGGTGATGGGTAAGCGTAATGGCTGGCTTGGGGGTGATGGTGATGTTTGGGAACGAGGACCGTATTGGATTGACGGTTTGTTGCCTTTGGCTTATATTTTGGATGATGAAGAACTGAAGAAGAAAGTACAGCCATGGATTGAATGGTCGTTGGCTTCACAAAAGGAAGACGGATATTTTGGTCCGGATACGGATCGCTCGTATGAACCCGGCTTACAGCGGGATAATGCTCACGATTGGTGGCCCAAGATGGTAATGCTGAAAATTATGCAACAGTATTATTCGGCTACTGGTGATAAACGGGTAATTCAGTTACTGACTAATTATTTTAAGTACCAGCTGAAGACTTTACCGGAAAGCCCATTAGGGCATTGGACCTTTTGGGGAGAACAACGCGGTGGAGACAATTTGATGGTGGTGTATTGGTTATATAATATTACTGGTGAAAAGTTCCTGTTGGAGTTAGGAGAACTGATTCATAAGCAGACTTTTAATTGGACGGATATCTTTCTGCACCAGGATCATTTGAGTCGACAGCTAAGTTTGCATTGTGTGAATTTGGGACAGGGTTTTAAAGAGCCGGTTGTATATTATCAGCAGAATAAGGATCCGCAGCAGATTATAGCTGTAAAACAGGCCGTGAAACAGATCCGTAATACGATTGGATTGCCAACAGGTTTGTGGGGCGGCGATGAATTACTTCGTTTTGGTAAGCCAACTGCTGGTTCGGAGTTGTGTACGGCTGTTGAGATGATGTTTTCCTTGGAAGAAATGTTGGAAATAACGGGAGATGTTGAATGGGCCGATTATTTGGAGCGAGTAACTTATAATGTATTGCCAACGCAGATTACCGATGATTATTCGGCTCGTCAGTATTATCAGCAGTTTAATCAGGTAAATGTAACGCGTGATTATCGGGAGTTCTCGACACCACATGAAGATACGGATATTCTCTTTGGAGTATTGACAGGTTATCCTTGCTGTACATCTAATTTACATCAGGGCTGGCCAAAGTTTGTACAGAATTTATGGTATGCAACAGCCGATAATGGTATAGCTGCTTTAGTTTATGGCCCGTCTCAAGTTACGGCAAAAGTGGCAGACGGTGTAGGAGTGAAGATTCAGGAAGAAACGGCCTATCCGTTTGATGAGGCTATTCATTTCCGGGTATCATTTACAGATAAATCGGTGAAAGAGGCTTTCTTCCCCTTCCACTTCCGTGTGCCTGGCTGGTGCCAGCGACCGGTAGTTAAATTGAATGGTAAAGTCATTGATGTGGATTTGTATCCGGGAGAAGTTGCTCGGGTAAACCGGACTTGGAAAGCCGGCGATTGCCTGACTTTGGAATTGCCGATGGAAGTGGCTGTCAGCCGTTGGTATGATGGTGGAGCTGTAGTCGAACGTGGTCCGCTGTTGTATGCTTTGAAGATGCAGGAGAAATGGGAAAAGAAATCATTTGAAGCCGATAAAGTGGTGACTTATGGTCCCTGGTATTATGAAGTAACATCGGATACACCTTGGAATTATGCGTTATCGGAATCTTCATTTGCTCCTGAACGGATTCAGCAAAGTTTTATCGTTGAGAAACGTCCGTCGGTAACTGGTTATCCGTGGAATGTGGAGAATGCTCCGATCTCTATCAAGACTCAAGCCAAGCGGGTTAAGAATTGGACGTTGGTACGTGGCTCGGCAGGACCAGTCGCTTATTATACACAAATGGAAAACGATACGGAAGGAGAAGAAACCATCGAACTGATTCCGTATGGTTGTACGACCTTACGTATTGCTGAATTCCCGGTTAGGAGGTAAGTTCAGTTTGATGTATCTTGAGAAGATTGATAAAATAAATAAAGGTGCTTCGGGAGGTTATTCCGAGGCACCTTTATGATTAGGCAGAATGGATAAACACTGTTTTTACCAGTGTGACCAACAGGATAAGACCGATTCCGCTACAGAAAAGGATTAATAAGTTCTTGACTGTTTGTCGCGAGGGTTTTGTTTCCTGATGGGTATAATTGGCATAATATTCTTTGAAAAAACAATAGAGTGCCGGTACAGATGCACTCGACAGCAAGAAATCTTCCGGAATATTGAAGTAATACGTTTTCGTTAATCCGATAACCGACCAATGTGTCAGGCAGAGAATCAGGAAAAGATTAATCTTTTCAGAGAAGAGCAACATAATGCCCAATGTGAAAACTACAACCGAACAAGGCATGACTGGTGAGGTTATCATCGGGAACGTGAGTCCGCGTAATAAGGAAATCACGGGATAAACAAAAGGCATGGCCAGTAAAAGATAAGCCAGCTTGTCGTATTTGCGTGTACGGTTGAAGCTTGTGTAACCAACCTTCAAATCCCAAATCCAGACAAGTGCCAGCAAAGCCCAGATTAGAGCCATCACTTCATTGTAAGCACGAGTACCGCAGTCGAAGTAATAATAGGCAATGGATAGCCACAGATAAACACCGGCCAGATAACATTTCATGCTGTTCTTTACCCAAGTCCGTGGGCGGTAAAACAACAAGACGCTTAATAGGATACCTATTCCGACGATGATTAGCTGATATATCCAGCTCCAGCTATTGTAATGTGCAATGGTTTGCCAAAATATTTCCATAGATTATTCCTCCTCTCCTGGTTTACGTCGGGTTAAAGAAAAAGCTCGTTTCGAGAATATGAAGTGCGGCAAAGTAGCCCCGGCAGCCAATAATGAGATGACTGTTGTCGTTACGATCGTATTTGAAAAGAACATTCCCATGTATTTCATCTTTTCTTGTGGATCGTCCATTGTTTGCAGGAACATGATCAGTGAGAAGATCATGTTGTATGCAAATTTCCCCGGTACCATAGGTAATAAGGCCGGAATATAAAGTACGGTCATCGGGCAGAATACTTTCTTCCCCAACCAAAGACTACCAAACCCGATTGTCAGAGAACCGAATAGGGAAGAAGTGGCAATATCCCAACCTAAATATGTCATCAGGCAGAAACGGCAGGCGTGACCTACGGCTGCTAATAAGGCAATATAGCGGAAAGCCCGCAAAGGAGGATCTGAAATAGCTCCGAATCCCACACCGGCCACAGCGGCAAACAATCCATCCAGTAATATATCTACAAGTATCATATCAAACTGTTTTTAACCAACATCAATGTAAAAGACATGCCGATGGCAATACATATAATTAATAGAAAGGCACTGATCAGACGAGAGCAGCCGATGAGCGTCTCACCTTCTACAATGTCGATGATACCGTTGATCAACGGTACACCCGGAATCAGGTAGAGAACACTTGTAGCCAAGGCGATCTCGGAAGTCGTATCAAAGATCAAAGAGGTAGAAGCACATAGCGATGCTACAAATGCGCTGACGGCAAAGACCACATAATGATTGATGTGATTGGCTTGCATCCGTTGACGGAGAAACATACCGGTAATCGTAGCCGAAAGAACAATTCCCATCGACAACCAGTCGCCACCAAATAGTCTGCAAAAAGAAGCATTGGCTAATCCGACCAAAATTAAAACGAACATAGGATCCATCTTTGGAGCAGATACAATTTCGTCATATTTGCGGCGAACTTCTTCTAAAGGTAGATGGCGATCGTATGTTTCCCAACTTAAGGCACTTAGTTCTGCATTGTGTTCAAAACTGATGGGTAATGCTGGGATGTCAACTACTTCACTATATGTTTCTCCCGTTTCATTGTGCGTGGCAGAAATCACGATTGTCTTTTGTGAAATATTTAATTTAATATCGGTATTGAACGCTTTGCCAATGCGTTTAGAGCTGCGTTTCACACGCGATGTATGAACTCCACACCCCATCATGTGTGCTGCATATTCGGCGATGAACTTTGCTACAGACAACAGAGATTCATTTCTTTCCATAAAATATATTGTAATAGATGATAACCTAAAGCCGTTAATATTTCCTTCAAAGAAAAATCTTCGTATAAAACGGGTGCAAAGGTACAAAAAACTCTGTAACAATGAGTAGAAACACTCAGTTTTCAATCATTAGAAGAAAAAATAAGCCAAAGAAGTTGTATACTATTTAATTCTTTCTATCTTTGTAATGAAATAATCGGTTCCGTGGTAAATCCTTCATTTACTCGGATTAAAAGGGAATCAGGTGTGAGTCCTGAACAGTCCCGCTGCTGTGAAGCTCCGATATACATCTTGAAATACCTCGTTGCCACTGGTTTTTAGCCGGGAAGGCTTCAAGATGGGAGTCAGTCAGAAGACCTGCCGTTACTCTTTATTACTGTTTTAACTCGTGGGATTAGTAAAACAGTGTAGTATATATTCTTTGCATATAAATGCTTCTTCGGCAAAAGACTGTCCTTTTGGCGAAAGTAAATATATCTGTTTCAGGTAAGCTTCTTATGGGGCATTATCTGCAGTAGAAATTAGTAAGACCTATATTAGTTGTTAGTAATGTTTTTCTTTTTAAGCTAAGCGCTGAGGAGCCTTCGTCGAAGTGATTCGCCGGAGGCTTTTTATTTATGTATAAGTTTAGATAGTAGAATCATTATTCTCAACTAAAAACAAAGAAACCCGGTTTGTCTTCACAGATAACCGGGTTCTTTAGTCATTGTGTAAATAGTTTAGCATTTATATATAGGGAGTGTGTGTATAAAGCAATTTAAGCGTAGCCTTTCAGCATTCCATAGAAATACAGAGGCTTTAGTACATATACTTTAAGTAACCATGCAGCCCATTGTTCTTTCGACATATCCAACATCGAGAATGGAAATGATATCTGCGGATTCTTGTCATAATCAAATTCGCACAGCAATACATGTCCATAATCTGTTACAATCGGGCAAGCTGCATAGCCGTTGTATTTTTCTGTTGGTTCTTTTCCTTCCATTAGAGCAATCAGGTTCTTGGCTGCAATTGGTACTTGTACACGTGTAGCAGCCGAAGTCTTGCTTGTTGGCGTTCCTGCAACATCACCTACTGCGATGATATTCGGATATTTCTGATGAACCAATGTCTCTTTATCAACCATTGCCCAGCCATCAGCCGCCAAGTTTCCGTCAGGGAAACCTAATCCTGCTTCTTTTACAAAGTCAGGAGCTGACATTGGTGGAAGAAAATGCAGAAAATCGTAATCTTCAACAAATGGAGTTACTTTCTTTTCTCCGTCAATGGTTTCTATTCTTTCGAAATGTACCTGCTTCGCCGCTGTGTCTATTCCTTTAACACGCGTATTTGTTTGAATCGGTATATTTCGTTCTTTGTATATTTCAATCAGACGCGGTGTAAAATAAGGTACATCATAAAGAGCCTTTTCTGCTGTAAAGTAGTCCAGCTGAATATGATCTCGCTGGTTATGCTTTCTTGCGTAATGTTCTGTCAGCAGACAGATCTTTTTAGGTGCGCCTCCACACTTATGTTTTGTATATGTGTCCGTGTAAATACCACGTCCTCCTTTTGCCGTAAACTCTTGTAATGCTTTCCAAGTTTTTTGAGCTCCTTGAAAGTCGTAAATGCAATGCGCATTACCAACTCCCAACTGGTCATAGCTGAAACCTTCTACTTTGTCCCAGTTTAATTGAATACCTGGAGCCAATACTAAGAAGTCATAAGGAATTTTTCCGTTTTTCGCTGTCGTAACTTGATTCCATACAGGATCAACTGCGATGACTGCATCTTTTACCCAGTTGATTCCGCTCGGCATACAGTCTTCTTGTTTCTTCCATACATCCTCAGGTTTATATACGCCTGAAGCAATCAAGGTAAAACCAGGTTGATAGAACTGTCGGTCGCTCGGGTCTATCAATGTGATATTCGGCTCGTCTAACCATCTCTTGAGTCGGGCAGCCATACTGATGCCAGCAGCTCCACCTCCAACAATAACGATTTTCCCTTTAGCTTTACTTGAAAAAGCCTTTGCGTGCTGCGTGTCGATTAATGAAAATAATCCAGCAGCAGCCATTATCTTGAAGAACTTTCTTCGATTGATACCTTTTTTCTCGAAGAGTTCTATTTGTTTCCGAATAATTGTTGATTCATCCATGCTCAATGTTCTCCTTATTTATTAGTTTAAGATTTGATGCAAAGGAACCAGATTTCTCGATTTTGTACAAATAAATGACTACAACATGGATTGCGCAGGAAGAAAAATGAGAAATGATGTATTCATCATTACTTTCTCATATATTATTAATATATTATAAATCAGAGGTTTTTATATGTGTATAATATAGATTAATATTTTCTTGAGAAAATACTAATTCATAGTTTTAGCAAGAACTCAACTAGGTTTGTATCGTTGTTTAACTCGAGTCTTTTTCGTAATCTATAGCGGCGGAGTTCTACGGCACGGACAGAAATATTCAGCAATGAGGCAATTTCTTTTGTCGACAAGTTCATTCGTAGCAGACAACATATCCGAAGGTCTCCGGGAGTCAAGTCCGGATACTTCTGCTGTAAACGGTTGATGAAGTTCTGATGTGCGCTGTTAAAATAAGAATCGAACAATAACCAGTCTTCCTGGTCATTCAGGGCGTCTTCCATTAGTGCCCGAAGTTTATTGTACAGTTTATTCGGATAGCGATCTCCCAAACTTTCCTTTTGTTGGTTCAGTTCGTCCAAAAATGTCTGAATGGCCTTGTTCCGTCGGACAAGTGCTGATGTTTGCAGGGTAAGTTCATTGTTCTTGTTTTGCAATTCGGTTTCCAGCATTTGATTTTTCATTTGTTCTACCCGCTGCTGTTCTTGTTCTTCTTCACGTTGCTTTTGGATCAGTTCTTCCCGTTTGAGCTTTTTTAGGTGATAGTGGAGAACAAGCTGTATAATGATCCAAATGAGGATGACATATATACAATAGGCCCATACTGTGTTGTACCAGGCTGGCAGTACTTTTATTTGTAGCATTATTTCCGGGAAAGGACCTTTGGTTACGTATTTGCGGATGTGAAGTGTGTAAGTCCCTTCCGGTAATTGCGAGAACGCAATTTTTCCGTCTTTTTGCCATTCGGACCAATCAGTAGAGATTCCTTCCAGCAAGTAGGAAAATTGGTGATTGGGTGTAAATACAGTAGTTGAAACAAATAAATTGACTTCCTGAAACCGATGCGGCAATGTGATTTCCTGGGTATCGGGATATAAATAATGTATACCGTGTGAATCGCTGTATCGGATTGAATGAAACATTGGCATTGTCAGTTGCATATTCTGCTTCATGATTTGTCGGATGTCGACTAATAGAGTTCCCTGCATGGCCGAAACTACATACATCGAGTCGTTTAATATGAAGAAATGCGGACTTCGTGTTGTCAGATTCATCTGGTAGTTGTCAAAAAGAATACGGCATTTCTGAGTTGTCGTATTGAATTCATTTTGGAATAGAGCAGCTTCGTTTCCCTTTACGATCCAATACATGTTTTCGGGTAATGGATATATGTATTGGGCTTTATTAAAATAGCCAAGAGCTTCCGGTTCGTAGAATAAATTCTCTACTGGTTGTGTAATAATTGAGGGTTGTTTGTCTAAATGAGGTAAAGCCTCTTTCTCTGATATCGGAGTGAAGGAATATTGTGTTCCTAACTCCTTACGGAAATATCCTAAGTTTGTCTTTATATATAGGTAATCTTCATTACTGCCTACTTGTTCTAACTTTCCGATCTGGCTTCGTGTGCCCAAGCGGCTTACGGGTGGATTGATGTTTACTTGCGTTATTCCATTGTCCAGAGCCAACCATATCTGGTCTATATCTTGTACGCAAATATCGTGAATCATATTATCCTGGAGCGAATTACTCATACTCAGATGATGGAGTACTTGCCCAGCCGAATCTGTAACAAACAGTCCATTGGACGAAGAAACAAATTTATATGTATTTGTTCCCGCGTATATTTGAGGTCCGGCCTTTTCAATCTCGTCTGGTACAAGAAAAGGCTGGAGCCGTCTGAAATCATGAAAAATGGAGTCCGGTAGGTTTTCTGATATAGGAGTGTATTCCATGATCATTTCTTTATTGTAAAGCCAGAAACCATTGGTTTTTTCTCCCCGGCTGTATAAGGTGTCATTCCGCATTCCTATTTGGAACAAGGCTTCCTGATCTTTTGTCTGATATAAATGCCAGGTGTTTCCGTCGAACTCAAGCAGCCCGGAATTATTAGCCACGTATAAAGTTCCTTCTGCTGAAACGTATACATCCCAATTCTGACAGCTGGCATGATAATCATTGATCGTATAGTTTTGTACTAAAACATATGGATTTTCAAAAGCATTTTTAGCTTGGGTAGAGAAACAGATTATTCCAGTTAACAGAATATATAACAGAAGTTGATATGTATGGTGTTGTTTCATGTGGCAAATATATAAAATAAAAGCGGCAGGGTCAAA
>ERZ779643.2237-NODE-2237-length-11481-cov-1.921757_pt1 | contig 11481 bp, 6 predicted proteins | sample MGYA00511564_ERZ779643 | MGnify/ENA primary metagenome ERZ779643 (study PRJEB29588, sample SAMEA2147114) | human gut metagenome | biome: human gut; feature: human-associated habitat; material: faeces | place: Denmark | collected 2008/2010 ... | reverse complement strand
GGCCACGGCATCCACGAAGGCCGGGTAGCGCAGGTAACGCGCCCGGATGACGGGCAGCATCTTGTTCTTCTTTTTCACAAAGCCCTTGGGCTGGGTCAGCACAATGAGGTTGCGTTTGTAGCCGATGGACTCGAAGAACCGCACGGGGATGGAATCGGCAATGCCGCCGTCCAGCAGCTGATAATACACAGTTATGATACTGCCGTCCTCCCGAATAACCGACGAGGGATAACCGCAGTCGCCGCTAGAGGATGTCGCGGACAGCAAAAATTCTTCCGACCATTGTCTGCCGTCGCCGCTTATACGCGCGTATATGCCCTTGTTTATGTCGCGGCGGGCATAAGTAAGCAAAATACGTCCGTCGCGCAAAAGGCAGAAATGCGGCGGAGATCCTCTAAACCGCAACGATTCGGGATAGGAAAAAGTTTTGCCGCCGTCATGCGAAAATGACGTGTATACGGTAAAGGCCGCGTCGCTTTTACCCTTTTCGTGCGCCCGTATGCCCACCAGTATATCGCCGCCCGGCAGCTGAACGGCATGCGGTTCGCAGTAAAGGCCGACGTTTTCGTCGCTCTTGCCGCATATTTTTACCAGTTTGCTCCAATTGTATCCGTCGTCCGACTGCATGGCGTAAATGCCGTCGCTCTCGCCGTCCGGCGCATATTCTTCGTCAAATAGTCTGCCGACATACAGATATCTGCCGTCATCCAGCAGCACCGGTCCGTGGGGCGCAGTAACGGGACTCTTGTAGGGCGGAGCGAAAGTTTGGCCGCCGTCCTCGCTTACGGATATCAACGAACCGTAATTTTCGTCCTGCATCTGCGGCGTTATAGTATCCAGACGGTCGGAGATTATCTTTCTTATGTCGTCTTTAATGCCCGCTTCGCTGTTCCACAAGCGCTGATCTTGCACTTTGTTGTTAAACGTGGTGACAAGCCACTGCCTGCCTTTGACGACAATTCCGCCGTCGCGGTCGTCCAGCGGAGTGTCGATTACGGTTTGCGGCGCGCTCCAGGTGTCGCCGTCGTCGCGTGAACGGCTTAATAAGACTTTGCCGAAGGGGCACAAATGCTTTATTCTGCCGCCCGACCAAACCGCCGCCAGCTCGCCTTTACCCGTGCGGGCAACGGTGGGCCACGCGTTGTATCCGAACAAGCCTTGACGGCGTATTATTTCTCCCGTCTTTATAATTTTAACGCCCATTGTCTTTTTCTCCTTTTATGGTTTGATTGGCAAATCAGCAGTCTTTTTTAAGAATGGCCACCTGATACTTGTCAATTGCGGCAACTTCGCCCTTTTTGTATTTTTTGCCGCTTAAAATATCCGTTGCGTCAAACGGCGCCGTAAAGCTGCCGGGAAGATATTCCGTCTCGATAAACGCCACCGTTTCGCCGTAACTGCCGCTGCGTTCCACCGCCATGACGTTGTCGGAGGCGGCGACAAAGGGCGTTATGCCGGCGGCCCCGCACACGTCGTTCAAAACGGCGATAAGCGCGTCGTTGTCGGGAAGGCAGCCCAAAACCACTATTTTTCCCTTTCCGAAGGGCGTTTCGGTAATGGCGGCATAGCCGTCAAGGTATTCCTCGTTGCGATACGCCGCCAGCGTTTTTGCCTTTTTGCCCGGTCTTATGGCGTCAAAACTCATTTGGCGGGCCTTAAGCGGCGACGAAGCGTATTGCATGGATATTTCACGGTAACCCGCGGCGTTCGCGTCGTATGCGGGAAGAGTAAATTCGATGGTTATATCCGCGGCTTTTTCCAGTACGCCCGTAGCGCTGCCGATGAATTTGGCGTGGGCGCGGGTTCTTATATCGGTTAAAGGTCCCGCTATCCACACTCCGCCGTTTTCCACCCAATCTAAGATTTTTTTATCCAATCCGTCGGTTTGAATGTCGGGCAAAAACGGCGTAAACAACACTTTGGCGTCGCTGAAATCGCCGTTTTCGGTCAAAAATTCCGGTCTTAAACGCGCTTTAAGCAGTGACAGCGCCAACGTATTGTTTAGCACCTCCCTGTAATCGAAGGGCTTGTTGTCTATATAATACATACTCTGCGTCATAAAATCCATATTGGCGTTGCATGACATAATCATCGCAAGTCCGCTGCATGTGGGGCGCGTGCCCTTTATAAAATCGCTGTGACGCCGTATGCTCTCGGCAAAGTCCATGACTTCGCCCTTTATGTGGCGGTCGCGTCCGTTGCTCTCTATCACCGAGCCGTGCATGAGTTCGTGCGCTCCGTAATGCGCGCGCCACAGCCAGTAGTTTACGTTTTCCGCGCCCGAGACCAGCGCCGACCAGCCGTTCATCGCCACGAAGCCGTGCGGCCGCATATAATTCGACGTAGCCGAGCCGTTCCAGCAGCAGGAGGTTTCTGTTTGCCAGAAGGGCTGTTTTTTGCTGTTGTAAACGTAATTAAACCACGGGTATATCTCGGCGTACCTGTTAAACGCATATTCGTTAAACTGCATGACGTCGGTATTTTGGGCCACTTTGGCGTACGACATGGCGGTAAACGTGGGCATCATGTCGGTGCCTACGGGAGCGGATGAATATTTTTTTATTATCGCGCGCTGACGGGCGATGTACTGCGCCGTCTCCTCTTCTTTGCACTGCATCCACAGCGCCCGTATTCCCGGATGATACCACTGATCGTAAGGTCGGTCCAGCTGCGAAAAATCGTCTATCTTCATGGAAAATACGCCGGTGCACATTTCCCGGTTGAATTTGTCAACGTCGCCGCCGAATTTTTTGCTCACCCAATCGCGGAAAGCCTGCGTACAGCGCGGGCATACGCACCCGTAGTCTTTTATACTGTCTATCTCATTGTCGATCTGCCAGCCGATAATGTTGTCGTCGCCGCCAAACTCACGCGCCATTTCCTCTGTGATGCGGTCGCTGTAAAAGATATAATTTTCGCTGTTGAAACAGGTGTTCCTGCGGGCGCCGTGATGCCATTCTTTGCCGTTGTAGTACCGGGCGTAGATGTCGGGACATTTTTGCGCCAGCCAGATGGGCGGACAAGCCGCCGGCGTGCCCATTATTACGTACATGCCGCGTTTTTTACATTCGTCCACCACCTTGCGGAACAGCGAGAAATCGAATTTGCCCTCCTCGGGTTCCATGGTCTTCCAGGCAAATTCGGCTATGCGGACGCATCCGATGCCGTAATCGCGCATTTTGTCCAAATCTGTCTCCACCTGCGATATATCCCACGCTTCGGGATAATAGGCAACCCCCAAAAAAGTATTTGTATCCATTTTCCTCTCCTTTAACGGTATTTGTAAAAATTATACTCCCCGAACAACGCGGTTGTCAAACAATTTTATATGTCAAATATTGCTGATTTTATTTACTATTGTGCAAATTTGTCCTATTTTTTACACCCGGCATTAAAAAAACTTCCTTCCCGAGGGGAAAGAAGTTTTGGCTTTTTATTTGTTTTTGCGCGTTAAATGTTGTCGGTTACAAACTTTTCCCACGGGATATCCACGGGCGCACCGCGGTTTATTATTTCGTCGACGTGCATCAAAAGGGGAAAGTCTTCGGCGGCGAGCTGCCCCGCGGCGGCCGCTTCGCGCACGGCTTTCGCCACTCGCGTCGCCACCACTATGGACTCCAGCGTAACGCCTTTAAGCTGCCGCAAAGCCTGTTCGCAGGTGTAGCCGCGCCCCAAAAGAATGCCCACGAGCCTTGTTCTGCCGCCGTATACGGTGACGTACAGGTCACCCGCGCCTATCACTATGTTGTCCTCACCGCCACCCAAAAAGGCTATCAGCTTTCGCATTTCCTTAACGCTCTGGGCAAACACCGCCGCCTGCGAGTTGTAATGCTGAACACTGTTCTCGCCGTGCAGGCGCTGGTTTATGCCTATCGTAAGCGCAATGCCCAAAGCGTAGCCGTTTTTTAACGCAACGGCGCTTTCCACACCCATGACGTCGGTCGAAAGCGAAATGTGGTAATAGTCGGTGCGCATGACTTGACGCATCATTTTAAGAATGTCCGCGTCGACGCCGCAATAGGTGACCGACGACTGATCGTGGAATACCAGTTCGTAACTGGTGCACGGTCCGCCGATAGCGTATACGTCGCGCTTAACGCCGCGCTTTGCCATCATGCGGCTCCAATATTCGGGATAGCATATAAGCTTGCCGCCGTCTTCTATAAGGCCTTTCGTGACGGACAGAACGGGAATATCGTCGGGAATAAGCGGCAAAATCTCTTCGCCGAACCAGTCCACGCCGAAGGAACTGACTCCGCATATCACGAAAGTCGAGCCCGCTATGGCCTCCTTCACGTCCTCTATCTGAAAAAATCTGATGCCGGCGGGAAAATCGTATTCGAATTTCGGATGCCGGTTGGCGGCAATGCAGGCGTCTATTATATCTCTGTCGAGATGCGTCCCGACAAGGCGCACTTCATGTCCGTTTTCTCTTGCGGGGAATGCCAGGGCCGAGCCCATCATTCCCGATCCTATAATTGTTACAATGCTCATATTTATCTCCTGTCAGTTCTTTTCGTAATAAGAATTTTCCAAAAATTTTTGAATAATGCCGGCAATCTTTTTGTATCCCGCGTCGTTGGGGTGCAGCCCGTCCGCCGTCCACGCGTTTTTACTTGCTTCGATGTCGGGATATATTCCGGCGTTCGCATACAGATCCAGCACCGGCAGCGAATACTTTTCCGCAGTAAGGCGTATCGCGTCCACATACTGTTTGAGCGTGCCCGAGGGCGCCTTGTATCCGTCGCCCGTGTTGCGGTTTTCGTTTAGGCGGTGCAGCGGCGTCATGACGAAAATAAACGCCTTAGGATAGGTTTCGATAAGGTATTTGTAAAGGCAGTTAAGCGCGCCGTAAAAGGTATATACGCTGTCGTCGTCGATACCGCCTATCGGAGCGTCGCCGTGCCCGTAATCGTTTGTTCCGCCAAAAACGCCCACTATATCCGCGTCCTTATCCATGTCGTACATACGCATGTTAAAATCGAGATCGTGTTTTTCGTTTGCGCTGGGCGTGCGTTGGCGCGCTATCCGCGTGCCGCCCACCGCGTAACCGCGCGTTATCAGCCCCGTATTTGCGCCGAGCGCCGCCCAATAAACTTTATCCGGCGAACTTGCGCCGCTGCCGCATGTAATGCTGTCACCCAAAAATACAGCTTTTAACCCCTTTAATTGCATTTGTTTCTCCTTTTAGCGTTGTAAAAACTCTTTGATGTGCGCCGATTTGTAACAACCGTGCCGCCTTTTACACTTCGCTTGCCGTTTCGCCGTCGTCGGCATGCTTTTTGATTTGCGCCACCAGCCACTCCTCGTTGTTGAGCTTGGGATTGACGACGCATTCGCGCCAAAGACTTTCGAGCAGACCGCCTATTTTGACGGGCTGTATGCCTTCGAGAATCATACGGCTGCCGCTTACGACCAAGTCGGTGACTTTTAGCGGCGCGCCCTCTTCGATAAGCTGTCGTTTGACTTTTAACAGTCTGTGCTCGGGATTTTCGGCAATGAGCCCGGTAGCCAGCCTGTCGGCGTTTATCAGCTCCACCAGCTTGTCTATAAGCTCGAAATTTTTCGCCACGAATATACGCACTTTGGCCTCTTTCGTCTTGCCGTCGCGATCGTACATATGGTTGGCGCACAGCCACGCCACTTCGTCTATTACGCTGTTGGGAAAACGCAGACCGTATTCGCCGAAGGTGTACCTTACGATGTTCTCCGACACTTTTTCGTGCCCGTGCATATTGCCGAATTTGTTCATGCAGTACGGCTTGCCTATATCGTGCATCAATGCCGCCAAACGAATATCGGGCGGTGCAAAACGCACGGTCTGGAAGGTGTGCTCCAAAACGTCGTACTTGTGATAGAGCGGATTTTGCGCCATGCCCGCGCCGTCTTCCAGCTGGGGAATGAGATATTTTATCGCGCCTATCTGGTTGAGAAGGCGCAGCGCGCGGTATTGAGCGTTGGCAATGCCGTTTTTGGTGTCGGCAAGCAGAATTTTCATAAGTTCGTCGCGGCGGCGTTCGACGGAAATATCTTTTAGCAGTTCGACGTTGGCCTTTGCCGCCTTTGCCGTTTCGGCGTCTATCTTAAAGCCGGTTTCGCACGCAATGCGCACCATACGCAGCACGCGCAGACCGTCGGAAGCGAAAATATGCTGCGGGTCGTAAGCGCGCAGAATTTTGTGTTCGATATCGGCAATGCCGCCCAAGGGATCTATTATTTTGTCGTTTGCAATATCGTAATATATGGCGTTACAGGTAAAGTCGCGCCTTTTGGCGTCCTTGGTAATGTCGGTGGTAAACATCACCGATACGGGCGAATGTCCGCCCCCTTCGGCATATTTTTCCACGCGAAAAGGAGTATACTCGAACTTGTCGTCGTTATACTTGATGATTACAGTGCCCAAACGATAATTGACTACTTCCGTTCTGTACCGCTTGCTAAGTCCCAACGTATCCGCGACCGCCGGTCCCGCTATATCGATGTCGGTTTCCCCAAGACCCGCAAGCTTATTTCTGACAAAGCCGCCCACAACATATATCGGACTCTTAGCCATACTGCTTAGTTTGATTAAACTATCAGGTATATTCATTTCCATATATTTTATTTTAGCATAATAATAAAAATAATGCAACAGTTTTATGCAAGGTTTTACTTTTTGCGGATATATCGGACGGTTTTTTAAAAATAAGCATTTTTTTGCTTTGTCGACGCCTTAAACAATTGATTTTTGCCGCATTTTACGCTATAATTATTATTATGATTAACATTATCGCCAACATAAGAAGCGGCAGAGGCTTGGGCCTTAGAAGTCTCAAAAAAGTCACGGCATATCTTGCCGATCATTCAATAGATTATACTCTTTACGTCACCAACTACAAAGGGCACGCGACGCAAATCGCCCACGACGTTTCCAAAAACGGCGGCACTGTGATTGCCATGGGCGGCGACGGAACTTTCCACGACGTTCTGAACGGCATTGCGGACATGGAAAACACCACGGTCGGCTTTATTCCGGCGGGCAAAGGCAACGACTTTACCCGTTCGGCGGGATTTAGTCTCAACCCGATAAAAGCTCTTAAAGACATTCTCGACGGAAAGACGCGCAAAATAGATTACATAAAAATATCCGACAAGCGCTGTCTCAACATTGCCGGCACAGGCCTTGACGTAAAAGTACTGGAGTTGGCTTACAGCAAATCAGGTCTTACTTATATAGGTTCGCTTATATACTGGATCAACCACATGGTGCCGTGCAACGCCACCGTAACCATCGACGACGGTCAGCCCGTAAAATACAGCTGCATCATGGTGGGCGTGTGCAACGGCAAAGCCTTTGGCGGAAACATTCGCATATGCCCGGTTGCGGAAATAAACGACGGCTATATTGACGTTATAATCATGCAGATGCCGCAAAAGGGCAACATCATGAAACTGCTTACGAAGTTTGTAAAGGGCAAACACATGGACATGCCCATCACCACCCACTTCCGCTGCAAAAAAGTGCATATAGAAAGCGACGCCGATATCGAGCTGGACGGCGAGATTTACAAAAACTTGTCGTTCGACTGCGAAATCGTGCCGAACGGTCTTACCATCTACACTCCGTGACGGCAACACGGATTTTTTATGCGGACAAACGGGCATCGGGCAAACGATTATTTTAATGCCCGCCGCGAATACAAATATAACGCTGCACGAAAGCGACGGCAGGTTTGCTGTTTAATCGTCTGACAGGCAGCGCTAAAAAAGCGTCCGCACAAGGCAAACGCTTTTTTTTATTGCTGTTTTTGTTGCGCCGCCTTTATTTTAGAGGCGCGTTTTTTTTATAGGGAGTTTTGCGGACGGCTTTATTCTTTCTGGCCGGAATTTATGACGGGCTGAACGTCCCGGGTGCCGCACAAAACGACAAGCAGATTGGACACCAGCGTGGCTCTTTGCACGTCGTCCAGCGCAACGGTACCCTTTTCCTGCAAGCGGTCCAGCGCCATTTCCACCATGCCCACGGCTCCGTCGACAATCATCTTGCGTGCGTCGACGATGGCTGTTGCCTGCTGGCGTTGCAGCATTGCCGCGGCTATTTCGGGGGCATACGCAAGGTAAGTAATTCTCGCCTCGACAATTTCGATGCCCGCCTCGTTTACGCGCTCCTGGATTTCGTCCTTTATTCTTGCCGACACCACTTCGCTCGAACCGCGCAAACTGCCTTCGTCCGGCACTCCGTCGCCCGTCGTGTCGACGTTGGGCGCGACGTCATAGGGATAAATACGCACGACGTTTCTTAGTGCGGCGTCACATTGCAGCGATAAAAATTCCTTGTAATTGTCGACGTTAAATACAGCTTTTGCCGTATCCACTACTCTCCATGTCACGGCGATACCTATCTCAACGGGATTGCCGAGACAGTCGTTTATCTTCTGGCGGTTGTTGTTCAGGGTCATTATCTTGAGGGATATTTTCTTTGTTGGTATATCTATAGAGACGTCGACTCCACCGGAGGGCTGCTTTGCGCCCAGAACCTTTACGTCGCCGCTCTGGTTGAGCCGTGTGTTGGCGGCAGGGTTGACGGCGGCGCAAAAGGGATTGATAGCATAAAAGCCGTCGCCCTTTATCGTGCCGACGTATTTTCCGAACAGCGTAAGTACCAGCGCCTCATTGGGCCGAAGTATCCTAAGTCCCATCAGGGGGATCCAGCTGAGAATAAACACGACCAATCCCGCTGCAATCATCGCGACCGACTGCAATGTCACTCCCCAAATTGCGCACGCAAGCGACGCGATAATGACCAGCACGCAAATAACAAGCGTGCGCATACCGTGTTTTTTGTCTGTCAAAACTTTTTCTTCCATATTTTTCTCCTTATCGGTTTTTATGCTTTAAGTATATCATTTATTGCGACGCGTGTCAAACGCATAGTATTCTTTTTGTGTAAAATTTTTTACTTATAGCGGCAGTTTTTTATATAAATTCGGCGTTTTTTGACGCAATACAAACGATTTATGTCCAAATTTACTACTGCGCGGCGCATGAGCTTTTTAGTCTTTTACCGCTTAGCGGCACATGAGCTTTTTAGACTTTTATAGCATAAAGGCGTCTTGAGTTTTGTGCGGTCGAATCTCCTACAGCCTTAAATAAAAGCTCCTTTCGCGTCCGACATTTACGGCGGTAAAACAAAAGGCCCCGGCTTCTCAAAAGGGAAGCGCGGAGCCTTTTTCGGTTTTTTACCGACGCAAATTATTATGCTTTTTGGGTGATGTTAAACCATATATCGGAGAAGTTTGCAACGTTGACATTGTCGTTGGACGCGTCGCGGCGTGCCGATATACCGAACACACATTGTTCATCCAGCGAATACAGTTCGCCGAGATAGTTGATACGTCTGTTGCTGTCGTCGCCCATTGCCATTGCCAGGTGTGTATCCTGGTTATAACGGTCATAAACGTTTATGGTATTGGTGCCGTCGTCAAACTGGACTCCCTTCCACTCGGTATCGGTGCCCGTCTTAAACCAAACCGACATGTTGTATCCGTCGATGCGAACTCTTACGGTAAGTCTGTAATCAGCCTTGTTGAAAGTGTAATATCCGGACGGCGCGCCGAAGGGCAGCCAGCCCTGTACGCCGCCGAGACCCGTACCTACAATATCGGTAAGAGCCAAACGGCTTTGGTCATGGTTTTTGGTCAACAGACGCAGTTCGTCACCAGCCTCTGCCCAGACGAATCTCATCATTCCGCCGTCTGCGCTCTGGACAAACATACCCATAAACGGATACAAGCTACCATTGTTGGTCATACCCGTCATCGTATATCCGAATTCGAGCACTTCGCTGTCGGGACGGAACGAGAATCCCGCGATAGCGCTTTCCTGCGCGCCGCCTATGTTCTTGCGCACCGTAAGCGAACCGTCGGCAGCGTTGTAGCTAAGGCCGCTGTTGTTTACGACAATCGCATTGTTTGTAGCATAGTCGTTGAGCACGAGATTGAGCGTCGATGTCACGGCAGAGCCGGAGATGACGATGTTCGTGCCCATCAACTGTCCGTTGGAGGCATACGCCGTGTAGTTGCCGGCAGGCAGCGTCGCCGTATAGGTGTGATCGGCGGAATTATACGTTCCTTTGACAATCGCACCGCCTTCGGATATAAATCTTATCATTACGTTGTCGAGGCTGTCTTTGCCTTCAAACGTGCCTTCTACGCTGATCGTACCGGTAAACGTAGTCTCGTCGGCATATACGCCTTCTTTAAGCGTGATAACCACGTTTTTGGGTCCGAGATTGTTGTTTTCGGTAGATACGTTAAAATTGACGACGTCGTCGTTGAGTTCATATGTCACCTGCTGTCCGCCCACCGTGATGGTGTCCACGATTCTGTTTTCGGGCAGCGTGAACTGTATGGTGCGCGTTTGCTGAACGGTAAGTACTTCTTCGCCCTGATAAGCGCTGCCGTCCACAGTGAGCGTGGGCAGCTCTTCGCTGGAGGTGACGGAAAATACCGACCTGAGTTTTGCGTCATATTCGGCAAGCACGTCTTCGTCCATGGTGTACGCATAAGCCGAAGCTCTTACATACGCCTGTTCTCCCGAGGGATAGAAACATTCGAAGAATACGCCGGTAACATTGTTGAATACCGCGGGGATGACCGTAGACTTATAATATCCTGCGGTATTGTAGCTGGGATAGTTGGGGCCGAGGCCTCTTACCACATACACTTCGCCGGTGCTGAGATTGATCATAGCCGGAACATATTCAACGTAAGTGGGTGCGGAAGAACCGATGGGCTTGTCTTCCAAATTAAATCCGCCGGCATCGCCGTTGGCAGAAATAATGACGTACAGCCAGCCGTTGGTCTTTACATAAGTAAGGGTGGCGTGTCTGAAGCAGTCGGGCCATTCGAGCTTGCCCATGAGAGAGCCAGCCGCCGCCAATGTCGAACGATGCTCGAACATCTGCGTTCCGTTTTCGAATACGCGGAATGCGCCGGCGTCAAAGAGCGGCAGTTCCACTTTCTGATCGCCCGAAAGGAACGTAAAGCCCAGCGAGGGATCTGCTATAGCATCGTTTTCGTGCGGTCTGTGTTCGGGTTCGTCCATTATCTGGTCGTAGGTAACCGTAACGGCAAAGTCTGCGCTGCCCGGAGCAAAACCGGTATAAGTCGCGTTGAAGCCTGCGCCGTCGTTTGTTCTTATAGCGCCGCTTTCTTCCTTGTAGGCGTTGCTCGTCTCAATGGTCATGGGCGTCGCGATAAGCAGCGAGTCGGACGCTGCGATATTGCCGTCTTCGTCCGCATAGAACGAATTTATCAATACATCGATAGCTTCGGAAATATACTTTCTGTCGGAATTGTCTTCGACAAATGCGCGAACGGTATATTCGCCGGCAGTGAGCGTAATGTTGATTATGTCACCCGTCCATGCGTTTTCGAACGTACGAGCGTTTTCGCCGTCATTTACTTCGATCATTACGTCGCTTACGTTTTCATAGGGTTT
>ERZ779643.2231-NODE-2231-length-11531-cov-1.755141_pt1 | contig 11531 bp, 12 predicted proteins | sample MGYA00511564_ERZ779643 | MGnify/ENA primary metagenome ERZ779643 (study PRJEB29588, sample SAMEA2147114) | human gut metagenome | biome: human gut; feature: human-associated habitat; material: faeces | place: Denmark | collected 2008/2010 ... | reverse complement strand
AACTTTATTACCAAGCGACAAGAGAAGAGATTTGTTATATTATTATACTGATGGTTCTCTTGGGAGTGCCGCTGGTTGGTATTATCTTTATGACTTGTCTACTTCAATCAATAGAGCAAATGGAACTACTGCTGGTATTGTAGAGGATTCTACTAATGGAGATGTTACTTTTGCTGACGGTTCTCCAACTGTTCATCACTCAGAAACAGCGAATAAGTTATCTACTGCGCGCACTATTAATGGAACTTCTTTTGATGGTAGTGCTAATATTACTACAGCCAAATGGGGAACAGCCAGAACTTTAAATGCTGTGGGCGCTGTATCTGGAACGGTTTTTATAGACGGAAGTAGTGATATTGACCTAACTTTAAATTTAAATTACCAACAGATTTATCAAAACGCAGATTTAAATACTTATACAAATCTTGGATTTTTCCATTGTTTATATAATAGCTATGCCGCAACCTTATTAAACTGTCCAACTTCATATGCTTTTGGTATGGAGGTAATTTCCACCGGTGCTGGTATTAGACAAATAATTTCAACATATTCTATAAGTAACCCAAAGAAATATTTTAGGAATTTGTATACAGACAGTGGAACCTGGGGTTCTTGGTATCGAATCTTTTCAGAAGCAGATAAACCTACCTCTGAAGACATTGGAGTAATTAACTAACGAAGATTTGAATGATATTAAAGTTGATTTAGGTTTTTACTATGCTGCCGGAGGGAATCAAGTTATAAACTCTCCCTTTAATGTCGAAAATGCCTTTGGATTAGAATGTAATAGAGTAGCTGGCGGATTCTATTTACAAACGGCAAAAGATAATTATCAAAATAAAGTATACCAAAGACTATATGATGGTTCAGCTCAAACTTGGCAACCATGGATAAAGATATATAACGAATCTAATAAGCCTACACCAGCAGAAATAGGAGCTATACCATCGTCTGGCGGAACATATACTGGATGGTTGGAGGGTGGAACGAATAATGTTGGTTTACAGTGGACTGTTGATAACGGAACATTATATCGTGTAAAGGCGTATAAATCTTCAAATATATTTCAGATAAGTGCTAAACCAGCTGATGGAATTGAAACACCGGTTATGATTGTAGAAGGGACAGAAGCGCAATTTTATGGTAATGTGGTATTAAGAAAATCGCCAACCGCAGATAACCACGCCGTAAATAAAAAATACGTTGATGACGCTATGGCCTCCGCTGGAACGGGAGATATGTTAAAAAATGTCTATGATACTAACAATAATGGAATTGTAGACAACGCTGAAAAAGTAAATGGACTTACTGTTCTAACCGCAGTGCCGGCAAACGCAAAGTTTACTGATACAACTTACGGTGTAGTATCAACTGCTGCTAATGGCTTAGCTCCAAAGCTCCCTGGAAATACCACTTCTTATCTTCGTGGTGACGGAGCGTGGGCTACAATAGATGTGCCGTCTGGCGCGGTTTCAGGCGTAAAAGGTAACGCAGAATCTACTTATCGTAGTGGTAATGTAAACTTAACTCCTGCGAATATAGGAGCTATGCCTCTTGGTGGCTCGATTACATTAACCAGTGATTTGACAATAAATTGTGCTACTGGAAGTATCTCAATAGTAGATGGCGAATTAAATTATGATGCAGGAACTTATTAAGAGGTGAGAGGATGCCAACTAAAACAGAAACTTTATTAAGTTCTTTAAAAATCAATAAGCTAACCCGTTCTCAATTTCTTACCGCAAAGGCGGCTGACGAGGTAGACCTTGATAATGAATTTTATATGACTGGAGAAGTTTTAGGCGAAGGTGATATGCTGAAAGAAGTCTACGACAAAAATGGTAATGGTATCGTAGATAATTCGGAGAAAGTTAATGGATTGACAGTCCTTACTGCCGTTCCAGCTAATGCTAAATTTACTGATACTACTTATTCGACTTTTAAAGGAGCCACTTCTTCAGCGGGGGGAAGTGTCGGTTTAGTTCCTATGCCACAAACGGGAGCGACTGATAGATATTTGTGCGGTGATGGAACATGGAAAATAGTAACACATCCAGCTGTAAACAACCCAACTATTACAATTACTCAAAACGGAGTTTCAAAGGGTTCGTTTACGCTTAATCAAATAGGCAATCAAACCATAGAATTACAAAACACAACATATTCTGTATTTGGGAAATCTGGTTCAACCGCTAGAACTGGACTTGTGCCTGCTCCATCTAGTACGGCTGGTTCAAAGAACTACCTTAGAGAAGATGGTATATGGGCTATACCGCCTGATACAACATATGGTGTTGTTACTTGGGCTAGTGATGGACTAGCACCTAAACTTCCAAACGATTCAACGCAATTCCTTCGCGGCGACGGTGAGTGGGCGGTTCCTCCAAGGCCAACGGTGTCTAACTCTACCATTACTATCAGACAGGCAGGGGTAACAAAAGGCACTTTTACCTTAAATCAGTCTGGTAATGCTACAATTGATTTAACTGATGCGGATACTACCTACGGTGTTGTTTCTACTACCGCTAATGGACTTGTGTCAAAACTGCCCGGCAACACTTCTAAATTCTTTCGTGGAGATGGTACTTGGGCTTCCGCTGCATTTAGTGGAGGAACTGTTGCTAACGCTACAATATTTAGTAGTAATGTTACAGTTAACGGAACGTTTAATTACGATGGTGGATTTTATTAATAGGTGATAATTATGGCAATAAAAATATATCGGCAAAATACTTCGGCTGCTTCAGCCGCCCCCCCCTCTAGTTTAAACTACGGAGAATTAGCTTGCGATAAAGATGGAACTATTTATGTAGGGAACAGTTCTAATGAAGCTGTTAGCAGAGTTAGCTATGCTGTTTCTGCTGGTACAGCTAATTCGGCCACTACTGCTACAACGGCAACGAATGCTACTAACGCTACAAATGCCACTGGTGTGACTGGTAATATTAAGGGATACGGTATTTCAGATGCTACAAGCAACCACTATGCTTGGTGGCTCAGTTATACTGGTGCTGGTAGTTACGGTGGGGCAAAGAAATATTTTGCTTGTGTACACGCAGACCAAGCTGACTCTGCTAGGGCTTCAAATATAACTATGAGTTATAATGGAAATTTATGGATTAGCTATTCGTAAGGAGGAGTTTCCTCCTTACAAGGAGGAAATAACCTATGTCAATTAAAAATAAACGACAGCAAAGCACTACTGCCTCTCCAGCAGCTCCAGCTTCTCTTAATTATGGAGAGATAGCAATTGCGAATGACGGAACTATATATGCTGGAGATAAGTCTAATAAAGCAGCAAGCAAGGTTTCTTTTGCCGATACATGTGATTTAGCTGGAAATGCGGTTAATGCTTCAGCGGCGGACAGTGCTGTATCAGCAACAAAGGCTAGTCAAGATGCTTCTGGAAATACAATAACGACTTCTTACGGCTCTTCTATTGATGTTAGTGGAAATACAATTAGACTAAAATCTAAAAGCGGAGCAGTATTATCTACCATAACCTCTCCATACGCCACAAGGGCTGGTTCATGTAATAGTATTCAAATATACAATAGCAATTGGAATGGTACAGATGGCTCAGTTAGTGCTGTCTATGCTGATGCAAACAAGTCTTATTTAAATCTAACTGCTTCTAACGCGGCTGGAACAGCATGGCCAAACATATCTGTTTCAAGAATTAATGGGCACGTTTTAAACATGGGATATGACGGGAATTTGTGGATAAGTTGGTAAATAGTTGGGGGTGATATATTGGCTTTATTCTACAACAATACGCAAGTATCAACAACTCAAAATGTATATCTAAATAGTCAGGCATCAAATCAAGTTTTCTTCAATAATAATTTAGTTTGGAAAAGAACTTTCGGTGGTTTCCCAGGAAGAACATGGGAACATTATACAAATTTAACTGACGGTGGAAGTGGCTATGGCGCGGAATCAAGACAAACAGACGCAGTTCTCGTCTTAAACGGAGGATATAACGGCTCTAGTGCTCAATGTTTGTTATATACTGATTTTACTCCATGGAATACATTAACGATAAATGTCAATGATGGTAGTTGTTCGTATGCACAATTTAGATTTGGTGTATCGAATGGAATAGTAAATCTTTATGGAAATAATCAAGTAAAGGCTTGGGAGAATAATAGTATCGTGAGTTGGAGTCCTATTGGCTCAAAGTCTTTAGATATATCAAGTGTTACTGGTAATAAATATATATTTATTTATCTATATTCCGGTTCTACTGTAGCTGCTAACTGGTGCCACATTAATTCAGTAGTCTTATCATAAGGAGATATTATGATGATGAAATTTTATACAATCGACGCCCCCCCCCTAAATTTACAATCTTCTTTTGAAAGAGGTGGATATTAATGGCATTATATTATAATAATACCAATATTCCAACTTCTTCAAATGTTTATATAAATAATAAAGCATCCAATGCTGTATATTTTAATAATAATCTTGTTTGGCAGAAGCAGAAAACAATCTATCCCGGCATACCAGTTGCGAACACGCAGAATCTAGGCTATGGAGCATACTTTACCGTTACAAATAGTGGTTCAGATATTAAAGTTGACGCATTCGGCGGCACAGAACGAGGATATGGCCGTGTAATGCTTGGCGGATTTAGCACAATAGGATATTCACAAATATACTTTGCTAACCTTAGAGCCTATATTACAAACAGCTTTTCCCATGTCAAGGTGGCATTGAGTGATATAAATGGGAATGTTGTTCAACAGCTTATCTATTCCGAAGCAAACGGATTCGACGCAACATATACCGCAAGCACTAAATTCAATATAAATTCTCCAAATGGGAATTACTATTTGATGTTAGAAGTTGAATCCGGTGCTACACACTTAGGAAAGAACGCAACTATTTTAATGAATGGATGTTATTTGGTTTAAGGAGGAAATTATAAATGGTTAAAATTAAACTTTCAAATGGAACAGAATACGAGGTTTTACCCATAACCGCAGTTTATCCTAGTTACGCATCAAATGTTAGAAACAGAATGGAGATTCATATGCCTCTAGATGCGATGACAGATGCTGAATTTATTGCTCTATTTTCAGACAAAGAGCTAACAAAGAAAATTTCAATTATTAATACGGAAACCGATAAAAATATCACCTACGAAGGCTACAATGAACCGTTCTCTATTGGAGTAAGCAGATATGATACTGTTGTTCTTTCAACAGGAGAACCAGTTACAGAATACCATTTAGTAGCTAATCTAGAACAATTAACTTATCAAGAAGCAGATGTAAGAAGAATGAAAGAGCTTCTAGAACAAATGAGTGCGCAAGCATAAGGAGGTATCCTATGGATTGGTCAACAATTCTTCCTTTTATTCTAACTTTGGGAGGGCTTGTATTACTCGTCTTATCAAATAACCTAATTGGCGGCTTTAATGCCATGGCGGAAGGAACTTTTGATAAAGAGAAAAGTAAAAAAGGTCTTATCAAAGCAACAGGTATTCTTTTAGGAATCATAGCAGGGTATATCGCAGGAATGATGGTTCCAGATGTGTCAATAGGAATGGTAAATGGAGAAACTATGACAATGGCGCAAGCAGTCTCGGCCATTGTAACTGGCGCTTATGGGGTATACGGATATAAATTCGTTCAAAAGTGTATCGAGGCATTACAATTAAAAATCAATGTAAACCCTGCTGAAAGTGGAGAAATAGATAAGCTATCTTCCGCTCAAAGAGGTAGTTAAGGAGATTACATATGTCTATTTTTAAAGGAAGAATACAAGTCCCATTTTATTATAGCTGTTACGGTTATACAAGAGGTGGCGGAAAAACCTGGCATGGTGGGATAGACTTAGTTGGGTTAGATAATACAACAATTCTAATGCCAGATTACGATGGTAAGTCAATTAGTGGAACAGTTGTTTCTTCTCGTAAAGTAGACAAGAGTAGTGGAGATTTAACTTGGGAATGGGGATGGTATGTTTGCGTTCAATTGGACGCAAACCAAACCCCAGACCCAGTTAATTTTCTTTACTTCTGCCATAACGAGAAGAATTTAGTAAAAGTAGGTCAAAAGGTCAAAACTGGAGATTCTATCGCAGTAATGGGAAATTCTGGAAACGCCGCGCTAGCCAATCCTCCAATCAAGCACTGTCATTTAGAAGTTCGTTCAACTCGTAGCGGAAGAGGTTTAGACCCAACACACTATGCTGGGTGTTCTAATAGTGTTGGAGTTTATGGAAGCTCTACTGATACAGTTCCCAATCAAGAGTTTCGAGGTATTGACGTATCTAAATATCAAGGCAATATAAATTGGAATCAAGTTAAAAATGCGGGATACAATTTCGCGTTTACACGAGTAGGTTACTGTAACTATGACGGGACTATCAACGAAGGTTATGACCCCTACTATGAAATCAATATGTCTAATGCTATCGCCGCTGGATTAAATGTTGGTGTATATGTTTACTCATATGCTAAGACAGTAGATGCCGCGAAAGTATGTGCTCAGGAAGTATTAAAAAAGATAAAACCTTATAAACTTACAATGCCAGTTGCTTTTGACTATGAGGATGGAAATACCTATGCTTCTCTTGGCAAAGTAACGAATACCTCTATTTGTAAAGCTTTCTTAGAAGCTATTCAAAATGCTGGCTATTACTCAATGCTTTATACCTATACTTCTTTCGCAAATGCTTATTTAAATATGTCAGAGCTTTCTAGTTTCGATACTTGGATAGCAGATTATAGAGGCTATGTTGGATATAAAGGACCCTATGGAATTTGGCAATATAGCTCAAAAGGAACAGTTCCGGGAATTAGCGGAAATGTAGATATGAATATTGCCTATAAAGATTATCCCGCGCTAATTAATGGCGGCTCAACAGGTGGTGGAGATGTGGAGAATTTATCTGCTTTAAGATATAGAGTAAAAATTGAAAATAAATGCCAAGGTTTCGGTTCTAAAAATGTAGATGATGTAGTTAAGGTAGATGGGAAGGACTATATTCCGGTTGGAGATTATAAAATTCTTAGTAAAGAAAATACGTCTGGGGAGCAAGGGTTCTATTGGTGTGAGATTAGATTGCCTGATGGACGCTCTTGTTATGCGGTATATAATCTTCCTGACGATAGGTGCGAAATAGTAGATGCTACTATTGATGTAAAAGTAGAGAATAAGTCTTTAAAAATTATTACCCCAAATAAAAACCAAGCCTTTATGTCTCGAAATACAAATGATGTAGTTAAATTCGGAGATAGTAGCTATATTCCAGTAGGCACTTATCCTCTTATTTCAATGGATACAGAAGCACACGAGGAAGGATTATTTTGGTGTCAATTTAGATATACAAATGGTAATTCTTATTATGCTGTATATAATTTACCAGATGGAAGATGTGAAATAATTGATACGCCTGTTGAACCAGAACCAACGCCAGACCCAGACCCAGAGCCAACTCCTGAACCAGAGCCAGAGCCAGAGGTTTCTCGCGAGGAGTTCAACGAGGTAGTAGAACGTATTGACGACTTAGAAGAAATCGTTAATAATTTAAGTAAGGTCGTAGAAACTTTTGGAAGTCAATTAGATGCTTTGAGTATCGAGATTCAAAATCTACCAGATTATTCAAAAGATATAACAGAAGTTAATAATAGGGTAGATAATATTTATGATTGGGTTCGCTCTTTTGGAGAATAACTCATTTCTTTGACTTTTTTACCAAATTATGCTATAATAATTATAGAACGATAGGAATTGGTTTTGAGTGCAAACTCATTTTTATGTTTTTGTGGTAAACTACATAATTTGAAAGAGTCTTTGGAGATTGAGTTGCTCTATAAAAGATTCTAACTTATCGTTCTAAAGGGCTGGTCGCGAGACCCTGGTCCATCTTTAGGAGGGGAAGTATCCCCTCCATTTTATGCGGTAGTAAGCCTAATGGTAAGGCAGTTGTTTGCTAAACAATCAGTAGTCGAGTAAAATCGGCGTGCAGGTTCAAGTCCTGTCTACCGCGCCATTTTAGAAAGGTGGAGCTTATGATTAAATTAATTATTTTGCTTGGTGTTGTTTTTACAATCGTTTGTTATAGTTGTTTGGTTGTAGCAGGAAGGTGTGATAAATATTGATAAATATTATTATTCCTTATTATAATGCTAGTGCTACGATAGAAAGAGCATTACATTCAATAGCAATGCAAACAGCTTATAGAAAAGTAATTGTAACAATTGTAGATGATTGTTCTGACGAACTTATTGAGCATTGGGATAGCAGAAATGAATTAATGGTTAAAAATTTTACTGAAACTTTTCTTTATGAATGTATTTTTCCTAAATTTTCTTCCCTTAATATAAATTATTTATGTAGTGATGTAAATTTAGGACCTGGCGCGACTAGGAACATTGGACTTGAAAATTCATTTTGTGATTGGATTATGTTTTTAGATTCGGACGATGCGCTATCAAGTCCCATTGCTATTGAAACTATAAACAAGGAAATACAATTGAATCAACCAGACATTTTCATTACTAGATTCCAACAACAAACTTTTTCCACTCTAATTTCAATGAAGTTAGATAATACAACCTGGCTACATGGGAAAGTATTTAATAGAAATTTTCTTGATGTAAATAAAATTAAATTCCCGGAAATTAGAGCCAATGAGGATTCGGCCTTTTGTTCTATTGCTTTTAAAAAAGCAAAAAATATTAAACAATTAGATTTTATTTCTTACGTATGGATAAATAACAGGGAATCTATGACTCGCGCGGATGAAGATTATTATGGTAATTTTTTAACAGAATACATTGCTGGCCGAGAGTTTGTATATAATTATTTATTTAAAGAGTTTGGAGAATCAGAAGAACTCACAGATGAATTACTTACAACTTGTCTTAATATTTATTGGCAATTTATTGATTTGAAAAATTATAGACCAGAAATGGTGGACACCTATTTAAAAGAAGTCAAAAAATATTTGAAACTAACAAATTTAAATAGTTATTTGAAGGATAATAATTTTCTTCGTCGTTTAAAAATCCGATATTGGGATAAAAAGGTAAAGCCCCATTATGGGCCTCTTATTCCAGACATTGGATTAATAGAATTTTATGAATCTCTATATTCCGGGATTTACAATTGGGGTGATTAGAATGGCGAAATGTGGAACAGGGACAAAATCTTCTGGAGGGAAGAAGCCGAAGAAAGGAAAGTAAACTATTTAAGGATTGTAAAATGAAAAAGAAAGTTGATAATTTAGGAAGAATTATTTTACCTGCGGAAGTTAGACGTGACCTTGGAATACAAGTTGGAGAAGAATTAAATTTGGATGTTGATGATGGAAAGATTATTTTGTCTAGACAGTCTTCAAAATGTGCAATTTGTGGAAGTGAAGAGGTTTGGTATAAGATTAAAAATCAAGGACTTTGCAGGGAATGCTTTAAAGAAATAAGATGCATTGAGGAGCAAGAGTATTGATTACTCTTGCTTTCTTATTACAGTTCTATTGGAGGCGATAAAATGAGAGCTAGATATTATTCTGAAAAAAGAATAAGAGAAGAAGCTGGAAATGTTGAAATTATAGAATCTGCATATCCAACAGAACGACTAATGAAAAATAATTATGTTCATACTGGTATATATAACTTTGAAAAAATTGCAAAACAACAAGAGAAAGCTCTTCCAACGGCAGAACTTAGAAAAAGAATGGAAGATAAATTTAATGAAGAAATAGCAAAATCTATTTCAAGAGAAAATAAAATTTATGCGCTTAGAGGCGTAGATAGCCCAGAAGAATTAACCGAATCGTTATCACTTTCTGCTTTTGGAGAAAAAGTTTGGGATGATTTAAATTTATACAATTTAATAGACGAACTTATAGATAAAGCAATTAAAGAAGGCTCTACATATGACGGAAAAGATAATAAGCAAGCTATAAGTGGAGAGAAATTTAATAGCGAATTACAATCGTTATTTAATGAAAAGATGAGTAATCTTAAAAAAGATTATGATAAACTTTACGGTCCTCTATTTGACGGATTTAAAGTTAATAATGTAATTAAAGTAAAAGAAAGAGAAGATATTTACTTAGAGACATTAAAGAAAACTCCGTTAGCATACTTTTCTAATCTTTCAAATTATCAAGGAGCAATTGGCGAATTCGCTACGCTGATAGATAGTGTAGCAATGTCTTCTGTGAATGAAAATAAAATCGTCACAGAGTTGTTTAAAAAAGGATTTAATTCTCCACATATAGAAGTTGTTGCACCGCAAGGAAAATCAGATATTTCAATAAATTCAATAGGACTATCTGTAAAAAATTATAGGACAGAAGAAACCGGTGTTTATAATTTGTCGCTACACAGTGGAAAATCTTTACAAGAAACATTTATACAAGATTTTTCAGAGATAACAAGTCAACAAAATTTTGATTTGCAATCAATTTTAGAAGAAAATAATTATAATTGGGACATATTAACATACTTTTCTTATATGTTTGTTAACTTATATGCTTTTAGTACATCTGGAGGATATTCAAATATCGCGGCAAGACAAGAAAAGGGTGGACAAAATATTACAAAGAAAGATAAAAATATATTTTCTCAATATACTTTTATTACCGATTTTTTGAAATACTCAACTATTTATTGGATAGGAGAAAAACTTTTGGATGCTTATTCAAAAGATGGCCAAAATACTGACCCAGTAGCCTTTATGGTTCTGAATAAAAAATTGATACCTGTATCTAAAATTTTAACTGCTGTAAGAGATGATTTGGGAACGGTATCTACCAATATATATTTTACTGGGTCAACATCATATAATCCCAATGTTATGCGTGAACAAAAGTATAGAGTGATTAGGCAACTAAAGAAAAATGAAAAAGGAAATTGGCAAGGAAAACGTTATCCAGACCCTCTGCTTCAGATAGGGTCATTAGTTGGAAATTCAATTATTAAAAATGTAAAATTTAATTTAAGAATGAAAATTGACTATAACGCTTTTTGACTTTTGAATAAAAATGTGATATAATATTTATAGTAAGTTGAAAGGAGGTAGCTCGATGGGAAAGGTTCTACATATAACAGATGCTTATTTTAAATTACCAGAAGATTTTGAAGGCACTCTATCGGATGCTTTGTTTTTGTTTTATAGAGCAAGAGCTAAATCCGAACAACTTAATGAGATTACTACCGAAGAGAATATAAATATAGCAAAATTCAATGAATTAGAAAATAAAACATATTCTATTTCTTTTGAATTTATCGAGTCTAATAATTGACTTTTTGGTAAAATTATGCTATAATTAATATAGAAAATAAAGAAAGAGGTAAATTTTATGAAATCTATTTATAAGTGTGAATACTGTGGCTTTCTCTGCGGAGATAAAGAAAAAATGATTGCCCATGAAAAGGAGTGTCTTAAAAATACAGAAGATGAAATTATGGAAGTTTTTGATGACTTTTATGATGAACTTACATATTTAGCGGAAGCATATTCCGAAGAAGTGATTAGCTCTGCTATGGCTCATTGGGTAGAAGATAA
>ERZ779643.2229-NODE-2229-length-11534-cov-4.591254_pt1 | contig 11534 bp, 8 predicted proteins | sample MGYA00511564_ERZ779643 | MGnify/ENA primary metagenome ERZ779643 (study PRJEB29588, sample SAMEA2147114) | human gut metagenome | biome: human gut; feature: human-associated habitat; material: faeces | place: Denmark | collected 2008/2010 ... | reverse complement strand
TATTGATGTTTAATAATTAAAACATTGTCGGAGAATTTTTCTCCGGACACTAATGTAGAGAAAAAGCAACTGACAAACGATATAAAAATATCATTGTCGGACTTCAAACTGAAATGGACTGGCACAAAATCGGAAGCGATAGAATGGGGATATGGATTGTTTGCCGCTAAAACGCTGAATTATGGCAACGCTACAATAAAAGAGGTTATGGCATTTGTCGAAACTGCCTTTGACATAGAGCTGGGCGACTATTACCGAACATATCTTAGCCTTAAAAACCGGAAGAAAGACCGAACGGCTTTTTTCACATTCATAATGGAGCAACTGCAAAAGCGCATGGATGATGATTTGTAAATAAGTACTTTAGCTGATTGAAAAACTACCAAGTTACTACCAACGTGGTAGTTTTTCTTTTTATACAAATGGAGCACATGAATAGGAATAAAAACTATTTTTCACCCCTAAAATCACCCTGAAAAAAATTTCAACCAAGTTGGTAGAACCTTGTATTTTTTATCTTACAGAAAGATGCAATTTTGCGGCAAATCAATTAGTTACCATTATGGAAATAATAACATTCGAGTCCAAAGCCTATAAGGAACTGGACAACAAGATTACCGCTATTGCCGATTACATCTTCAATCATGCGGAAATGGCAAAGCAAAGTGAAGAAGATATGTGGGTGGACAGCTATGAGGTCTGCACGTTTCTGAAAATAAGCGAAAAGACCCTACAACGCCTGCGGGTGTCGGGTACTATCGCCTATTCCAACATCAGGGGACGCTATTTCTACAAGGTCAGCGAGATACGCCGGATGCTGGAAGAACGCCTGATAAGGAGCAACAAAGAGAACATCGACAACCTGATAACCAACCACCAACTGTATGCTAAGGAAAGAGGAAATCTTAGAAAGAACAAGTAACGGGCTGGCGATATTCAAACACTACCTGCCCGGAAACTGGCGCATAGGTCGCAACTTCCTTAACCCGCTGTACGAGGACAGCAAGGCTTCCTGCAACATCTACTTCGACCGCCGGAGCAGCATCTACAAGATGAAAGACTTCGGCAACGACAGTTACAGCGGCGACTGTTTCTTCCTCGTGGGGCAGTTAAAGGGGCTGGACTGCAACCGGGCGGCTGACTTCGTGGAGATACTGGAAATCATCGACCGGGATTTAGGCTTGGGGCTGGCTTCCGGCACTCCTGTTTCCATTCCTCCGGCAACCGTCCACCGGACAGTATCGGGCAAAACCGAAGAAACACCCGAAAAGCCCGTCAAGCCCTACCAGTTCCGGGAACAGAAGTTTCCGCTTGCCGAACTGGTGTACTGGCAACAGTACGGCATCACGCCAGAACTGCTGGAACGTTACAAGGTTTGCTCGCTCCGGGAGTACAACAGCGAAACGGCAGAGGGCAAACCGTACACCTACACTTCATCGGTGGCAGAACCCATGTACGGCTACAAGGGCAAACAGCATATCAAGCTGTACCGCCCGTTCTCCACGCCCCGCTTCCTCTATGGCGGCAGCTTCGGCGAAAACTACTGCTTCGGGCTGGAGCAACTGCCAGCAAAAGGCGACACGCTCTTTATCACGGGCGGCGAGAAAGACGTGCTTTCGCTGGCGGCACACGGTTTTCACGCTATCTGCTTCAACAGCGAAACGGTGACTATACCGCCCACGCTGGTATATCGGCTGACATTCCGATTCAAGCACATCGTCCTGCTCTTTGACATGGACAAGACAGGCAGGGAAAGTTCATGCAAGCAGGAAAAACTGTTGGAAGAATTTGGAGTGAAACGCCTGCTCCTGCCGCTTCCGGGTACGAAAGAGGAAAAGGACATTTCCGACTACTTCAAAGCCGGGAACACCCGTGAAGATTTCCTGAAACTGTTTATCGAATTTTTAGACAACCTGTATAGCGACACATTGATTATGCTAAAATCGTGCGAGATAGATTTCAACAACCCGCCCGCCAAAGCGCAAGAGATTATTTCGGCGGGTGATGTTCCGTTAGGAACACAAGGCAACCTGTTCGGCATCACCGGGGGCGAGGGAACGGGCAAGAGCAATTATGTAGCCGCAATCGTGGCGGGCTGCATCTGCCCGGCTGGTGCGGAAGTAGATACGCTGGGAATACAGATAACCGCCAACGGCAGGCACAAGGCGGTCTTGCTCTATGACACAGAACAGTCGGAAGTGCAACTGTTCAAGAATGTAAGCAACCTGCTGACACGAGCCAAACAGCCGGACAAACCCGATGAACTGAAAGCGTTCTGCCTGACGGGTATGTCACGCAAAGAACGCCTGAACGCCATTGTGCAGAGCATGGATAAGTTCTACTACCAGTACGGCGGCATCCAGTTGGTCGTCATTGACGGCATCGCTGACCTTGTAAAGAGTGCCAACGATGAAACGGAAAGTGTGGCGGTGATAGATGAACTCTATCGGCTGGCGGGCATCTATAACACGTGTATTCTTTGTGTGCTGCACTTCGTCCCTAACGGATTAAAGTTACGTGGGCATTTGGGTAGCGAACTGCAACGTAAGGCGGCTACAATCCTTTCGATAGAGAAAGACGATGAACCCACCCAGTCAGTCGTGAAAGCCCTGAAAGTAAGGGACGGAAGCCCGCTGGACGTGCCGTTGATGCTCTTTGCATGGGACAAGGAAACAGGGATGCACGTGTACAAGGGTGAGAAGCCCCGTAAGGAAAAGGAGAAGCGCAAGGAAAGAGAACTGGTGAATGTCGCACGGGACATCTTCGGGCGGCAGACACGCATTACCTACATAGACCTTTGCGAGCAGTTGCAGCAGGTCTTGGACATCAAGGAACGTACCGCAAAGAGCTATATCCGCTTCATGCGGGAAAGGGACATCATCACCAAAGACACGGCGAACCAAAGCTGTTTTGTCATCGGTTCATATAATCTTCAATGGAACACAAGCCGCCCGTAGGCGTATGGGTCTTGTGTAATTTTAGGTGCTTGTGTCCTGCCCTGTTGTGATAACACGGCAGGATTTCTACTATTTACAAGGTTATTCCAGTGATTTTTACTACTTTTGCAAAAGTAACATAAGAAAATAACGGCGATTGAACAGCCTCGGTTGTGATTTCGTCTTTATATATAACATATACGTTCGCCGAACGTCCCAAAGCGAAAACTGGCACTTTTCAAAATGAGGGGATATTCAGCGCAGGATATGCTATGTTTTATCATAGCGTGGTCTTGCCTGTTTCCTCATTTGGGTATGCCAGTACCTCGCTTTGAAGCAGTGTAAGGTCACGCTTCTTTTTTAGGATATTGGTGGACAGTTAAATGCGGATTATTAAACTGTTTAATACCTAACAAGATGAAACAAATTAAAGCGCACATCGCCGTATCTCTTGACGGGCATACAGCCACTTTAGACCAAGAACTGGATTGGTTACCCGATGAAGTAAAAACTATCATTGGCAAGCATTATATGGTTGTTGATAGCTTGCTAATGGGGGCGAACACCTATAACTACATCTTTGAACACTGGGGCGGGTGGCCGCACAAAAGCAAACGGTCTTTTGTGGTGTCACACTACGACACCAACGTAACACCAGACTGCGGCGTGGAGTTCCTGACCGAAGAACCGCTGCAAAGGATTTATGAGCTGAAACAGGAAACCGATATGCTGGTGGTGGGCGGCGGCAAACTGCTTACTTCGCTGATAAAAGCCGGATTGTTGGATAGCCTGACTATCTACACTGTCCCGGTCATGGTAGGCAAAGGCATCGGCTTTATCGGAGAAACCTTCGGCTCGCTGTGGAAGCTCTCGGAAAGCAGGGTGCTGGATAACGGGGTGGTCTGTTCGACCTACCTGTTTGGCGGGAGCGTATAAAAAATGCGCCCGGTTCCCACCGGGCGCAACCACTAAAATTTCAATTATTATAAGTCGTAAAACCTATTACAATGAAATTTCAGTGGCAAAGATAGGCTATTTCTTCGGTTTCGCTTTCTTTTCGGGGAATGAAAAGGTGACATTGAACTGTTCGTCCAGTACCAGCGAAGCATCGAAAGCCTTGCCGTTCTTGCCCTTGAAGCCCTTGATTAGCCCGGTCTTGCGTTTCGTCACCAGCTCGACAATTTGTTTGTCGGAAAGCTGCTTGTCGCACTTGTTGCGGAATATGGTAAGCGTACAGTCCACGTTGGAACACTTCGCCACTTTCGGGTAGAACAGGATGCGCCCATTATTGCATTTGGGGCAGGGACAGGTTTCACTGCCCGCAACAGATAATTGTACCGAAAGCAGTTCCGCCGTGATTTGCGCTGCGTACACCTCGATACCCTTTCGGAACGTGTCGGCATCCATGTTTCCCGCTTCTATCTTGGAAAGGGCGGTTTCCCACATACCCGTCATTTCGACATCGGCAATCTTCTTGTCCTTGACAATCCTGTAAACGGCAAGCCCCTTGTCGGTGGGTACAAGGTTCTTCTTCTCACGCACGATATACTGGCGGGCGAACAATGTTTCTATAATCGCCGCACGGGTGGCGGGTGTACCTATCCCGGCATCTTTCAAGCTGGCTTTCAGTTCGGCATCCTCCAGTTCCTTGCCTGCGTTTTCCATTGCAGCAAGCAGGCTGCTTTCCGTGTGCAGCGGTTTCGGCTTGGTCTGTTTCTCCAACAGTTCCACGTTGGAAATAGGCAGGTTTTCGCCCTTTTGGAGTGGCGGCAGGCTGGCGGTTTCTTCATCCTCTCCCGTTTCCTGCTCGCCGAACACGGCACGCCACCCAGCTTCTTTCATCACCGACCCTTTCACCGTGAAGTCAGTATCTCCGGCAGATAGCACAGCGGTGGTTACGTCTTTCACGCTCCTGCCCGAAAAGGCTTCCAGCATACGCCCGGCTACCAGTTCGTAAACCGCCCGTTCGTCTTTGGAGAGTTCACCGGGCAGGTTTTCAGTCACGATTAAGGCGTGGTGGTCGGTCACTTTGCCGTCATTCACACTACGGCGGTTCAGCGTTACGCCGTTCAATCCGGCGGCATATCCGGCAAAGCGGGGGTATTGCTCCAGCAGGGCGACACGTTCCGGCATTTCATCAAAAACGTCCTCCGGGATATAGCGGCTCCCGGTTCGGGGGTATGACATCACTTTCTTTTCGTACAGGCTTTGCGCTATGGAAAGGGTCTTGTCCGCCGAAAAGTTCAGTTTCGTGTTCGCTTCCTTTTGTAGCGTGGTAAGGTCATACAAAAGGGGCAGTTCTTGGCTGGTTTCTTTCCTTTCAACGGACTTCACCGCAAGCTGCCCGGCATCCTTTACCCGTTGCAGGGCGGCTATGGCTTCGGGTTGCTGCTCCCACTTGGCGGTAGATTGGGCGGTGAAACTGATTCTACCGCTGGCGGTATCGGCTTTGAGTTGCCAAAACTTGGTCGGGACAAAGTTCTTGTTTTCCAAATAGCGGTTGCATATCATCACGAGCGTGGGTGTCTGCACCCTACCCAGTGAGAACACGCCCTGCCCGGCTGCCACGCTCAACGCTTGGGTGGCGTTTATCCCTATCAGCCAGTCGGCTTCGCTGCGGGACTTGGCAGAAAGGTAGAGGTTATCGTAACGCTCTCCCGGCTGCAAGTTGTCCAGCCCCTCACGGATTGCCCTGTCGGTAAGGCTGCTTATCCACAGGCGTACAAAGGGCTTGGTACAGCCTAAATAGTTATAGATGTAACGGTGTATCAATTCGCCCTCACGTCCGGCATCGGTTGCTACAATAATCTTGTCGCACTGGTCGAATACCTCTTTAATCACTTTCAACTGTTTCAACACGCCGGGGGCTGCCTTGTAGCCTTTCTCGGCTTTCACCTGACGGGGGATTAGCTGGAAATCGGGCGGCAGTATGGGCAGGCTCTCCCGGCGGAAGTTCGCCACGCCGTAGGCTTCCGGCATGGCAAGCTGGATTAAGTGGCCGAACGCCCATGTCACCATATACCCATTGCCGGAAAGATAACCGTCATTCTTCTGTGTCGCTCCGATGATGCGGGCGATGTCTTTTGCCACGCTGGGCTTTTCTGCTATCAATGCAATCATAATTCTTTACTTTTTAAGGGTGGGTACTACATTTTCATTCCTTTGGACTTCTTGGGCTTGTCCGCTTTCAGGCTCTTGTCTTGCGCCTTGTCCTGCTTCTCTTTCTGCTTGGCGGTAGGCTTCTGCTGCCCCTGTTTCAACGGCTCTTTGCCCTGCTTGGTGGCTTCGTTGGTCTTGCCCTCTGTATTGACCGCTACCTGTGTCCGGCTCTCGGCAGCGGGGGTAACGTCTTTCGGCTGCACCTTGTCGGGGGATTTGCCCTGTGCGCCGGACTGCACATGACCGTTGAACTCAACGCCCTGCCCGTCCTTTAGCCCGGCTACTTGCTGCTGTCCCTGCTGTAAGAACTGGACGGCGGCACGGGGCAGGAACTCCAAGCCACGCTCCACTGCGCTGACCTGTAGATAGGCACTGCGCTTCGTGCCGTCCCTGAATTGCAGGTTTTCCATTTTGACCGCTTGCCCGGCTTCAAAGGCGGCTTTCTGTTCCGGGCTGACTTTCACGTTACAGATTGTATCGGGGCATTTCCATTTGTCTGCCCGCATGTATTCCAGTTCGTGCGTGTACCTGTCCCGGCTGACGAACACGGGGATTTGTTCGCCGCTTTTCGGGTCTTTGATTTGTGCGATGCCGCCCAAGTTGCCAGTACCCTGCAAGTTGCCCTGTTCCTGCTTGGTGAAGTCGTGTTCATGGAACGGGCGTTGCAACAGCTTTTCATCCTGCTGTACGCCATGCAGCTTGGGTACTACCGTACCGTCCTTTGCCTGATAGAAAGAGAGCTTGACATCGGTAGGTTTGAGGTAAAAGCCGCCTACCGTCCCCGAAACGGTGTAGATGTTGCGGGACTTGTAGCCACGCATCACCCGGTCGAAGTCTTTCGTGTTTTTCAGGGTGTCGGCGGTGATGCCGACTTTTTTCAGGTTCTCCCAGTCGATTTTTGCCGGGTCGAAGCGGTAGCCCTGCTTGAACTCGTGAAAGTCGGACTTCGGAACTCGAAGCATTTCTGTTCGTTTGCTGCCCTCCGGTGTCGGGTTGCGGTGATTGTCCTCGATTGCCCTTGCCTGTTGTTCCGCTTCGGAAGCCTTTACGCTGAACAGTTCCAGCCCGGAAGTGTCCTGAAACTTGCGGAAAAAATTGGAAATGAAGTTGCTGAACACATCGCTGTTCTTGTCCACCTGCATGAACTCGCCGCCATGCGTCGGCGATACGGTCTGCAAATTGCCGTCCTTGTCGAAGCTTTTAACAGCACTCACCTTGCCCTGCTGTTTATCCAAGACCAGCAGCACGTCTTTTTCCTGCCCCTCTGTGGGCGGGGTCATTCTGTTTGCCATAAATAATTGGAATTTTAGTGGTTACGGGAATAGTCCCACCCAAAGGTAGCGACTAAATATGCTATATTTGGATAGGCAGAAAGGAGTGTCCGCATTTGTCCTGCGCTGTCCCGATTTGTCCGGGTAGGATGAAAAAAGAAGCGATAAAACAGAAGCAGTCCATTACTTAATCCAAAGAAAAACATAACTTTGCAATCAGTTATCATACATACAGAATATGACAGAGAAAAACAATTCTATATTATCCCCCGAATATCTCAATTTCAAAAATGAGATAACCGCCCGTATCAGGTCTGCCCAGTATGAAGCATTAAAGGCTGTAAACAAGGAAATGATAGCCTTATACTGGGAAGTCGGTAAACGGATTACCGAGCAACAGACAGCATTAGGTTGGGGAAAATCCGTTGTGGAAAACCTTTCACGGGACATACAGAAAGAGTTTCCGGGGATAAAAGGATTTGGAGTTTCCAATATGTGGGACATGGCACGTTTTTATGCTGAATACCAGTCCAATGAAATTCTCCAACCATTAGTTGGAGAAATTAGCTGGTCGAAACATATAGTCATTCTGACGAAGTGCAAGGAAACACGACAACGGCAATTTTATATATTGGCTACCCAAAAATACGGTTGGACAAAAGACGTTCTTATCAATAAGATAGAAGCCAAAACTTACGAGAACTATTTACTTGGGCAAAGCAATTTTGACAATACCCTGCCTGATAAAATAAAGAACCAAGCTATACTTGCATTAAAAGATGAATATACATTTGACCTTGTAGGGCTTGCAGAGGAACATTCGGAATATGAACTGGAACAGGCTATTATTAAGAATATCCGTGCGTTCCTTATGGAGTTCGGTACTGATTTTTCATTCATAGGCAACCAATATCGGCTGGAAGTGGACGGAAAAGAATACTTCATAGACTTGCTGCTGTACAACAGACGTTTGCAAGCCATGATAGCCATAGAACTAAAAATCGGAGAGTTCCAGCCGGAGTATAAAGGCAAAATGGAATTCTATCTGAATATTTTGAATGATACGGTAAAACTACCACATGAAAATCCGGCTATCGGTATTATCATTTGCAAGTCCAAAAGCCGCATGATAGTGGAGTATGCTTTGAAAAGTTCCAATATGCCTATCGGGGTGGCAACCTACAGCCTTTCTTCTGAATTACCTGAAGCCTACAAAAAACTATTACCGACATCGGAAGAAATAGCCCAAAAGATAGAATTGCTGATAGAACGATAATAATAACAAAAGCCGTAGATTTGTGCTACGGCTTTTGTGTTCTTATACATTTTATATATAGCTATTCTTCCTCCCTAATCAAATGGCATAGCTCCGGGTCGTTCTTAATCCGGGTTATCTCGTCCTCGACAATCTGCCGGACTTCCTGCCGGATGCGGTCGTAGTTGGCTTGTATTTCCTCCTGCATCCGGTCGTTGCCGTCCTTGTCCGTGAAGTCGATTATCTGCGGCAACTTCACGTAACGGGCGGTTTCCCGCTTCACCTTTTCATTGTCCACCACGATTTCACAGTGGAAAATCTTCTGTTCTATCCGTTCATCGAAATTGTCCGCCACAGCACCCACGAACATGCCTTGCGTGAGGTTGGATATTTTGCTGGCGGGTATCAGGCTGTCCATTTGGGTGCTTATTGAGGTGGATTTCTCCCGCTGGTTTATCGTCATGCTCTGCCGTTTCTGCAACACCTTTCCGAAACGCTCCGATAGGATTTTTGCCGTTTCGCCGACTACCTGACCGCTAAACACGTTACCCACAGTATTTTGTATCACCCGGCTTTCCTTGTCCCCGTAGTCACGGGTTAGCTGGCTGTAATCCTGAAAGCCCAGCAGAACCGCTACCTTGTTGCTTCGGGCGGTTGCAATCAGATTGTCAAGCCCACGAAAATATATGGTCGGTAGTTCATCTATTATCACCGAACTTTTAAGCTGCCCTTTCTTGTTTATCAGCTTCACGATACGGGAATTATACAGCCCCAGTGCCGCCGAATAGATGTTCTGACGGTCGGGGTTGTTGCCGACAACCAGTATTTTAGGCTCTTTGGGGTTATTAATGTCCAGTGAAAAATCATCGCCCGTCATTACCCAATACAGTGCTGGGCTTATCATCCTTGAAAGCGGAATTTTCGCACTCGCTATCTGCCCCTGCAACTGCTCTTGTGCATCTGATTCCCAAGCATCTACGAATGGGGAAAGGTAGTTTTCCAGTTCGGGATAGCTGCGCAAAATCGTGAACACATCGGCGTATTTCTTGTTCAATAATTCTATGGCATGGGGGAATGTGCAATACTTACCGCCCTGATAGATACGGAGATACCAAATTATAGCCGCCAAAAGGATAATCGGACTTTCCACGAAAAAGTCACCCTGCTTGCTTATCCAAGAGCGGTTTAAGTTGAGCATAATCGTGTAGCTGGCTTCATAGGCATCCGCAATGTCCGACATGAAGCTGGCGTTTATCGGGTTACATCGGTGGCTCTTGCGTGGGTCGTCAAAATTGATAACGTAAAATTTCGGTTTCACCTTGTAACCGTCCAAGTGGCTAAGCAGATGATTGTAAGCGATTTCCGAAAGGTCAGGGAATTTGTAATCATAACAATAGAGTGCAAAACCTTTCTCGATTTGCTGTTTGATGTAACTGTTTACCACCGCATACGACTTGCCACTGCCCGGCGTTCCCAATACAAGACTGGCACGGAACGGGTTTACAACATTTATCCAACCTTTATTCCACTTCTTGTTATAATAAAATCGAGTAGGCAAATTTACGGAGTATTCGTTTTCAATCAAGCGGGTTTCCTGTTGGAAACTTTCGTTCTCCATATTAAAGACATCATCCATAAGGTTGTTCTTCAACAGGCGGGACATCCACGTACCCGCCATGAGCATACAGACGTAACCCGCCGACAGCGTGGTGATGTAAAACACCGTACCTGCCGTGTGTGGCAGGGGAAGTTCCAGCAGCCACCAGTTCAGGAAGAACAGCATGATACCCACCACAAGGCTGCAATGTATCTTCGTCCATGTTATATTTTCCTCTTTCACGCCCTTAGTGCCGATACACGACAGGGCGAGGAACATCACGGAGAAAAGTTTCGTCCACAAGATAGAGGAGAACAGCCCGGTGGTACGCTGGAATTTCCACAGTATCTTGTCTATCACCTCAAAAGTTACTCCCCACTCTTTCAGGGTGGAGTAACAGAACCAGTACACGTTTATTCCCACGAATAGAATACTGACAGCCCGCATAAAGTCCATGACCCTTGCAAGCCCTCTCAAATCATCTTCTTGTTGCATGATTGTAATGTTTTTTGGTTATTCGATGCGCCTTGTGCGCTTCTTTTTCTTCTTCTTTCTCTTTTGGTTGGCGGTGTCCTGCGGCTCGTCACCACCGGATGAACCACCGCCCAACAGACCGCCGAGAGCACCCAGCACGGAAGCCACACCCGAAACGATGTCGGATTTCGGTGTGAAGTCCAGCTGTTCCTGATGCGTGGATTGTTCCCGTTGCGGTATTTCCACTTCGGGTTGGTGTATATATCCGGTTTCACCCGAAAAGCGTTCATTGAACACGTTCGCCGAATACTCCTTGCCCAATCGTGAACCGTTCAGCACCACCCGGCTGTCGTGGTCGATGAACGTAACGCCATAGATGCGCCCGCTGTCGTTCTGACGGAATACCACGTCAATGCCCTGTTTCTTTAGCTGCTGTTCCAGTTCCTTTCGGCTGCGGGTATTCCTCACGGCATCGGCTACAATTTTCCGGGTACGCTCTTTCAGTTTCCCGTTCTTGATTGCTTCGCCCGATTTCTCCATTCTGCGCTGTACCGCTTCATAGCCCACCGACTTGCCTATACGGGAAGCCTTTACCGGGTTGCCCACCTTTTCGCCCTTGTCATTGATAGCGGAATAGACAATGCCCTGATAGGGTTTGCCGTTTACCTCGCCCTTGACTTCCTCGGCACATATATTATAGGTGGCAAGCAAAGCCTTGTACTCACCGAACGACTGGAAGCGGTAGCCATAGCAAGCCGCTTTCACGGTATTGCCGATTTGGTGCTTCACGTCCCCGGCTGCATAATCCACCTTTTTAAGTTCCGGGCGTTCGGCACGCTCCT
>ERZ779643.2220-NODE-2220-length-11587-cov-12.029483_pt1 | contig 11587 bp, 8 predicted proteins | sample MGYA00511564_ERZ779643 | MGnify/ENA primary metagenome ERZ779643 (study PRJEB29588, sample SAMEA2147114) | human gut metagenome | biome: human gut; feature: human-associated habitat; material: faeces | place: Denmark | collected 2008/2010 ... | reverse complement strand
TATGCTGTGGTGTCGTATTTACAGAAATATAATGCTTTGAGTTGATTGTAGCACAGAGAGGACAGTTTGTCATCAAATTTCTCTCTAAAAGACGAGGGTCTAAAATGAATATATGCTTACTTTTTATTCTCTAATCAAACCCTTATTACACAAAAACCGCGCAAGCCAATCTCCTCCGATGCACTTGCGCGATTTCGTCTGATATACACATACCAAAATTATTATTTACATTTGCTACAGCATTTGACTGTTTTATACATTCTCAATCTCTGTCTTATACTTTTCAAGAATCATATTCTGGATATTCTCGCGTGTGGCAGAGTTAATCGGATGGGCTATATCCCTGTACTCGCCATCGTTTGCCTTACGGCTTGGCATGGCGATGAAAAGTCCCTTTTCTCCTTCGATTACCTTGATGTCATGTACCACGAATTCATCATCGATTGTGATTGACACAACCGCCTTCATCTTGCCTTCTTTTTCTACCTTACGAATTCTGATGTCTGTAATCTGCATATTTTTGTCCCCCTGGTCTGTTTTTAAATTACATATCTTACATTTTTTTCTTTTACTATCATGACTCCATCCTCACCACAATAACAGGTGTTTGGATTGATGGTTCCGCGGCTCTCTACGATGCAATTTTCGAGGTGCACATTGTCGCCTATGTAGACGTCATTGAGTATCACGCAGTTCTTCACTGTGGTGTTTTTGCCCACAAATACCTGCTTGAAAAGCACCGAATCCTTCACGCTGCCGTTTATGATACAGCCACTTGATACAAGGCTGTTTGAAATGTCTGAGCCCGGATTAAACTTGGCCGGTGGAAGGTCGTCCACCTTTGAGCAGATGGTCGGCTCCTCCCTGAAGAAATAGCTTCTGATGTCAGGTCTTAAGAAATCCATATTGGTCTTGAAGTATGCATCAATATCAGCGATATTGTTCCAGTATGAATTTATCTTGTAGCCATATATTTTCTTTACATTTTTGTAGCGCACGAGGATATCATTTACGAAATCGAATCTGTTTTCCTCAGCTGCCGCCTCCAAAAGCTCTATGAGCTGTCGTCTCCTGATGACATAGATACCTGTGGAAATGGTGTTGGATAAGGCCTCGATTGGCTTTTCATCAAACTCTGTGATTCTTGACTCATCATCCATGCGTACCACACCAAAACGGCTGACATCGTCGTTGTACATCATGTCCTTGCATACCACTGTAATGTCTGATTTTTTCTCGATGTGAAAATCAAGCACTCTGTTGAAATCCAGCTTGTATACACAGTCACCGCTGCTGATGATGACATATGGCTCATGGCGTCTCTTGAGAAAATCAATGTTCTGATACATCGCATCTGCCGTGCCCCTGTACCAGTCACTGTTGTCCGCTGTGACTGTAGGTGTAAAGAGGAATAAGCCCCCCTGCTTTCTGCCAAAATTCCACCATTTTGATGAGCTTAAATGCTCATTCAGTGAGCGTGCATTGTACTGGGTCAGTACTGCGACAGTCTGTATATGTGAGTTTGACATGCTGCTGAGCGCAAAATCTATGCTTCTGAAGCTGCCTGCTACCGGCAGGGCCGGTACTGCTCGTTTTGCTGTCAGTTCCTTCATCCTATTATTGTTGCCGCCGGCCAAAATTATTCCTATTGCCTTCATTTTCCGTCACCTGCCTTGATAATAACTTCTCCGCCCTCAAGCACACCGTCTTTGTAATCCTCTTCGTATGTAACACCGGAGATTGCTGTATTTTTGCCTATCTTTACCCCGTCCGGTATCACAGAATCTTCTCCTATAGTGACCAGCCCAAATGAGTATATGCTCTCATTTAATACGTTCGGCTTCTCCTGTCCGAAGCCAAGTGTCACATTGTCGCCCACCTTGCAATTTTCGGCAATGATGGACTTGTCTATCGTGACATTGGAGCCTATCTCCGTGTCACACATGATGATGGAATCACGTATTACTGCGCCTCTTCCAATCTTGACGTTGGCACCTATAACAGAATGCTCCACATGACCATAGCATTCACAGCCCTCACCCATGATGCTTCGCTCCACATGACCTCCTTTGGCTATATAAAGTGGCTCGATTGCATCATTCTTTGTGTAAATCTTCCAATACTCCTCGTACAGATTGAACTCCGGAATGAGGTCCACAAGCTCCATATTGGCCTCCCAGTATGAGCCCAGTGTACCTACGTCCTTCCAGTATCCGTTGAACTCATATGCAAACATACGTCTGTCGTTTTCAAAGCAGTATGGTATGACATGCTTGCCAAAATCACAGTTTTCCTGATCCTTTAGTGCAAGTAAGGCTTCCTTTAGCACCGGCCATGAGAATATGTAAATGCCCATTGATGCGAGATTGCTGCGCGGATGAACCGGCTTTTCCTCAAATGCATTGATGCGCTTATCATCATCGGCTATGACGATACCAAATCGGCTGGCCTCCTCGATAGGCACCGGCATGGTTGCTATGGTCACATCTGCATTGTTTTCCTTGTGGAAATCAAGCATCACCTCATAGTCCATCTTGTAAATGTGGTCTCCTGACAGTATCAACACATAGTCCGGGTTGTAACTGTCTATATACCTCATATTCTGGTAGATTGCATTGGCTGTACCTGTGTACCACTCGCTGTTGCCGCTCTTCTCATAAGGAGGCAGTATTGCCACTCCTCCATTATTCCTGTCGAGGTCCCACGGAATACCTATTCCGATGTGGCTGTTAAGTCTGAGTGGCTGATACTGTGTAAGTACACCCACTGTATCAATGCCTGAATTGATGCAGTTGCTAAGCGGAAAATCTATGATTCTGTACTTTCCACCAAACGAAACTGCCGGTTTTGCTACGTTCGCTGTCAGAACACCAAGTCTGCTGCCTTGACCGCCTGCTAAAAGCATGGCTATCATTTCTTTCTTAATCACGTTATCACTCCTCGTCTGTCCTAATTTTTGTTGTGCCATCCGGTCCCCACCACTAGTTTCTGTAATAACCGTATCTGTAATGCTTCTATAGTAAATCACAATTGTTTCCATATAAATTATAGTTGCTGCTGCATAAATTGCAGTTACTGCTATATACTTTAACCCCATCAAATTCATATGGTCCGGATGAATTATTTTTATAAAAAAAATTATACCACAGCCGCATTATCACTTCAACATTTTTCACAAAATCAAATAATATTTTTCTTTTTTTTCGACATTTTGCACAAGTGTCATTTAGCGTATATCTGTTTAACCTGCTATGGTTCTTATCATTTGAAAGTCATGCCTGCTTTCACCTTATTTTTCCTTTGCAAATACTATATTTAGTTGTATAATTATTATAAAGTAACTATTCAGAACAAGAAAATCTGTTGCTTACATGCAATCATGACGCATCGGCTTTTTGTTCTCAGCGATTCTTAATAGTTACAATATAAATTATAATAAATCAGGCAGGTAAAATTAATGTATAAAATAGATTTCAGCAAACCAATACACATCCATTTCATAGGCATCGGCGGTATCAGCATGAGCGGTCTCGCAGAGATTCTGCATGAGGAGGGCTTTACCATTTCCGGCTCCGATTCAAAGGAATCAGACCTCACAAAAACTCTTGCTGCCAAGGGCATAAAAGTCATATATGGCCAGAGCGCAGACAATATCACATCCGGTATCGACCTGGTGGTTTACACTGCAGCTATCCACGAAAGCAATCCTGAGTTTGCCGCAGCAAAGGCAGCCGGTATTCCAATGCTTACCCGAGCCGAGCTTCTCGGACAGATTATGGACAATTACGATTATTCTATCGCTGTAGCCGGCACACACGGCAAGACTACCACCACATCCATGATCAGCGAGATTCTTCTCGCCGCCCAGACAGATCCTACCATTTCCGTAGGTGGTATTTTGTCATCTATCCACGGCAATCTGCGTGTGGGCGATTCAGAGTACTTCATCTCTGAGGCGTGTGAGTACACAAACAGCTTTTTGAATTTCAGACCACGCTACAGCATTATTTTAAATATTGAGGCTGAGCATCTGGATTTCTTCAAGGATATCAACGACATCAGGCATTCCTTCCGCGAGTATGCATCAAACACTCTCGCAGGCGGTGCTACCATCATCAACGGTGAGATTGACCGCTATGAGGAGATTGTCGCAGGGCTTCCTCAGAAGATTATCACCTATGGCTTTGATTCAAAATATGATTTCTATCCGGAAAATATAACCTATGACGATAAAGCTTGTGCATCTTTTACAGCTATGAGACAGGGTAGTCCACTTTTCGACGTAAAACTCTCTGTTCCGGGCGCTCACAATGTAAGCAATGCGCTCGCAGCCATAGCTTTATCCACCACACTCGGTCTAGATACGGAGTCTATCCTCACAGGCCTTGACAAATTTGGCGGTGCTGACAGACGTTTCCAGTACAAGGGCAAGGTAAACGGCGTCACAATCATTGATGACTACGCTCACCATCCAACCGAGATCCGCGCAACACTGACAGCCGCACAAAAATATCCACATGACAGGCTTGTCCTTTGCTTCCAGCCACACACCTATTCCAGAACCAAGGCATTCTTAAATGATTTTGCCGATGTTCTTTCAATGGCAGATGTTGTGGTGCTTGCTGATATCTATGCTGCGCGTGAGCAGAACACATATGGTATCTCATCTAAGGATATCCTGGATTTATTGCTCGAAAAAGGTGTGAATGCGCACTATTTCCCATCATTTGAGGAAATCGAGAAATTTTTATCAGAAAATTGTGTAAACGGTGACCTGTTGATAACAATGGGTGCCGGAAATGTAGTAGAAATCGGCGAAGACCTGCTTAAGAAATAAGTTATCCACGTTATCCACATACAAAATGTTAACAACTCTCATTTTGTGTGTGGATTTTTTAAATAATTTTCAACAGCTTATATACCCTGTGATACATTGATTTTTCAATTATTTTACACAGTTATCCACGTTATCCACATTTTTTTGTGGACTCGGAAAGCCCGAGTTTACAAGGCTTGTAGCACTTTTACCATCTTCACACGGTTAAAATATTGTGCTATAATTGCTCACAGGTTAAGCGAAAGAGAGTTTTTTATATGACAGCGATAAACATTAGCAGTGACATAGCAACATCATTCACTACTGTGTCAGATATTTTTATAGATCAATACATGCCAAAGGCAAACGGTGAGTTTGTCAAGGTATACCTTTATCTGCTCCGTGCGACAGGCTCCGGGGCAGGCATAGCAACTATTTCAGAGATTGCCGATCATTTCAGCAATACTGAAGCCGACATCATACGTGCCCTCAATTACTGGGCCTCTGAGGGCATTTTGCAGCTGCAAACCGGCGCTGATGGTCAGATTATTGGAGTCAACCTCTGCAGTCTTTCTGTATCCGGTATGCAGGCTGCTCAGAGTAATATACAAAGCACTGTGGCTGATAATGCCGCGCAGAATAATTTGCAAAACGGCGTGGTTAATAATGCTACGCAGAATAATTTGCAAAACAGCGTGGTTAATAATGCTGCACAGAATATTTCTACCGTGAATACTCGGATGCATGATTCTGTTGTGGAAAAGCTTAAGAGCCAGACTCCTGACAAAGCTGCTTCTTCACAGAAGGAATACACACTTGATGAGATTAAGGAGTTTAGAAAGAATCCTGACATTTCAGAGCTTTTCTTTATTATAGAGACATATCTGAAGCATACGCTCTCATCCACAGACACCAATATGGTGCTCTACTGGCTGGACGAGCTTCATTTTTCTACCGACCTGGTAGAATATCTCGTAGAGTACTGCATTACCAAAGGACATTCAAGCCTTCGGTACATGAACAAGGTCGCTCTCGGCTGGGCCGATGCCGGCATAAAGACCGTAGACCAGGCAAAGGACGATGCAGCCGCTCACTCACAGATTTACTATTCTGTAATGAAGGCTCTAGGCATCACAGGCCGCAATCTGGTTGACTCTGAGGTGTCACTCATCAACAAATGGGTCGGCGAATACGGTTTCGATATAGAGCTTGTAAAAGCCGCCTGCAGTAAAACTATTTCAGCTATCCAGAAGCCAAGCTTCGAGTACACAGACTCGATACTCGCGAACTGGAAGAAAAAGGATGTACATACATTAAAGGATGTTGAAGTGCTTGATGCCAACTTTGCCAAGGCCAATAAAGCCTATGCTACAGGCTCATCACAAGGCACAAATGCTGCAAACGGTTCCTCAAAACCAAAAAACAATAATTCAAGTTCCAAGAATAAATTTAACAACTTCAATCAGCGAAACAATGATTACGACAAGCTGGAGAAGCTGTTTCTGAATTCTACGGTATGATTTAAGCTACATGATTTCAATTATATGATTTTCAAGTTAGATTTACACATCCCAAGGAGGATATATGGCACTTACCAATGCTCAATATGATGAGATAATGCGAGGCTACGATAAACGCCAGCTTCAGAACAAATACATACATGACAAGCGTATTGAGGAAGCCTATCGCAAGGCGCCCCGCCTCAGGGAAATTGATTCAGAGATAGCATCAGCCTCAGTCAGACAGGCCTACAGGCTCATGGATGGTGATGAGAATGCTCTTGCCACTTTACGCCTTGCAATCGAGGACTATAAGGAGGAGCGTGCTGCACTGCTATCCACACTCGGATATCCGCTTGATTATTTTGAGCCTATTTACACCTGTCCAGATTGCCACGATACAGGATACATAGACGGTCAGAAATGTCATTGTTTCAAGCAGGCTATTATCAATACCGTTTATTCGCAGTCCAATATCAGGGAGATTTTGTCTCGTGAGAATTTTTCCACGCTCTCATTTGATTATTACTCAGATGAGCAGAAGAATCCTGCGACAGGACTGTCTGCTCTTGCCACAGCAAAGCTTGCAGTGACGAACTGTCATGAATTTATAGACAATTTTGAAAACAAACCTAAAAACATATTTTTCTACGGTAATACCGGTGTCGGAAAGACTTTTTTATCTAATTGCATTGCAAAAGAGCTTTTAGATGCAGGTTACTCCGTAATTTACTTTACAGCATTCCAATTATTTGATATATTAAGCAAAGGTGTGTTTGAAAAGGATGCAGATGCCATCGCAGCGCACCAGAATATATTCGACTGTGATTTACTTATCATAGACGATCTCGGAACCGAGCTTTCCAACTCATTTACCACATCACAGCTTTTCCTTTGTGTAAATGAGCGTATACTGCGACAGAAATCTACTATTATTTCCACTAATCTGAATCTGGAGCAGATAGCAGAGATTTACTCCGAGAGAACACTTTCAAGAATTTCAAGCAATTATAGTTTTATCAAGCTCTTTGGAGATGACATACGAATTAAAAAGCGTCTTTCCAAATAACGCTTTTTATATTATATATTTAGTTTATTTATTATATGGTTATATGGAGGAATAACAATGCCAAACGATGAGAGAATTTTGGAGACTATGCCAACCGGTACACTTGGACTTGTTGCAACCGACAGTTGTATAGGTCTTGCCCAGAAGGTAGATGCATACTTACAGGGCTGGAGAGAGCACAGAGAGCACCAGCATGCTAACGAGAGTGCTTTCAAGGACTACTACAAAAACAGTTACATTATCAAGCCTTCTACACCTAGATTCGGTTCCGGCGAGGCTAAATGTGTTATCAACCAGTCAGTTCGTGGTTATGATCTGTACATCATGGTAGATGTAACAAACTACAGTCTTACCTATACAGTATGCGGTCAGACAAACCACATGTCACCTGATGACCACTACGCAGACTTAAAGCGTGTTATCGCTGCAGCCGGCGGAAAAGCAAGAAGAATCACAGTTATCATGCCTTTCCTTTATGAGAGCCGTCAGCACAGACGTACAGGCCGTGAGTCTCTTGACTGTCCATTGGCTCTTCAGGAGCTTATCAACATGGGTGTAGACAATATCATCACCTTCGATGCTCATGACCCTCGTGTGGTAAATGCTATTCCTCTGAACGGCTTTGAGAATGTAATGCCTTCTTACCAGTTCATTAAGGGCATTTTAAAGAACGTAAAGGATATCACTATTGATGCTGACCATCTTATGATTATCTCTCCTGATGAGGGCGCTACAAACCGTGCTATCTACCTTGCAAACGTACTCGGAGTAGACATGGGTATGTTCTACAAACGTCGTGATTACAGCCGTATCGTTGACGGACGTAACCCTATCGTAGCTCATGAGTTCCTCGGAACAAATGTGGAGGGTAAGGATGTTCTTATCATCGATGATATGATTTCTTCCGGCGAGAGTATGATAGATACAGCAAGAGAGCTCAAGAAGCGTAAAGCTAACAGAATCTTTGTTGTTTCTACATTCGGTCTCTTTACAAACGGCTTTGCTTCATTTGACAAGGCTTACGAGGAGGGTCTCATCTACAGAGTAGTTACAACAAACCTTATCTACCAGTCACCGGAGCTTCTCTCTAAGGAGTACTATATCAGCTGTGACATGAGCAAATACATCGCATACCTCATTGATACATTAAACCACGACTGTTCTATCAGTGATCTTCTCTCACCATATGACAGAATCAAGAAGTGTGTTCAGAAGTACAATGACGAGCAGGCTGCAGCAAAAAATAAATAATTAAGTGCATTTATAAAAAGCCGTGTGAAATGATATGTACCCCTTTTACTGGACATCCAGTGAAAGGGGTATTTTTATGCGTTACAGTTACGAATTCAAACGAAAGGCTGTCGAACTATACATGCAAGTAAGACGCATCAGTTTTTCTCAAAGTTTAGAATAATTATCTTAGTAATATAAAAAACCAGAGAAGTGAGTGTCATCCACTCAAATCTCTGGTTTAATTTAGTCTAAGATTTATACCGATTAAATATTAAACTAACTCAAGGAGAACCTCTAAAGCTCCGTCACCTTTACGCTGTCCAATCTTAACGATTCTTGTGTAACCACCGTTACGATCAGCATACTTAGGAGCGATCTCATCGAATAACTTGTTTGTTACATCGATAGTCTTTGTTCCCTTCTTTGTGCCGTCAGACTCTTTAGCTGTGTAAAGAACCTTAAGCATCTGTCTTCTGGCATGAAGACGTGAAGCAGAATCCTTCTTGATTTTCTTCTCTACTTCGTCATAAACAGTAACTTTCTTTCCGTCTACAACCTCTTTTACTCTCTTGCCATCTTTGTCCTTGCGGGCAACCTTAGCTGTTACAGTAACCTCTTCGAAGTTGTCTTTCTCTTTTACTGCTAATGCAATAAGACCCTCAGCGATCTTACGAACCTCTTTAGCCTTAGCCTCTGTAGTAACGATCTTTCCGTTAACAAGAAGCTGTGTAACCTGACCTCTGAGTAAAGCCTTTCTCTGGCTTGATGTTCTGCTTAACTTACGATATTTTGCCATTTTAATTTCCTCCATTTGTGGGACATCCGGTCACGCTCTTCGGTCTTACTGCCAGACATCGTATCTTGTTGTGATAAAGCTTTGCCTTATTTCAAAAAGCAAATGCTCAAATCAGTTGCCACTCATGTATCAGACACGGTCACGCTCTTTGGTCTTACTGGCCCTGCCGCTATGAGTTTTGTCACACATAAACATAAATATGATATTTAAAATTTATATATGACTAATTTATTTAGAAGAATCAGTGCAAGGATTATTCGAATGAATTATTCCTCAGTCTGATTTAACTCTAAACCTAATTCTTTTAATTTTGCTAAAACTTCCTCTAAAGACTTGCGACCAAGGTTACGAACCTTCATCATGTCCTCAGGTGTTCTATTGATAAGCTCTGCAACAGTGTTGATTCCTGCACGCTTTAAGCAGTTGTATGAACGAACTGAAAGCTCAAGCTCATCGATGTTCATCTCAAGAACCTTCTCCTGAGCATCGTTTTCCTTCTCGACCATAACGTCAACCTGCTGTGCTGCCTCTGAAAGATCGATGAACAGATTTAAGTGCTCACTTAACACCTTAGCTGCAAGGCTGACTGCCTCGTCCGGCTCCAATGTACCATTTGTAAATACATCTAATGTAAGCTTATCGTAATCTGTAACCTGACCTACACGGGTATTCTCTACAGTAAGATTAACACGCTCAACAGGAGTGTAGATTGAATCTACAGCAAGAACTCCGATTGGTGTATCCTCGTTCTTGTTCTTCTCTGCTCCGACATAACCTCTGCCGTTAGTGATTGTAAGCTCCATGTAAAGCTTAGAATCTGCTCCACCATTCAAGTGTGCAATCTCTAACTCAGGATTCAAAATCTCGATATCTGAATCAACCTGAATATCGGCTGCTGTAACAACGCCTTCACCTTCGAATTCGATATATGCAACCTTTGGTTCATTTGTAGAACTATTATTGCGAATTGCAAGGTTCTTGATATTCATGATGATTTCTGTAACATCTTCCTTAACACCAGGAATAGAGCTGAATTCATGTAAAACACCATCAATCTTGACCTGGCTTACTGCAGCGCCCGGTAAAGAAGAAAGCATGATACGTCTTAAAGAGTTTCCAAGTGTTGTACCGTAACCTCTCTCTAATGGCTCTACAACAAATCTGCCATATGTCTTGTCTTCTGAAATTTCTGCGATTTCAATTTTTGGTTTTTCAAAATCGAACACTTCAAATTCCCTCCTTCTCGGGTATCGTTGTTATATGTTATCAAAGAGTGGATAAGCCGGGAAATAAATCCCCGGCAAATCAACCTAATTTTACTTAGAATATAACTCGACGATGAGCATCTCATCTACAGGAACATCAATCTGCTCACGTGTAGGTAAGTCTTTTACAGTTCCCTGTAATTTCTCAGCATCTACGTCTAACCACTCCGGAACGATTCTTCCGCCAGCTACCTCGACGATATCTTTCATTCTCTGAGTATTCTTTTTGCTCTCTTTAATTTCGATAACATCGCCAGCCTTTACAAGGTATGAAGGGATGTTAACAACTTTTCCGTTTACTGTAACGAACTTGTGATCAACGATCTGTCTAGCTTCTTTTCTTGTTCTTGCGAAACCAAGACGGAAGATTACGTTGTCAATTCTTGACTCAAGGATTGTCATAAGGTTAAGACCTGTTAATCCTTTCATCTGATCTGCTTTCTTGTAGTAGTTACGGAAAGGCTTCTCTAAAACACCATAGATGAATTTAGCTTTCTGCTTTTCTCTTAACTGAAGTCCGTACTCAGACACCTTTCTGTTTGCTCTTGTAAGGTTTCTTCTAGACTTCTTATCATATCCTAAATAACTTGGCTCTAAACCAAGTGATCTGCATCTCTTAAGTACAGGTACTTTATTAACTGCCATTTTAATCTATACCTCCTGATTAGACTCTTCTACGTTTTGGTGGACGACATCCATTGTGAGGTACCGGAGTAACGTCTCTGATTGATGTAACCTCAAGACCACATGCTGAAAGGGCACGAATAGCTGCCTCTCTTCCTGAACCTGGTCCCTTAACGAATACGTCAACTGTCTTTAATCCATGGATTAAAGCTGCCTTTGTAGCTGTTTCTGCTGCCATCTGTGCAGCATATGGAGTAGATTTCTTTGAACCTCTAAATCCAAGAC
>ERZ779643.2218-NODE-2218-length-11593-cov-2.609984_pt1 | contig 11593 bp, 9 predicted proteins | sample MGYA00511564_ERZ779643 | MGnify/ENA primary metagenome ERZ779643 (study PRJEB29588, sample SAMEA2147114) | human gut metagenome | biome: human gut; feature: human-associated habitat; material: faeces | place: Denmark | collected 2008/2010 ... | reverse complement strand
AGGCAAAGGTTACTGTATACGGGTAGGCACTTTTGGAACCGAAAGTGCCGTAAGAAAACGTGGTGGTAGCAGGAATTTGCCGTATTTAAATGCGAAGCCACGGCAAATTCCGTTACTGGGCACGTATGTGTGAACAGTAACGCGCTTTGGCGACATGTTAAAAAAATATCATAAAAAATCTGCAGCTGTATGGTCGTAGCATACATCCGGCAATAAAAATACAAAGCAAGCCTTATCACACACAAAAACAGCACTACTGCACATTGATTCCATCTATTCCTACACGTAAAAATCAGATCCATCAAAACAAGTACAAACAGAAAATGCTGTATGCCGATGTTCCAGCCGATCAGACCCACATTAAAACAAACAGCCGCAACTGTAACCACATTGTACAATATAAGTGCTATTCTTGTATGATTGCGATAGGTCATTCCTATCAGATATCCATATATTAACACAAATAACAGATTCCCGACCATCCATAAGACACGATGCCCCATAACCAGCATAACGGATATCACCGCCAGATATATCATCATAACAATGGCGCTGATGCGCAAAGCAATGGGACCATCTGCTTTTTCATTTGGATTATCCACATCCATGAACAATATGTTTTTCAGCTTACCCATTTTATAACTCCCTTATCCCCATACTTTTTATGCTTCCATCAGATAGGAAAAGATAAGAAATGCCGTCTTTAATGCATTGTGTCTGATCTTCTCATCTTCAATGCAGAAAATATCATCCTCTATAATCTGAACCCCCATCTTTTCCAATGTAATATGATCCACCTGGACGATTCGCTTATTCTCTGCACTTAAATACCGTTCCCGCACATTCTCATCCACTGTTCCGTTATTTGCGACCACCAGATCAATCTTACGGGAACCCAGATACTCATTCAGTATCTCCACATGCTGGCTGACTGTCTGGATATCCGTCTCACCTGGCTGTGTTACCAGATTGGATATGTATAAAAGCGGAGCCTTCGTTTCCTCCAGAGCGCTCCTCACCTCGGGAGCAAGCAGATGCGGAACAATACTGGTATACAGGCTTCCCGCACTGAAAATAATCAGATCGGCCTCTTCGATCTTCTCCCGGATTTCCTGTTCAATTTTAATATCATGATCATAACTCAGACGGCTGATATTCCTTATATTCCTGCTGACAGCCTCTTCTCCGAAATATTCTCTTTCCGTACTTTCACCAACCAGATCGATCTTTTCACCCGTCAGTGGAAGTACTGTCCCTTTAATATCCAGAAGCTTACACATATATTTGGTTGCTTCCGTCAGATTTCCCTTTAGATCAATCAGGGCTGCAAGCACGATGTTTCTTACAGGATGATTATTCAGGGATCCCTTTTCAAAGCGGTAGCTTAAAAGATCAATAAAATCTTCATCCACGTTAGCCATGGAAAGCAATACCTTTCCGACATCCCCTACTGCCGGTATATTCAGCTCTTCCTTCAGCTTCCCCGTGCTGCTTCCATTATCACTGACAGCAATTACCGTTGTCACATCGATCGGAAAAAGCTTTAGTCCGGACAAAATACAGGATAACCCTGTACCTCCTCCGAAAATAACAACCTTTTTCATAGCAGCTTTATTTCCCCTTTCCGGTTATTTTTGTATATTAATATGATAGCAAATTCCTCTTTAATTTTCAATTATACTGCACTCAATCCATACAATCCCATACAATCCGGCAGCTTATGAACAGACACGTCTGAACTGTTCCCAATGATAATGCTGAACTGTCACGGCAATAAGTAGTTGATTGGTACTTATGTACTATTTTTTGAGGTTTTTAATGAATTAATTGTCTATTTCACCAACTATTATTTTTTCCCGGATGACGATATACTATGGGTGTCAGAAGAAGCGGTAAGTTACAGGATCCGCCTGCAGCTTTAAACCGTTTTATGAAAAATAATAATATTAAAGAAGGTGACAAGAAGGAGACATTTTACAATGAAAAAGCAGAAAACAGACAAAGGCTTCAGCTTAATCGAACTCATCATTGTTATTGCAATCATGGCCGTACTGGTTGTCGTATGTGCCCCTATGTATATCAAATATATCCACAAGGCAGGCGTTGCCAGAGACTGGGCCAATCTGAGGCTTTATTATGATGAAATCCAGGCCGATTATATATCTACCGGAGAATATAATCCAAAGGTAAAGGCTCTTTCTGCAGAAACCTCTGGAGAAACAGGTTATATTGGACTAAAGCAGATCGATTCTCTAAACGGCGATACTATAAAAATGAAGGCTGGTATCTTCGTCGTCAAAAAAACGAAATCCGGTTATCATATTTACTATCAATGCAACAAATGTAGTGATCCACATCATAGTGCTACCTGTGATCTGGTCTTAGGAAACTAATCCGGACATCATTTCACAGAAATACTGATCTTAATGCCATTAGTCCATCCCCTGTCTCTTCATCCGGACAGAGGATGGACTAATTTTTTCCACAAATTATTTTCTCAAATATTCACCAAATCTTAACAGAAATTTTAAATCGTTGATTGTATAATACAACTATAGCTGTTGATTCAGAACGTCATGATCACATGACTTTGAATAATTACCAGATAACAGGCAAAGGAGTAACCAATATCTTGAAACCGATCAGAATAACCCAATTTGTTTTTCTCCTTACCGGCATCCTGATGATCGTCTACGGTGCATTCCGTGGCGAAGCTGCCGTTGTTCTCGGTAAGGCAATAAAATTATGTCTGGAGTGTGTGGGAATTGGATAAGAAAACAAACATGATATCAAAAAGATTAGAACACCTGAGAGGATGGATACAGGCTGCTGCCACGCTGCTTACCAACATCCATCTTCCCAATTTTTTCAAAGGAAAAATCTATCAGGGCAATGCGAAAACCGTATGTGTTCCTGGACTGAACTGCTACTCCTGTCCTGCTGCCACAGGTGCCTGCCCCATCGGCGCGTTTCAGGCGGTAGTCGGATCATCCCGGTTTAAATTTTCCTACTATATAACCGGATTTTTTATATTATTCGGGGTAATCCTCGGACGATTCATATGTGGCTTTCTGTGCCCGTTCGGATGGTTTCAGGATCTGCTCCATAAGATTCCCTGCAAAAAATTTTCTACCGGAAAGCTTAAGCCGTTGAGATATCTGAAATATATCATCCTTCTCGTCTTCGTCATTCTGCTTCCCATGCTTGTAACGAATTCGGTTGGAATGGGCGATCCGTTTTTCTGCAAATATCTATGTCCGCAGGGAGTTTTGGAGGGCGCCATCCCTCTTTCCCTGAGCAATGCTTCAATCCGCATGGCATTAGGTAAACTGTTTACCTACAAAAGCCTTATTCTGATTGCTGTTGTGGTTTTAAGCATCCTGTTTTACAGACCCTTTTGCAAGTGGATCTGTCCGCTTGGAGCCATCTATTCCTTATTTAATAAAGTATCCTTCCTCCGCATTAAGGTGGAGAACGATCGTTGTGTCGGATGTATGCAGTGCACGAAGGCATGCAAAATGGATGTTAACGTCCTCGAAACACCTGACCACCCGGAATGCATACGATGTGGCGCCTGCATGAAAGCATGTCCGCACAATGCCATCCACTATCAGTTCATGGGAAAGGATCACCCGGCCGAATAACAGATCAGAACATGGACTGGTCATGCTGTAAAATGATCAGTCTGAATAATTACAAAATCATCTCACTCCCCGGCATTTTTTAAATGCTTATCCGCATTTCTGCAGATTTTTCCGAATATCCTGATACACATATCCCTTTCTTCTTCCGTCACCAAGTAAAAACAAAAACTTCTTTCCAGATCGTAGGACATCTGCAAAGAAGTTTTTTAGTTTTTCACTATATAAATATTTATGATATTAAACAAACTGTTCAATAAACTCAGTTTTACTGCATGGCTTTCCAAAAAAATAACCCTGCAGATAATCAGCCTTCATCCTCTTCATAGCCAGCTGCCATTCTCCTCTTTCTATGCCCTCTATGCAGATTTTGATCCCTATACTGTGTACCATTTCGATGATTTTCTCAAACAGCTCATAATCTCTCTTATCACTCATTGCTTTTGATGTAAAATCCTTGTCCATTTTAACACAGCCAGGATTCATATCCCTGATACAATGCAGATTGGAATAACCTGTTCCGAAATCATCAATCACAAACGGAATCCCGTTCTCCTCAAGCTTTTTACGGAATTCGCAAAAAGCAGGCGTCATATCCATAAACCCGCTTTCAGTCATTTCCACGCAGATGCATTCCGGCTTCAATTCATTCTCCTGTATTGCAGAAATAATCTTATCCGCAATCTTTCCCTGCAGAATCTGGACATAGGAAATGTTTATGTTCATCTTAAAGCCCGGAATATATTGCTGCATCTCACGGCACATTTTCGCTGCTTCACTCAGAATATATCTTCCTGCAGGAATAATTAATGAAGTCTCCTCCAGCAGAGGAATAAACTCAAACGGGGAAATCCTTTCCACCTCTCCTTCGGAGATCATGGAAAAGCGCATCAGTGCCTCTGCTCCTATTATACGCCTTGATGCACAATCCACAATCGGCTGATAATATACCTCAAAACCTTCAAACTGATTTGCGATTGCATCACGCAGAGCAGCGACGATTCTTTCTTTCTGCAGAAAAGACTCATAATCCTCCTGATTGAAAAAATAAAAGCCCTTCTTTCCTCTGGTCTTTGCCTGCTTCAGGGAAAACTCAAATTTCTTACGGCACTCCTCATAGCCCTCCGAAATAGTCTCTGCATCAATAACTCCGACAGAAACAGTAAATACCGTTTCATATTTTTCCGCAACAATAAAATCCTCTATTCTATCGCAGATCCTTTTCCTTAACTGTACGGCATCCTCTTTCGTATGACTTTCCAGATCCGCTATCACATACTGATCCGCTACCAGATGATACAGCCTCTGGCCTCCGGAAAGACATTCTGTCATGCAGTCTGCTACACTTTTTAGGATATAATCTCCATAAAGAGAGCCCGATGCTCCGTTAATCGCCCCGAAATTATCAATTCCTATATGCATAAGAAAGCCATGTGTAATCGGTTTTGCCTGCGAGCGGAGATAAGAACAGAATTCTAATCCTCCCAAAAGTCCACTGACATTATCTGCTCTTTGCGGCTTTCCGGTTTCATTCAGACAGCCGATCAGATAACCCGGCCTGCCGTTTTCATCATCAATTACTACTCCACGACAGTTAATCCATACCGGCATTCCCATTTTATCAAGCCAGCGATAGTGCAGATTGTGAATCTTTTCCTTGCCTTCTGTGATACTACGCATATGTTTTGCAAGCATCGCACGGTCTTCCTCATAGATCGCATGGAGCATTTCATCCGAAGCATTGTTAAGGATCCTGTCCGGTATCAGGAAACGTCCTACCGCCGATTGCGAAATCTTCATCGTATTCTTCTGTAAATCAAAGATATAAAGGAAATCATCCATACAAGGATCAATAATTTCAATAACATTCTGGGTGTCAATCTCTTTAATTACCTTGTAAACATCCATACTCATAATACCTTGTACCTTTCCTCCCGATATTTCATGCCTTACTACACATATGGTATTAATTGTGTCTGGTATGATACTAAGCCTCGAATTTTGCAACCTTAAACTTACGGATCATTTCTCTCAGACCATTTGCCTCGTTGTTCATCTGCTCACTGGCAGCTGCACATTCCTGCGATGTTGCGGAATTTGTCTGTACCACATCGTTAATCTGTTCAATTCCGATATTAATCTGTTTCATTTCAGCGGTCTGCGTCTCCAGCGTCTCTGCAATACCGGTTACCTCTCGTGTAATAATTTTGGAAGTATCCGCTACCTCTTCAAGCTGTGCTGCAGTTTCCTTTGCAACCACCATGCCCTTTTCCACAGCACTTACAGAGCTTTCAATCAATGCTGCAGATTCCTTTGCAGCCTGTGCACTCTGATCTGCCAGAACATTCACCTGATTTGCTACTACAGCAAATCCTCTTCCGGCTTCTCCGGCTCTGGCTGCTTCAATGGATGCATTCAATGCAAGTAAATTGGTCTGAGTAGCAATTTCATTAATCGTTGCAATAATCTTGTCAATCTCCTGTGATGCCTGATTGATTTCATTCATGGAATCCACCATCTCACGCATTTTTCCATTGCTTTCCAGAATGGCACCACCCAGATCCTCGACTCTTCCGCTGATTTCCTTTGCTGCATTCGAATTATGCTCGATCTGCTCCGAAACACCTGTAACGGTTGCTGTCAGCTCTTCTACAACAGAAGCCTGATTGGTTGCTCCCTCCGCAAGATCATTGGAGCTTGCAGCTACCTGCTCTGCACCGCTTGAAACCTGTTCGGATACATGCTGGATTCCCTTCACGGTATCAGCCATGCTTTTCTCAAATGCCATAAAGGAATTCAGAATACCGATGAAGTCACCTCTCCACTCTACCTCAGGCTGGACATCAAAGTTTCCTTCGGAGAAGAGCTTCATGGCACGGTCTATATCATCGATATAGGTTCCCAGAATACGTGTGGACTTACGTATGTTGTGTGCCAGTCTTCCGATTTCATCATCGGAATGATATTCCAGGTTACTATGCAGGTTTCCTTCTGTTAATTCCTTTGCAACATCTTCAATCGCACGTAACGGCTCAAGAATGGTTTCAAGTACTCTTTTACTTGTTTCCTTTGTCAATATCCAGGCAAAAACCAGACAGATAACAATACCGGCCAGCCCGACTATCGCACAGATGATGGTACTCGCAACACCACGTCTGTCCAGTTCATCCGTTAATTCATCCAGTTTTTTTACAGTTTCAACACTCTTATTTAATGCAGGAGTACATTCATTCAGAATATCCTCAATTGCCTCGTCCCGGTTTCCTGCTTTAATTTCCTTCATAATGGAATTTCCAATGTTTCCCCAATCGTTAAGAGCAGAAGAATATTCCGTATACAGTTCATCCGGAACAACTCCGGTCTGTTTCATAATCTCCAGCTGGGAGCCAACCTCTGCAAGCAGGTTTTCTACTGTCTGTTCATAGCTCTCATAGGTAGAGACATCCTCGTTCAATGCCATTTCCCGAATGTTTCTTGCTGCTGCATTGACATCCATTCTGCAGATTTTTACTGCCTGGTCTGCTGCATTAACACGATACACATAATTCATCATATTAGCAAACAATACCCCTATAACTACGATGGAAAGAAGTCCGGAAACCAGCATCATAATGATCACTTTTCTATATCCGTAGCTTATTCTTTCCTTCAGGTGCATATTTTCCAATTTTGTCTTCATCGTATTCTTTTTGGATTCCATAATTAGTACTTCCTTCCTATTAAATTGTTTTCATCAAATTTGTTATAGCAGAGTTCTTATTTTAAGTCAACTCCTTCTATCGCTTTCTCTCGGCTTTTCTGTAAATTCTACCTTTTGTACGATAAACTCTTCAAATTCAAAAAAAAAATTGAGCATCTTTTATCCTAACAGAAGCTCCTTGGCTGTGTACCTTTTACCCAAAAAGAAGACTCCTTTGTTGTGCACCTTTTACCTAAAAAGAAGACTCCTTTGTTGTGCAAATTGTGGCATTCAAAGGGAACTCTTTAGATAAGTTGACTTTATATGGAAAATTTGGTATATAACTCTATATCGAACTGAGTAATAAGTACTATATTATTATATAAGAACAATAACGTCAGCCGTTATGGATTGGAGGCAAATGAACAATATAGAGAATATCTGGCAGTTTCTTGAGAATTTAAATGAATATGTATATGCAACCGATATTGAAACCAATGAGCTTGTATACATGAACCGTAAGGCTCTGGATGCTTATGAACTAAAATCACTGGAGGAGATCAAGGGCAGGAAATGCTATGAGGTCCTGCAGAAATCCTCCACCCCCTGTGGCATATGCAATAACGACCGGCTTTGTGTCGGAGCCTTTGAGGAATGGCGCTACTATAATCCGGTAATTGATAAATATCTGCTTTTAAAGGATACTCTGATAGCCGATTCTGCAAGGAAGAAAAAGTACCGGATCGAAATCGCCATCGATATCAGCGAGGAGCGTTCCCAGAATAAGGTCATCCAGAAATACCGGGATATGGGAGCTTTGGTAAATGAAGGGCTTAAGGTTGCACTTTCTGCAGATACTCCGGATGAAACCATCCAGATTATTCTTGAGTATCTCGGTAAATCATTAAGCGGTGAAAGAACTTATATTTTCGAAAAGAATGAAAACGGCTGTGATGACAATACTTACGAATGGACTGCTGCCGGAATAAAACCCGAAAAGGCCAATCTGCAGAATCTGCCGCCGGAGATCTGTGCAAACTGGTATCACTGTTTTGATGAGGGAAAATGTATCGTCATTCAGGATCTGGAAGAAATGAGGGAATCGGATCCCTTACAGTATGAAAATTTAAAGCGGCAGGGGATTCATTCCATTGTCGTTGTTCCTATCTATGATAAGGGAAAAGTCATTGCGTTTTACGGAGTGGATAATCCGCCACCCATGCTTTTGGAATATACATTCAGCATGCTTCAGATTATGGGCTCCTTTCTTGTCTCCTGTATCAGGCGGAGAAATCTGATGAGAAAACTCGAAGCTTTAAGCTATAAGGATGCCCTTACCCAGCTTGGCAATCGCTTTGCCATGAATAACTATGTGCAGCAGATCAATAAGGAGCAGAGCATCGGTATCGTCTATTGCGACATCACAGGTCTGAAGCATGAGAATGATACTGTGGGACATCAAATGGGTGACCAGCTGATCCTCAGAGCATCTGCCTGTTTAACCAAAGCATTTGGTGATCACGGAGTCTTCCGTATCGGAGGAGATGAATTATTAGCAGTCTGCTCCCCCATCGACCAGGATATGTTAGCGGAACGGGTAAGCCGGTTACGGGAGCTGATGCTTGAGCATTCCGTCAACATGGCCATCGGCACCGTCTGGGCGGATAAGGTATCCACGGATCTGGATGTTTTGCTACAGGAAGCTGAAAAGCAGATGTATCAGGACAAGGCAGAATATTACAGAAAAAGCGGAATAGAACGAAGGCGGCATTAATATGCCGCCTTCATTTCAGACTGTAGACAAAAAGTATGTACTTTATTAATAATAAACACTTTGAAGTGTTGCTACCACAGAAAATGCATCTTCAAAAGGAGTCAAATAAGAAATTTGATCAGATTTTGCTTATATTTCTGAACATGAAGAAGTGGGGCAGAAAATCTTTTTTGAAGGACAGATATATGATGCATTCAGTCTTTTGATAAGCCTTGTGGGAAAAGCGGAAAAATCAATAGTCTTAATAGACAATTATGTTGATGTTGGGACTTTGAACATTCTTGCAAAAAAGAAAGATGGTGTAGATGTAACAATTTATACCGTTCGCAGAACCCGTTTGGCGGGTCAGGATATTGCAAATTTTAACAGCCAGTATCCAACATTAACTGTGAATTATACGGGAGCCTTTCACGACAGATTTCTTATTATAGATGAAGAGACAGCATACCATATTGGTGCATCGCTCAAAGATGCTGGTAAAAAATGTTTTGGAATAAGCCGGATAGAAGATGTAGGAATTATTTCAGATATACTTCAGCGTTTAGAAATTGAAACAGAAGAAGCGAACAATTAAATAACGAACAAAAGCCTGAGGCTTCTTTAGAAGCACTCAGGCTTTATCATTCTGAAAACTAGATCTGGAACTGATGCAGCAGCTGTACCATAGTCTGTGCCTGTGCGGACTGTTCTTCGCTGACAGCGGCGGTCTCCTGAGAAGATGCGGAGTTGTTGTCCACGATTCCGGCCACATGAGCGATGTTTTCATCGATCTGCTGGACGCTGGACACTTCAGTCTGAAGGGCCTGTGCCATATCAACCATACGCTTGGTAGAAGCCTCGGCTTCTTCCATTACCTGATCCATGCTGGCTTCGGTTTCTTCTGCAATGGCGATTCCCTTGTTGACAGCATCGATGGTGCTCTCGATCAGCTTTGTGGTCTCTCCGGCAGCCTCGGTGGACTGTTCCGCCAGATTCTTGACCTGCTCGGCTACGACAGCAAATCCGCGGCCTGCTTCTCCGGCACGGGCAGCCTCAATGGATGCGTTCAGTGCAAGCAGGTTCGTCTGCTCCGCGATCTCCTCGATCTGTCCGATGATTGTCTCAATCTGCTTGGACATATCGCTGATTCTCTTCATTGCTTCGGTAACTGCATTCATTTCCTTCTGTGTCTTATCTGCTTCCTGTGCATATTTTACAGATAACTCGTAAGAAGCCTGTGCACTCTCATGTGTGTGCTCAACCCCTTCTGTGATATTGGCAAAGGATGCCAGAAGTTCTTCCACTGCACCTGCCTGATCGGTAGATCCCTCTGCCAGTGTCTGTGATCCCTCTGCCAGGTTGGTAGAACCTGCAGATACCTGGGAAGCAGCCTCCTCAATCCGGTGCATCGTCTCATTCATATCGGTGTTCATGACATGGATTGCATCATTCATTGCCGCAAACTCACCCATATATTTCTCCGGAATTTTGGAAACACCGGTATAATCATTGTGAGCCATCAGATCCATACGGTGGTTGACATCCTGAATAACAGCTGCCAGGTTCTTTGCCATCTTGCGTGCAACAACTACCATCTCGGAAATCTCATCCTCTGATGTCATCTCCGGGAACTCACTGGAGAGATCCCCCTTTGCAAATGTATCAAAACGAGCACCCAGCTGATCCAAAGGATCAACAATATTCTGTGCAAGCACTCTGCCGATCCGGCGGGCTGCAGTGCAATAACCGCAATAATTGCAATAAGTGTGATCAATTCTACCATTGTAAGAATTTTCTCTAACTTATCTCCATGCTCGGTATTTGCATCCATCAGTTTCACCATATCCTGATAAATCTCCTCATAGATCGGTGCCACCTGATCCTGTGCCATCTGCTGTGCTTCATGGCGCGCATCAATATCCTGTGTATTCTTTCCTTTTTCCAGTACAGCATCACAGGTGTCAAAATAATCGTTCAGTTTTTCTGTGATACTATTATAAATTTTCTCCTCATCCGCAGATGAAACCGTATTTTTTACCTCTTTGGTATACTGCTGACAGGATTCCTTCTTCTTCTCATAATTTTCTGCGCAGCTGTTCACAAGGTTTTCATCCTGATATCCGATCGCAGCACGCAGATAACTTCTCGTATCGGCAAACGTAATCATCATCTTGCCGATATCCCCCTGTGAAAAACCGTAATTTTTCAATGCATAATTATAGCGGTTGTTGACCACAATTCCGGATACGGCTCCCACAACACCGGAAATGCTGACAATCAGGGCCACCATCACAATTGCAGAAGAAATTCGTTCTTTTAATCTCTTCTTATTTAACTTTTCAATCAACTTTTGTATCATATAAGTTTCCTCCTCAAACGGGTTCTCATTTGTTTAGATATTTTTTCAGAATTTCTTCCGTCATCTCAAACGGATAGTTCTTTAACTTGGCAGGATTCTGCAACAGTTTCTGCACATCCTCCTCCCACAGTTCCTCCGGGATCTGTGGTTTGCCCCGCAGC
>ERZ779643.2211-NODE-2211-length-11607-cov-18.590461_pt1 | contig 11607 bp, 10 predicted proteins | sample MGYA00511564_ERZ779643 | MGnify/ENA primary metagenome ERZ779643 (study PRJEB29588, sample SAMEA2147114) | human gut metagenome | biome: human gut; feature: human-associated habitat; material: faeces | place: Denmark | collected 2008/2010 ... | reverse complement strand
GCGAAAGATTATATGATACAGTCAATGACAGGCTTCGGAAAAGCTACCGCGGCCTACAAAACAAAGAAGATTAATGTAGAGATAAAGTCATTAAACAGCAAGAATCTTGACCTCTCTACACGTATCGCCCCTCTCTACAGAGAGAAGGAGATGGAGATTCGTCAGTATATAGCTAAGAGCCTGGAAAGAGGCAAGATTGACTTCTCCATCTGGATTGAGAAGGATGCAGCTACAGATGCTACACCTATCAACAGTGCACTTGTTCAGAATTATTACCAGCAGATCAAGAAAATATCTGCTGAAACTGGTATTCCTGAGCCTACCGATTGGTACAGCACCTTGTTGCGTCTTCCTGATGTAACAACCAAAACTGATGTGGAAGAATTGACCGACGAGGAGTGGGCGGTGGCAAAAAATGCAATTTGCGAGGCTATCGGCCATCTGAGCGACTTCCGCAAGCAGGAAGGAGCTGCCCTGCAGAAGAAATTCACCGAGAAAGTGGATAATATCCAGGCTCTCCTTGCCAGCATCGAACCATACGAGAAGGCACGCGTGGAGAAGATCCGCCAGAACATCGTAAACGGTCTGCAGCAGATTCCGAATGTGGATTATGACAAGAACCGCCTGGAGCAGGAGCTCATCTACTACATCGAGAAGCTCGACATCAGCGAGGAGAAGCAGCGCCTTGCCAACCACCTGAAGTATTTCCGCGAGACCATGAATGAGGAAGGTCATGGTGTGGGCAAGAAGCTCGGATTCATCGCCCAGGAAATGGGTCGCGAAATCAACACTACCGGTTCAAAGAGCAATCAGGCTGAAATGCAGAACATCGTGGTGAAGATGAAGGATGAGTTGGAACAGATTAAGGAACAGGTGCTGAATGCACTTTAATTGGAAAGTAAAATGAAGAACGGATTATTGATTTTCAGCGCCCCATCGGGCAGCGGCAAAAGTACCATCGTCAACTGGCTGATGAAAGAGCATCCAGAGTTGAAGTTGGCTTTCTCTATCAGTTGTACCTCTCGTGCCCCTCGCGGCACAGAGCAGAATGGAGTAGAGTATTTCTTCCTGTCTCCAGAGGAATTCAAGTCCAAGATTGAGGCTGATGAGTTCCTGGAGTATGAGGAAGTTTACCAGGATAGATTCTACGGCACCTTGAAGTCGCAGGTAGAAAACCAGCTTGCCAAGGGCGAGTCTGTGATTTTCGACGTAGATGTAAAGGGTGGCGTCAATATCAAGAAGTTCTATGGCGAACGTGCCCTGAGCATCTTCGTGCAACCTCCTTCGGTAGAGGAACTGCGCCGCCGTCTGGTAGGCCGCAACACAGATGCCCCTGAGGTTATCGAGCAGCGCCTTGGCAAGGCTAGCTATGAGTTGACCTTCGCTCCTCAGTTCGACCACGTAGTCGTAAACGATGACCTGGAGAAAGCCCAGCAGGAGGTTTATCAGCTAGTAAAGGACTTTTTGAGCGAATAATAGAAATGAAAAAGGTAGGAATCTTTGGAGGCAGCTTCAACCCCATCCATACCGGCCACATCGCATTGGCGAAAAGCCTCTGCGAGAAGGCGGGGCTGGATGAAGTGTGGTTCATGGTCTCCCCTATGAACCCATTCAAGAAAGCTGCTACCGACCTGCTCGATGACCACCTGCGCCTGGAGATGGTAGAAAAGGCTCTGGAGAATGAACCCCAGCTGAAGGCATGCGACTATGAGTTCCGCCTGCCCAAGCCTTCCTATACCTGGCACACTCTGCAGACCATCAGCAAGGATTATCCAGAATGTGAGTTTACATTATTAATAGGCGGCGACAACTGGGCAGCATTCGATAAGTGGTATCATCACGACGATATCCTTGCCCACTACCCTATCGTGGTCTATCCCCGCCAAGGCTCCTGCATAGGCGAAGTGCCTGCCGGCGTGACCATCGTAGAAACCCCGCTGCTCAACATCAGCAGCACGGAGATACGCGAATGCATCAAGACCGGAAAAAGCATCGAAGGTATGGTTCCCGAATGCATCGAGAGCCTCGCCATCAAAAACTATCAGGCGCTCTTAGTCTAAAAGAGTGCCAAAACATCAATTCTCTAAAAATAGCAAACATCATCAATAGAAAGCTATGAGTTGGAAAGAAATCATCAAGAACTGTCTTAGTCTGGCATCAGCCCCTATCAGGCGCAATGCCAACTTCTTTGTGTCCATGTACATCCTGGGCATGGTAAGTTCACTCATCACGATTCCAAAGAACGGAACGCTCTACGAGAACATGTTCCTGGAGCTGTTTCTGGACCTCTACATCGTGAGCGCCATCCTCGCCGTATTCCCGAAGAAGGTGCGCAGGGGACTGCGTGCCATATTATACATTATATTATATGTCACGGCAGCCGCTGATACCTACTGCTTCGTGAATTTCGGTTCCACACTCAATCCTTCTATGCTGATGCTGGTGGGAGAAACCAACAGTTCCGAGGCAAGCAGCTTCCTCTCTGCCCTCATCTCTGTCGAAGTGCTCTTCAGCAGCGTAGGCTGGATTCTGCTCCTGGCGCTCCTGCAGATACTCATCGTCATCTTCCGGAAACGGCTCATCAAGATCTACGTCTTCCTCGTTACCGTACTCGAATTGGCATCGCTCAAGAAACGACTGATGGCTATTCCGCGAATGACGGCAGCCATGCCAGCCACCTTCGGTATCCTCTGCCTGGCTATCCTCATCACTTCCATCTGCACCTCCTGGCACAACAAGGAGGCTTACCACAAACTGATGTCGGGAAGAACTATCGGAGAGGTAGAGCACACCCTTACAGAGAAAGATCATGCCGTACTCTATCTGCCAATCTACCGCCTCCAATTCAGCATCTATGCCAACCAGCTGGCAGCGCATCAGATTACCCAACTGATTCATGCTGCCCACGAGGTGAAGGTAGATAGCTGCAGCTTCCGCTCGCCAAACATCGTGCTGATCATCGGCGAAAGCTACGGTCGCCATCATTCACAGCAATATGGCTACTTCATGGAAACCACCCCAAACCAATCGGCGCTGGAGAAATCGAAGAAACTCACCAAGTTTACAGATGTCGTGACCTGCTGGAACCTCACAAGCTTCGTATTCAAGCATATGCTCTCTACCTATGTGGTAGGCGACAAGGGAGAATGGTGCGACTATCCGCTCTTCCCGGAGGTTTTCCGCAAGGCAGGATACAACGTAACCTTCATCACCAACGAATTCCTGCCTCAGGCTAAGGAGGCGGTATATGACTTCAGCGGCGGCTTCTTCCTGAACAATCCGGAACTGAGCAAGCTGCAGTTCGACCACAGAAACACCCAGCTGCATGCACTGGACGATGGACTGCTGAAAGATTATGATGACAGTCTGAAACAATACAAGATCGACCATAATCTCACCATTTTCCATCTGATGGGTCAGCACGTGAACTACAAGCTGCGCTATCGCCAGAGCCAGGCTAAGTTCTGGGCAAGCAGCTACGAAGACAAGCGCCCAGAGCTGACCGATGCCCAGCGCAAGGTATTGAGTCATTACGACAACGCCACCCTCTACAACGACTCCATCGTGGCAGAGATCGTGAAACGATTCCAGAAGGAAGATGCCGTCATCATCTATGTGCCCGACCATGGCGAGGAGTGCTACGAGGAAAACCGTGGCTTCATCTGCCGCAACCACTCCGCCAACATCGACTGGAAGCTGGCACACTATGAGTTTGAGATTCCTTTCTGGATCTACTGCTCAAAGAAATACATCCAGAAACACCGCGCCATCTACCGGCAGATACGTGCCGCCAAGGACAAGCGGATGATGACGGATGCCCTGCCACACCTGCTGCTGTATCTTGCCGGCATAGAGACTCCGACCTACAAGGAGGAGAACAATATCCTGAGTCCGAAATACAACGAGATGCGCCCCCGCATCCTGAAGAACTCTGCCGACTACGACAAGCTGCGTGATGAATATCTCAAGACGCAGGCTAAGCAGGAAGAAAAGAAGCAAGACAAGAAAAAAGATAAGAAACAAGGTAAGAAACAAACAAAGAAAGGAGCCAGGAAATGAATCAGAACATACTTTCCAGAAGTGCATGCAATGCATTGAGAGGACTTGCCATCATCGGCATCTTCCTACACAACTATTGCCATTGGCTAGGTCCGATTGTCAAGGAGAATGAATATCAGTTCTTCCAGCACAACACCGACTGGCTGCTGCAGGTGATGGCGAATCCCGACATCAACCTGCCTGTCCATCTGCTGTCGTTCTTCGGTCATTACGGAGTGCCCGTATTCCTCTTCCTGAGTGCGTACGGACTGGTGATGAAGTATGAAGCCAAGCCTCATCTTTCTGCCGACCAGCAGGCTCAGATGTACAGCATTTCGGGCAGGAAGCAATCCTGGAGCATCAGCTGGCGCGAGCCTCTGCGCTTCATCCGCTATCACTATCTGAAGCTCTTCAAGATGATGATCGTGGGTTTCATCGCTTTCACGATGATAGACTACATCACTCCGGGTCCACGCCATTACGAGGTGTTGGGCATCGTATCGATGCTGGGTATGTTTAACAATGTATTGCCCAACCCCGACAACATCATCTGGCCAGGACCTTACTGGTTTTTCGGTCTGATGCTGCAGCTTTACATCGTATATCGACTGCTGCTCTATCGCCGCCACTGGGGATGGACGGTAGGATTGATGCTTCTCTGCATCGGCATCCAGCTGCTGCTAGGCTTTGACAATCCCGAGAGCGAGGCGATGAACCGCTACCGCTATAATTTCATGGGCGGTATGCTGCCATTCGGTCTGGGCATTCTGTACGCCCGCTATGGCGAGAAGATTCTGATGACCTTCCATTCGCCTGTTACCAATATCTTCGGCTGCGTATTCTGCCTCTCGCTGATCTACAGTCTGAGTCTCAATATGATAGGATGGACCTTCGTACCATTCTTCATCTGTCTGCTCTGTGTGCTTGTAGCCGACCTGCTGCAGGAGGTAAGTTGGCTGTCGGGCATCTACAAGGTGCTGGAATGGATGGGCGTCATCTCAGCCTCCCTCTTCATCACCCATCCTATCACCCGCAAGATATTCATCCCCATCAGCCGTCATGGAGACATCTATGCCGGACTGCTGCTCTACATCATTGCCAGCATCGGCATAGCCTGGCTCTTTACCCAACTGATGAAGAAGATACCAAATCCGAAGAGCTAAAAGCTTTCAATTCAGAAAGAGAAGGGCAAAGGCAGAAGCAGAAGAAAGAGCAAGCGAAATTGCCAAGTGTTAGAGAGCCTACCCCCGTTCCAGGCGAATCCATCGCCTGTCCCCCTAACAAAGTTTAAACAAAAAAGAAATATCAGATGAAGTGGAAGATAAAAGACATAGAACTGGCGAATATCAGCAGATATCGCGGTGAGTTGATGGGAGCCGCCATGCTCTTCATCATTCTCTTTCATGTAGCACTGCCTAGAGAGAACGCTTTCTTCGGATTGCGCCGCATGGGCAATGTAGGAGTAGATATGTTTCTGTTTCTCAGCGGCATCGGCCTGTGGTTTTCCTGGATGAAGAATCCTTCTGCCAAGCATTTCTTCATCCGCCGTTACCTGCGTATCTACCCGGCGTGGCTCATCATCGCCTGTCTCTACTACATTCCCCGATTCCAGGGAGGAGACCTCGAGGCGTGGATTAACCTGATAGGCGAGATTACCATCAACTGGAATTTCTGGCGATACGACGAGCTTACCTTCTGGTACATCCCAGCCACCATGATGCTCTATATCTTCGCCCCAGCCTATATGGAACTCATCAAGCGCCACCCCATCTACAAATGGCTGCCGGTGGTGATGATCATGTGGTGCATCCTGGTGCAATACGTCACACCGATTCATCAGGCTGTAGGCCATCTGGAAATCTTCTGGAGCCGAGTACCCATCTTCTTCATCGGCATCAATATGGGTGAGATGGTTCGCCAGAAGCAGACGCTTGATGGTGCCAGCATCTGGATGATATGGCTGATGTTCCTGATGACGCTGCTCGCAAGCATCTTCCTGGAACAGGAGAAGCACGGCATGTTTCCGCTCTTCCTGGAGCGCATGCTCTACATCCCGCTCACCATCACGAGCATCCTGCTCCTGAACCGCATCTTCCGCCGTACCCCAGGATGGTTTAACCGCAGCTTTATGCTGGTAGGAGCATTGAGTCTGGAATGCTATCTCATCCATATCCACTTCGTGCTCCATTATATCGAGCCTCATCACTTGGGATACTGGCCTACCTTCATCCTCTGCATTGCCATCACCCTGCCACTCTCCTGGATATTGAGCAAGATTGCAGAATGGATTTCCAAGGAATTATCTCAGATTATTAAATAAAAAGAATCATCTTAGATGAAATAAAAGAAGTTTTTATGAACGAGAATGAAATAAAAGATAGCCGGGGCTTCGCTGCCTTGATGCGCCTGATCCGCCCGAAGCAGTGGATCAAGAATATGTTTATCTTCGTGCCCCTCTTCTTTGGTGGTGCCCTGTTTCATACAGATGCCCTGCTGGCGGGTCTGATAGCTTTCTTTGCGTACAGCTTTGCCGCATCGAGCATCTATTGCTTCAACGATATCCATGATGTGGAGGCAGACCGCCGCCATTCGGTAAAATGTCACCGCCCTATCGCATCAGGAGCCGTAAGCATCAGGCAGGCCTACGCTTTGATGTTTCTGATGCTCATCCTCTCGATGGGAGTATGCAGTCTGCTCGATTTGTGGAAGACGATGGGAATCATCGCCTTCTATTGGGTCATGAACCTCTGCTATTGCGCCAAGCTCAAGCAGTATGCCATCATTGACGTGTGCATTGTGGCATTCGGATTTGTGCTCCGCTTGCTGGCGGGTGGTGTCGCTACGCACATCATACTCAGTAAATGGATAGTACTGATGACCTTCCTCATCACCCTCTTCATGAGTTTTGCCAAGCGCCGCGATGACGTGCTGCGAATGGAAAAGACGGGCGAGGCGCCACGCAAGAATACGAGCCGATACAACCTCACCTTCATCAATCAGGCTATCACCATCACGGCATCAGTTACCCTGGTTTGCTACATCATGTACACGGTGAGCTCAGAAGTAATAGAGAATTTCCATACCGAATACCTCTATCTTACCAGCGTATTTGTATTGGTAGGTTTGCTGCGATACATCCAGATTGCAGTGGTTGACCAGCAGAGCGGCGACCCGACCAAGATTATCCTGCGCGACAGAATCACGCAGTTTATCGTCCTTGCCTGGTTGCTCTCCTTCCTTATTCTTATCTATATCGTATAAGAAAGAGTAAATCTAAAAGAAAAAGAAGAAATGAAGAAGAAAATATATTGCTTTGATTTCGATGGAACACTCACTACGAGTGATACCTTGCTCGAATTCATCAAGTATGCTAAAGGCAGAAGCCGCTTTCTGATGGTTTTCCTGATGTATAGCCCACTGCTGGTATTGATGAAACTGCACCTATATCCCAACTGGAAGGCGAAGCAGCGAATCTTCGCCCACCTCTTTGCCGGCATGCGCATCGAAAAATTTGATGCTCTCTGCCGTGGCTTTGCTGAAGAAAGCCAGCATCTGCTCCGTCCGAAAGGCATCACCCTGCTGCACGAAGCACTGGTGGCTGGAACCCAGGTTTTCATCGTAAGCGCCAGCATCGACAACTGGGTACGCCCTTTCTTTGAGATACGCAATCTGAAAGGCATCCAGGTTTTGGGTACCCAGATAGAAGTAGTAGATGGCAAACTGACAGGGCGCTTCAAGACCAGAAACTGCTATGGTGAGGAAAAGGTGAACCGCATCATCCAAACGCTTACCACAACCCAAGCACCAGGAGGCGATACTGTCCTACAGAATTCCATTCGTAGCCAATACGAAATCGAAGCCTTCGGAGATAGCCGTGGCGACAAAGAGATGCTCGCCTTTGCCCATCAAGGACATTACAAACCTTTCAGGGAATAGTATTCGTGTTATTTCGGAAAAGAAAACATTTTAAAGTAATGATAGAACTTAAGAATGGATATCAAGAACAAGATCAACAACATGGATGAAGCCAAACGAGAGAAGTTAGGCGAAGTCATCAGATTCGGCATAGTAGGCGGACTAGCTACGGTGCTGCAATATGGCATCTACCTGGCCATCATGCCAGTATTGAGCCATTTCATTCCACAAATGGGCGACCATACCTTGGCAACCACCGCCAATACCATCGCCTATATCGTGAGCTTCATCTTCAACTTCATCGCCAGCACCCGCTATACTTTCAAGGTGAAAGCGAATGCCAAGCGAGGAGCGGGATTCACACTCTCGCACGTCGTCAACTACTCGATGCAGACCATCTGCCTCAACCTCTTTGTAGGTCTGGGACTTGCCAAACAGTGGGCGATGATTCCTACCCTCTGTATCTGTATTCCGATAAACTTCTTATTGGTAAGATTTTTCTTAAAGAAATAGAAAAGAGAAAGAAATGAAAAAGGTATTCGATATTTTTAGAATCAAGCGAGAAGAAAGAGGAGCGGCACTCGTGGCGCTGATTATCGCATGCGCCCTTAACGCCTTGACAATCTTCAAGTATTACACCCAATTCTCGCAAATCATAGACAGTTATCACAGACTCTTCGTCAGAACCTTCAGAGTATCTGGTTTTGACCCACTCACCTATAGCATCGTATCTCACTGGGACACAGAATATAATGTGTACCGCCACCCGTTGCTGGCGTTCTTTATGTATATTCCCAACCAGATTAACCAAGGTTTAATGATACTTACGGGCATCAACTGCACCCAGTTTGTTGTGGGAGCTATCCTGGTATTCTGTGCCTTCTATTCATTCATCTTCCTTTACAGGATATTCAGAGAAGTAATTGGTACCGAGCGTTTTGATGCCAACCTACTCTCTGCGTTCTATTTTTCATTCGCCTATGTGATGGTTTCGGCGATGGTACCCGACCATTTCATCATGTCGATGACGATATTGCTCTGTACGCTCTATATCACAGGCGTCTGCATCAAGAAAGGCAGAAAGCTCACCATCTGGCAAACCATCCTGCTCTTCGTATTTACTGCAGGTGTTTCGCTCAACAATGGTTTGAAAACCTATCTTGCCGCCCTCTTCACCAACGGCAGGAAGTTTTTCGGAATCAAATACTTCCTGCTAGGCGTCATCCTGCCAGCTGCCCTCATGTGGGGCTTTGCCAGATGGGAATACCGCACCTTTGTATGGCCTAAGGAAATGGCCAGACATGAGGCGAAGATGAAGAAAAACAAGGAAGCCACAGCCAAGATTTACCAGCAATATCAGGATACTGCCCAGGTGAAAGACTCGGCAAAGGTAGAAGCAGCCGTCAAGAAAATCATCAAAGACAATGCGCATGCCAAATATGTACGCGACCATAAGCAGATATGGAACAAGAACACAGGCAAGCCTATCGCCAAAGGCGAATTCATGAACTGGACCGATAAAACAACCTCCAGAGGCGAAACCCTGGTAGAGAACTTCTTCGGCGAAGGCATCATGCTGCACCAGCAGAACCTCCTGGGCGATGTATTACGCAACCGTCCGGTCATCGTGAAATATCAATCGCCCGTCAATTATGTGGTAGAGGCATGCATCGTTCTGCTTTTCGTACTTGGAATCCTTGCCGGAAGGAAGTCTAAGTTCCTATGGCTCACCATGACGTTCTTCCTGCTGGATGCCGCCCTCCACATCGGTTTAGGCTTCGGCATCAACGAGGTTTACATCATGACGGCACACTATATGTATGCCCTTCCTATCGCCATCGCCTTCCTGGCGCTCAAGGCAAAAGAAAAGAGCATCAAATGGGCATTCAGAGGATTGATGATCGCCATCACCCTCTATCTTTGGATAAGCAATGGCTATCTGCTAGTGAGCTACATGCTAGGATAAGAAGCCTGAACCACAAGAAGCTGTTATCCAAAAGAAGCCTTGATCCAATGGATGATATCCTCATGCTTCATATCAAACTTACGGGCAAAGAGGCGGTTGCTTTGCTTCAACTCCTCTTTGTCTGCTAAGGTCCAGACGTATGGATTACCCCGTTTCCAATCTATGAGTCGCATGCAGCCTTCGTATTCATCTTTTTCTGAGTACAAGGCGGCTCTGAAAGCAGGATGGTTCCACACCAGGGTTTGCAAGAAGAATTCATCAGGGCAGAATGTGTAATTGAATCTCTTCAATACAAACGGCTTCTGGCTCACCACATACTCCACGCATGCCTGCGTGATACTCACCCAGTTGGCACCCTTGGCAAAATCCATCTTCGGGCGATGCAGGAAAGGCATAAGCAACATGGAAAGATATTTGTTGAGTCGCTTGGTGATGGCATTCAACGCCCCATACTTCGAGCGGGTAAAACTCGTAAAGAGCCAATAGCGCATCATCTTCCTGCGGCAATCCCATTCAAATTCCGCACCATGATTGATGCCCACAAACTCCTTGCCCTGATGCTCATCGAAGAATTGATGAATGTAATCCTGCGATTTAATAGGCAAATCCTGTCCACTCAGCAGATGGTAGTAGGCATAAGGTCCATGCTTCAAAGCCTCCTCGAAAAGCACATACTCCGCCTTAATCTGACTCAGATTTCCCCAACGCACATCCACCCTCTGTTTCAAAACAAAGAGGCGGGCCTTGGAAAGAGCCAGCGGTTCGGCATCATCAAGCATATTCGATTTCCGGTCGATATGCAGAAATATATCATTTCGCTCATCATCGAGCATCGACAGCAATACCCTTAGAAGCGGCAAGCTGCCATGAGCCATTATCAGGAAAGCATGTTTCATTGTTACTATCTTTATCTGTTTTACTGTTTCAAATTACCATATTCACATCATGGAAAACTCCATCATAATGGACGCAAAGATACATCAAATAAAAGAGAACACAAAATAAAACTCCGTTTTTATCTGAAAAAGCCACAAAATAAAGCTTATCATTTTGAAGATTCAGAAAAAACAATTACTTTTGCAGCGTTAAGCCGATAATGCCGGATGCATCTATCCGACAAAAGGAGAAATAGAACAAGAGAAAATAATCAAAGAATGAACAATATATTTAAGATTAAAAAAGAAGAAAGGCTCTTTGCCTTGATTGCACTCATCGCTATCATCACGTTCAATGTGCTGATGATAACCTATCATTTTGAAGATTTCGGCAAACCGAAGGCTGGATTCTGGACACTCTTTACCAAGAACTTTCAGATTTCAGGTTTCGACCCATACACCTATCTTACCCTCTCGAAGTGGAAGGTGTATTACACGGAGTATCGCCACCCCATGCTCCCATTCTTCCTCTATCCTTTCTCGGTACTGAACGGTTGGCTGATAGAACTCACCTCAAGAAACTGGGCAACTACCATCGTGGCGGTGATGATGACATTCTTCTCCACCTACTCCACCCTCTTCTTCAGAAGGATCTTCAGAGAGGTAATGCAGCTGAAGGCTATAGACAGCAATGTGCTCACAGCGATGCTTTTTTCCTTTGCCTACGTGCTGCTCGTCACCTTTGTGGATGACCATTTCGGCATGTCGCTTTTCTTCCTGTCGATGACACTTTATATAGCCGGCAAACAGCAG
>ERZ779643.2199-NODE-2199-length-11669-cov-2.543654_pt1 | contig 11669 bp, 10 predicted proteins | sample MGYA00511564_ERZ779643 | MGnify/ENA primary metagenome ERZ779643 (study PRJEB29588, sample SAMEA2147114) | human gut metagenome | biome: human gut; feature: human-associated habitat; material: faeces | place: Denmark | collected 2008/2010 ... | reverse complement strand
TGGTGATTTTGTAACTAAGAGTGGAAGAAAGACACCTTTCTTTGTTAACACAGGAAACTATAAGACAGGAAGCCAACTTAAGAGACTTGGTGAATATTATGCAAAGGCTATAAAAGAAAACTTTGGAGATGATTATAACATAGTATTTGGACCTGCTTATAAGGGAATTCCACTAAGTGTAACAGTTACAATGGCATTAAGTGATTTATATGGAATAGATGTAAGTTATTGTTCAAACAGAAAAGAAGTTAAGGATCATGGAGATACTGGAATTCTTTTAGGAAGTAAGTTAAATGACGGAGATAAAGTTTTAATAGTTGAAGATGTTACTACATCAGGTAAATCAATTTATGAGACAATGCCAATATTAAAAGAACAAGCTGATGTAAATGCAGTTGGACTTATGATTTCTGTAAATAGAATGGAAAAAGGACAAGGAGAAAAATCTGCATTAGTTGAATTACAAGAAAAGTATGGATTTAAGGCTTGTGCTATAGTTACTATGGAAGAAGTTATTGAATACCTATATAATAGAGAAGTAAATGGAAAAGTAATTATTAATGATGAGATAAAAGCTAGAATAGATGCTTATTATGAGCAATATGGAGCTAAATAAGAAGTAAAACAAAAAGGATTATATTGACATTTTGTGTTGAATAAGTATATCATATATATGAAGTCATATGACTGACGGAAGTGGAATTGACCACAGGGAGTATAATAAATCAAATGAAGAAGCCGACCGTCTGGGCAAAGAAGCCTGGAGTATGTGTCGGCTTCTTTTTTTGGAGGAATCAATGAAAGAATTAGAATTAAAGTATGGCTGTAACCCTAATCAGAAACCTGCTAAGGTATTTATGGAAGAAGGAGAACTTCCTTTTACTGTCTTAAATGGTAAACCTGGTTATATCAACTTATTAGATGCTTTTAATAGCTGGCAGTTAGTGAAGGAATTAAAGGAAGCAACTCATATGAGCTGTGCTGCAAGTTTTAAGCATGTATCTCCTGCTGGTGTGGCTATTGGGACACCTTTAACTGAAGTAGAAAGACAGATGTATTTTGTAAAGGAAAGTGCCGAAGTGTTAAGTCCTATCGCAAATGCATATATTAAGGCAAGAGGTAGTGACCGTATGAGTTCATATGGTGATTTCTGTGCTCTTTCTGATGTATGTGATGAAGTAACTGCTAAACTTATTAATCGTGAAGTCAGTGATGGTATTATTGCCCCTGGTTATACTAAAGAAGCATTAGAAATACTTAAAAAGAAAAGAAGAGGCACTTATTGTGTATTACAGATGGATCCTCACTATGTACCTAATCCAGTAGAAATTAAGCAGGTATTTGGTATTACATTCCAGCAAGGCAGAAACAACTGTGTGATTAATGAAGAAATGTTTAAAGATGTTGTATCTAAGAATAAAGATATTCCTGAACATGCATTACATGATTTAATCATTTCTATGATCACATTAAAGTATACACAGTCTAATTCTGTATGTTATGTCAAGAATGGTCAGGCTATTGGTATTGGAGCTGGTCAGCAGTCTCGTATTCATTGTACAAGACTCGCTGGTAATAAGGCAGATGTATGGTTCTTACGTCAGCATCCTAAGGTATTAGGTTTACAGTTTGCTGATGGTTTAAAACGTGCTGAAAAGGATAATACAATTGATGCATATGTATCAGATGATTATGAAGATGTACTAGGTGATGATGTATGGCAGAACTATTTCAAAGTAAAGCCAGAAATATTTACTAGAGAAGAAAAGAAAGAATGGTTAAAGAAGAATACAGATGTCGTACTAGGTAGTGATGCATTCTTCCCATTTGGAGATAATATTGAACGTGCTCATAAGAGTGGTGTGAAGTATGTAGGTGAACCAGGTGGTTCTATTCGTGATGATCATGTTATTGATACTTGTGATAAGTATGATATGGTACTCGCATTTACTCATCAAAGATTATTCCATCATTAATCCTCTACTTTTGTTGTAACTGTGTTATAATGCACTTTATGAAAATTAATGAGAATGTAAAAATTAAAGAACTCACTACAATGCGCCTAGGCGGTCTAGCGCGTTATGTGATTGAATTAGAGACCGTAGAAGATGTAGAAAAAGCTTACTTATTTGCGAAAGAACGTCAATTACCTGTATTTATTCTAGGTACAGGAAGTAATGTAATTGGAAAAGATGAAGGTTTCAAGGGGGTTATTCTTTTAAATCGTATTAAAGGTATACGTTTTATTGATGAATTGACGATTGACGCAATGGGTGGAGAACTACTTGATGATTTAGTTGCTTTTACTACAGAAAAGAATTTATCTGGTATTGAAGCATTAAGTGCTATTCCTGGTACTGTCGGTGCTGCACCTGTCCAAAATGTAGGTGCTTATGGTCAGGAAATAGAACAAGTATTAGAATCTGTACATGCTTATGATTTAAAAGAAGAAAAGTATGTCACTATTAAGAAAGAAGATATGAATCTAGGTTATAGGCAAAGTATCTTTAATCAGGGTAAAGATGCTGGACGTTATTTGATTATCTCTATGAGAATTCATTTAAATCATGATAGACTTACTCCTCCTTTCTATACTTCTTTACAGAGTTATGTAGAAGAACATCAGATTACTGATTTTTCTCCTAAATCTATTAGAAAGATGGTGACTGAAATACGCTGGTCTAAGTTACCTAAGCCAGAAGAAATAGCTAGTTCTGGATCATTCTTTAAAAATGTTTATTTAGATGATCAAGAAGCCGATCGTTTAAGAAGTATGAATGTTCCTGTCTGGGAAGGTAATAAAGTCCCTTCTGGATGGTTAATAGACCATGCTGGATTAAAGGGTAAATCATTTTATGGTATGCGTGTATCAGAAAAAGCTGCACTGATCTTAATTAATGAAAGTGCACAAAGCTATGCTCACTTAAAACAGGCAAGAGAAGAAATTGTTTCTATTATTGAAAAGAAATATGGTCTAACTCTAAAACAGGAACCTGTTGAACTGGAATAAGATTTATTCCAGTTTTTTTGTGTTCTTTCTTATGATATAATTAGTTAGATTAGGAGGAATTGCTATGTTATTTATCACTGACAATGAATTTGAACGTGTTGTATCTAGAGCACGTAACCGTGATATTGCACGAGAATACTATCGAAGAGATTATGTTGTAAATGTTTCTATCACTATAGATAATCGTGGTTATTATCATATATCTGGTAAAGTTATGATTAATGGTAATATCTATCTTCCCCGTGTTCTTGTGAATCCCAATTCTAAAATAGTATCAACAGACTGTAATTGTATATATGCTGATGAATATACAGCCTGTGGACATATAGGAGCCCTTATTTTAAAGGTTCAGGAGTTATCTCCCAATACATTCCCTTATCGTTATGCTGTTGATTTAGAAAAGCGTGCACAGGAAGAAAAGAAAAGTGCTATGAGAGAACGTCTTTTATGGGAACAGCAGATGGCTGAATTTAGAAGAATGGAAAGAGAAAAGGAAACCAATGCATTGACTGATTATATTAAGAATCAGTTAGTCAATCAGTTTACACCTGTAAGTTCTAAACCCGTTCATTTAAAGCTACTTCGTGCAGATGGATGGAATTTTAATATCACATTTAAGGTAGGACGTGAAAGAGATTATATTGTAAAGAGTATTCCTAACTTTGTATCACAAATGCAAAATAATGAATATCATGCTTATGGAAAGACTTTATCTTTTGTTCATAATCCTGATATTCTAGATGAACCATCTAAAAAGATTTACCAATTTATTCTGAGATTCTATCATTCTCATCTCGCTAATAATAATACGTTATTTATTGACAATGAGAATATTGATGCTTTATGGGAGTTGCTTACAACTATTCCTGCATCTTTACATGCTTTTAAATGTATAGAGGGTGAATTACATCCTATGGTATCAGTGACTAAAGATAAACATGATACTATTCTAGAACTAGAAACAAATATAGCACCTTATTTTTCTGGAAAAAAATGTTTATATCAATATACACCTTCAGAATTCACTATCACTCGTTACCCTTTTGATAAACAGGGTGTTACTATTGAGTTATTGAATCGTTTTGATACATTACAGCGTCTTTATGTAGCGCATGAACAGTTAGAAAACTTTACTCGTTATATTATTTCTCCTACAAAGAAATATATTGAGTATGTAGGTTTAGAGGATACAATTCAGGAAGAATCACATCTAGAAATCTATGCAGATGTAGATGAAGACGAATATGCTTTAGTTAGCCTAATTGGAACATATGAGGATGGAACACATGATCTTCTTAAAGAAGATGTACCTCATTCTTTAAAAGCAGATCTCATTATTAGTTTCTTAGAGAAATATAATCCTGATGATATGTCCGGACCTATGCGTTTTGATACACATCGTGATGAAACAATAGATATGATTCATGATGGTTTAGGACATCTTAATAAGATGACAGATGTTTATGTATCTGATTCTTTACAAGCGATTGGTTCTAAGAAGTCTATGAACTTATCTGTTGGTATCAAGGTCTCTCATAATCTATTAGAAATGGACTTAGATTCTTTAGATGTGCCTAAAGAAGAATTAGCTAATATTATTGCAAGTCATAAGAAAAAGAAACGTTATCATCGTTTAAAGAATGGTCAGTTATTATATATTGATACACATGAATTAGATGAGTTAGGTAATATGATGGATCAGTATCATATTCTACCTAAAGATATTTCTGAAGATGGTACAATTGATTTAAATCTAAATAGAGCTTGTCAGATGGACTTAGCAACACAGGACTTCCAGTATGTACAGGTCAATCGTGAAGAATCATTTAAGGATGTATTGGATCATTTAAAGAACTATACACATCATAAACATGAATTAAATGAACGTTATGATGCCATCTTAAGAGATTATCAGAAAGAAGGTTTCCAATGGCTTTCTACTATGAACGATCTACATTTTGGTGGTATTCTTGCAGATGATATGGGGCTCGGTAAAACAATCCAGATTATGAGTTTATTAGAAAGTAATGAAAATCACTTTTCTATTATTATTTGTCCTGCTTCATTGATTTTAAACTGGTTGGATGAGTTTAATAAGTTCTCTTCTCATTTAAAGGTGACTTGTGTAATGGGAAGTGCAAAGGAACGTAAAGAGATTATTAAAAACTATAAGCAGTTTGATGTGATGATTACTTCTTATGATTATATTCGTAAGGATTATGAGGAATATAAGGGTATTGTATTTGATTTTATTGTTTTAGATGAAGCACAGTATATTAAGAATCAGAAAACTAAGAATGCGATTGCAGTTAAATCATTAGAAGGTAAACAGCGCTATGCATTAACTGGTACACCTATTGAAAACTCACTTGCTGAATTGTGGTCCATCTTTGATTTCTTAAATAAAGACTATTTATATAACTATCGTTATTTTAAATCTCATTATGAAGCACCTATTGTCAAGGATCATGATGAAGAGGTTCAGACACAATTGCAGAAGATGATTTCACCTTTTGTATTAAGACGTACGAAAAATGAAGTATTAAAAGATTTACCTGATAAGATTGAAAATACCGTACTTGTAGACTTCAGTGAAGATGAAAAGAAGCTCTATTTAGCTCATTTAGCACAGGCAAATCAGTTATTAAAGACATTGGATGGTTCTAAGGACCGTATTCAGATTCTTGCGATGTTAACAAAGTTAAGACAGATCTGTTGTGAACCTCGTATTGTCTTTGATGATGTAAAACATAAGTCTTCTAAGATGGAAGCCTGCTTGAATATTATTCAGACATATAAGGATAATAATAAGAAGATTATTGTATTCTCGTCATTTAAGAGTTTATTGAATCTTCTTGCAAAAGAATTAGATAAGAGTAAGACATCTTATTATATGTTGACTGGTGATACTGATAAAGCGGATCGTAAAGGATTAGTGGATGCTTATCAAAATGATGATACAACAGTCTTCTTAATTAGTTTAAAAGCAGGAGGTACTGGTTTAAACCTCACTGCAGCAGAAGGTGTTATTCACTTTGACCCTTGGTGGAATATGTCTGCACAGAACCAGGCAACAGATAGAGCATATCGTATTGGACAGAAGAATAAAGTATTTGTATATAAGTTAATTATGGCTGATTCTATTGAAGAAAAGATTCAGACATTACAGGCAGCTAAGAAGGATTTAGCTGATCGTTTTGTGGAAGGTAACAGTGGTTCTATTACGACTATGAGTGGTGAAGAAATCATGAGTTTATTTAGTGAGGATTAGCATGAAGAAGATGACTATGGCCGATATCGCAAAAGTTGCAGGTGTGTCTAAAACAACTGTTTCTCGTTATTTTAATGGTGGCTATGTAAAAGAAGAAACACGTCAGAAGATAGAAAAGATTGTAAAAGAATATGATTATGAGCCTAATGTGCTTGCTGCAAATTTAAAAGCCAACAAGACACATACTGTTGGTATTGTATGCCCTACTCTTACTTCATATGCTTCTAGTCGTATGATGATGAATATTGATCAGTTCTTAAAGAAGCATCATTATACGACAATCATTATTAATACTAATCATGATGAACTCGATGAAATCAAATCTATTACTAAACTTATGCAATTAAGAGTGGATGGTATTATTCTTCTTGCCACTTCTATCACAATGGCACATAGAGATATTACCTCTAAGAGTTCTGTTCCTATTGTCTTTATGGCTCAGTCTTATGATGATGGCGTGAGTGTTATCAATAATGATTATGAAGCAGGCTATAAGATAGGTGAGTATATTTATTCTAATGGTCATAAGAATGTTGTATATGCAGGAGTAAGTAGAAAAGATGTGGCTGTAGGAGTCATTCGTAGACAGGGTGTTTATGATGGCTTACAGGATGTACATCCTTATTTTCTAGAAACAGACTTCTCTGCTGAAAAGACAATGGATAAACTCAATGATTACTTAAAGAATCATACATGCCCTACTGCCATCATCTGTGCAACAGATACAATTGCGATGGGATGTATGAAGGTTCTAAAAGATCACGGTTTACGTATTCCTGAGGATGTTTCAGTGACTGGATTTGGTGGTTATTGGACTTCTACTGTAATGTCCCCAGCTCTTACAACTATTAAGTTCCATTATGCTCATGCTGGCCAGATGGCTGGACAGATTATTCTTGATATGATAGAAGAAAAAGAGGTCGAACGTGCTACACTTATTGACTTCTCATTTATAGAAGGAGAAAGCGTCAGAAGTATCTGATGCTTTTTTTTAAAATGTGGAATCGGTATCATGCCGATAAGAGGTGTAAATATGAATTATGAAGATGGTCTTCTTACTATTGATATGAATAAAAGCAGTTCAGGTCGTGGTGTGAAACACATTAAAATTCATGAAATGAATAATATGACTTTGTTTAGCGACACATCTTCTTTAGAGCTATTCATCAATGATGGTGCTTATGCCTTTACTACACGTATTTACAACAATTCAGATACTATTGAAATTATAAGTAATAAAGAAATTGATATGACTGCTTATCAATTAAAATCGATTGACTTAGAACCTGCCAAATAGGCAGGCTCTTTTCTTTTTAGCACTTTATAAAAGAAAGTGCTAATTTTTAGCACTCAAGTGTTGACTTTGCTAAAAGAGTGACTATAATAATAGTTGTAATCGATAGAGAGGTTACTAAGAAATAAGAAAAACGTTGAGAGAGGCGAACAAATATGAGATATTATCCAAACTTCAATGATGTGTTTAATGATTTATTTGATTCAGGAGTCAATACTACACAAGCAAATACAATGTTATGTGATATTCGTGAAACAGAAAATACTTATGAAATGAATATTGCTCTTCCTGGATATAAGAAAGAAGATATTGCTTTGGAACTTAAGAATGGCTACTTAAAAGTATCAGCATCTGCTAAGAAAGAAGAAACAGCAGGACGTATTGTAAGACGCGAAAGATATAGTGGTAACTGTTCTAGAAGCTTCTATGTAGGTGAAGGATTTACTGAAGAAGATATCAAAGCTAAATTTGATAATGGTGAATTAATGATTTCAGTTCCTAAGGAAGCTCCAAAGAGAGTAGAAAAGAAATCAATTACAATCTACTAATAACACGAGACGAAGAATCCCATGTTTAAATTTGATAAAGGAGATGTTATTTATGAGATTTTTACCTGGTTTCTATGATGTGTTTGATGATATGTTTGATGATGGCTGGATGAGTCCATCAACTAATGCAATGCAGTGTGATATCAAGGAAGTAGACAATAACTATGAAATGAACATTGCTCTTCCTGGATATAAGAAAGAAGATATTTCTCTTGATCTTACTGATGGTTATTTAACAGTTTCTGCTAATACTAATCAGGATAAGGAAGAAAAAGATAAGAACGGTAAGGTTATCAGAAGTGAACGTTATACAGGAAGCTGTTCAAGAAAGTTCTATGTTGGTGAGGGTTATAAAGAAGAAGACTTCACTGCTAAGTTTGAGAATGGTGAATTAATGATCACTTTCCCTAAGACTGAACCTGAAAAGATTGAAGAAAAGAAACCTATTATGATTGAATAGGCATTTAAAAAGGAAGCGTGAGCTTCCTTTTTTCATACTGTACGCATGTAGTTAGAGACTTGTCTTTTAAAAGACTCCCAGCTCATTGATTCAGACTGCCCTTCTATCATTGGTCTAGGACACTCTTTTCCTGACCAGTCATGATGCATACGGAGTTGGTCTACACTGAGGTTATATTGTTTTAATAATGCAGCAGCAAGTTTGGCTGCATTTTTTTCTGCCATATATAAATGGCCATCTGAATTGACACATATTTCAATCGCAATAGATGCACTATTGCCTGGCATGACACCATCTCCTGCATGTCCTGCCTGCTGGTTAAGTGGTAATGATTGGTAGATACAATGATTATCCACTGTATAATGCCAGGAAGCAGAACGTACATTACCTGTATATTGAAGTTTAGCATGACTCAAAGCATCGGCTCCTTTACTTGTATTATCTGTTGTATGAATCGTAATATACAGTGGTCTCATTGCATAATGCGTACGATGACTACTCGAGTCAGGAATCATATAATCTTTGTAGAGTGGTATCCCTGTTGTGTTCTCTATAGAATTATTGACATCTATACTCACATATTGAGAAGAAACCCACCCCTTCCCTTCTATATACATATAGCGTCCTGCTTCTTTTGTAACATGATAACTTCCTGCAGGAACAGTATTAGAAGTGGCATAGTAAGAGAATGGTGCACTATACAGCGTCTTAGAAGTACTAAATGTAATTGTATTAGAGATTGTAAGAGGCTGTACACCTACATAACTTTTATGACTATATTTCTTACCATCTAGCCCTGTATAAGTCAGTCCATCAAAACTACTACATTCTATTGGTCTAGATAAGAGATGGTTACTTATTAATATATAATCACTTTTAATAATGACTTGTGTTGGTGTATAGCTAGGAAAACTAATAATAAGTAATACAACAACCAATATATTCTTCAGTATTCTCTTCTGTTTTATTGTCAGTTTTTGATGTTTCATAGTTAATTCCTTCTTCCATTGCATTGTCATTATAATACTATTACAAGATTATGAATAATTTTTTAACTTCACCAACCCATTAACATACTGTAATTTTCATTGATGCAAAAATGAAAACGCTTATTTTTTCACAAGACCTTTATAAGCCTAAAAAACGCTATTTTAAGCCCTTTTTATACTATTTTTTACATGCTGTTTTCTTGAGTTTCATTGACTTTAAAAGCATGGTGTCATATAATTTTGACAGGTGATAACCCTCACCTTGAATCAACAGTCATTTAGTAATGAAAGGAGTAAAAAAATGATTTATTCAAAAGAAGTTGAAGAAATGTATTGCGTTAAACAGGGCGGCAATCATGGTTGTGCCCCAATTCCTGAAGAAGGCAAATGGGTTTATTCTAAAGAAATCAAGGATATTTCTGCTTACACTCATGGTATCGGATGGGGTGCTCCACAGCAGGGTGCTTGTAAACTTTCTTTAAATGTTAAGGAAGGTATCATTGAAGAAGCACTTATCGAAACTATCGGATGTTCAGGTATGACTCATTCTGCAGCTATGGCAGCTGAAGCTTTAGTTGGTAGAACTTTACTTGAAGCATTAAACACTGACTTAGTTTGTGATGCTATCAATACTGCAATGAGAGAATTATTCTTACAGATCGTTTATGGACGTTCTCAGTCTGCTTTCTCAGAAGGTGGTTTAGTAGTTGGTGCTGGTCTTGAAGACTTAGGTAAAGGTTTAAGATCAATGGTAGGTACATCTTATGCTACTAAGAAGAAAGGTCCTCGTTACCTCGAATTAACTGAAGGTTACATTACTAGAGTTGCTTTAGATAATGATGACCAGATCATCGGTTACGAATTCGTAAATCTTGGAAGAATGATGGACATGATCAAAGCTGGAGAAGATGCTAATGAAGCTGTTAAGAAAGCAACAGGTTCTTATGGACGTTTTGCTGATGCTGCTAAGTACATCGATCCAAGAAAGGAATAATTAGGAGGTAGAACAATGGCTATTACATTTGAAGGTTATGAAAGAAGAATCAACCAGATCAATAAAACTTTAAACGAATATGGTATCAAAGATATCGAAGAAGCTAAGAAGATCTGTGATGATAAAGGTATTGATGTTTATAACATCGTTAAATCTACTCAGCCTATCTGCTTCGAAAATGCTTGCTGGGCTTACACTGTAGGTGCTGCAATCGCAATCAAGAAAGGTGACGTTAAGGCTGCTGATGCTGCTAAGACAATCGGTATTGGTTTACAGTCATTCTGTATCCCTGGATCAGTTGCTGATGATCGTAAAGTAGGTTTAGGTCATGGTAACTTAGGTTCAAGACTTCTTGATGAAGAAACTCAGTGTTTCGCTTTCTTAGCTGGTCATGAATCATTCGCAGCTGCTGAAGGTGCAATCAAGATCGCATTAAACGCTAACAAAGTTCGTAAGCATCCTTTAAGAGTTATCTTAAATGGTTTAGGTAAAGATGCTGCTAAGATCATCTCAAGAATCAATGGTTTCACATATGTTGAAACTCAGTTCGATTATTTCACAGGTGAGGTTAAAGAATTATCTAGAACTGCTTATTCAGATGGTGACAGAGCTAAGGTTAACTGCTATGGTGCAGATGACGTACGTGAAGGTGTAGCTATCATGCATAAGGAAGGTGTAGATGTATCAATCACTGGTAACTCTACTAACCCAACTCGTTTCCAGCATCCAGTTGCAGGTACATATAAGAAAGAATGTATCGAACAGGGTAAGAAATACTTCTCAGTTGCTTCAGGAGGAGGAACTGGTCGTACATTACATCCAGATAACATGGCTGCAGGACCAGCTTCATATGGTATGACTGATACTATGGGTCGTATGCATAGTGATGCTCAGTTCGCAGGTTCTTCATCAGTACCAGCTCACGTTGAAATGATGGGCTTAATCGGTATGGGTAACAACCCAATGGTAGGTGCTACTGTTGCAGTTGCAGTTGCTATTGAAGAAGCTAGCAAATAATTAATTCAACACTTAAAGTCCTGATTTATTCAGGGCTTTTTCTTTACTACAATGAATACAAAAAGAAGCAATAAGATGTTAAACCG
>ERZ779643.2194-NODE-2194-length-11698-cov-14.812334_pt1 | contig 11698 bp, 14 predicted proteins | sample MGYA00511564_ERZ779643 | MGnify/ENA primary metagenome ERZ779643 (study PRJEB29588, sample SAMEA2147114) | human gut metagenome | biome: human gut; feature: human-associated habitat; material: faeces | place: Denmark | collected 2008/2010 ... | reverse complement strand
GGAGAAGGATGGTCAATTGAAGGAGAAGGATGGTCAATTGAAGGAGAAGGATGGTCAATTGAAGGAGAAGGATGAGATGCTTCGTAAGATGATTACGGGCATGCTGGAAAATGGTATGTCGCTTGATGATATTGCTAAGATGTTGAACAAGACTGTGGATGAAGTAAAACAGATTCTGTAAATACCTAATATCTGGAAAACACAAAAGGTAAGAATTTAGATTTTTAATTATATACTTTAAGATGGGCAGGGCTTTTGAAGAAGCTCTGCCTATCTTGTTGGCTTATCTAAAATCATCCCGTCCTTCCTTACCCTTAAGGAAGGCTCCACCTCTCTTCTCGGTCTTCTTCAATGGTCTTTACACCCCCTTCGGTTCCCCCGTTTGCGGGGGACAGAAACCTCAGGGAAGAAGAGGAAAACCGCCCTCCGGTGCTCGGAACCGCTTCGCTTTATGGTTGTCGGACCATCAAAGGTCTGCGCCCAATTGTGCGGGATGGGACCGCATGGGGAATAGCAGTTTATAGTTTACTGTTAATAGTTCACAGTTGATTTTGTAGTAATTTGCTGATAACTTATAGATTTCTTGCTTTTTCCTTGGTGGTTTCAAGAAAAAAGCGTAATTTTGGCGGCATCTAACATAAATTACAAAGGTATGGAAGGAAATAGATATAAAATAACAGAAGATAATGCTGCGGCTGGTATGGTTGCTGAGCCAACTCCGACCGTAAGATCTTCTTTGTCTGTTCAGGAAATGAGACATTGTCTTATGGATGCAATATATTCTTCTAAGGATATTGATAAATTATACACCTGCTTAGTTATTCTTAATGGTAAGCCGGTAAAAGAATATCGTAGTAAGTATCGTACTAAGACGGATGCAGAACTTTCCGCAGAGTTGTCACAATTCCCATCTTGGGATGAAATGGAACATCCTGATTTGTCGAATATTGATTATCGACAATATAAGCATAAGAAGTCGCCAAGAACAATTAAAGCAATATCAAAATGGCTGTAACTAGAGTAAATCAAGGAGAAATTGTAGAGGTTCCATTTGAATTGCCTGATGGAAGTATCTTGCCACACCCTGCATTGGTTCTTTCAAATGAGTATTTACAGGATTATGAAGATGGCTTGTTTTATGCCGTATTGATATCTACAAAAAATCATTATCCTGAATTCACAATACCAATTGAGGATTCTTGGTTAAATAAGCCCTTAAGTAAAAGTTCGTTCTTTGTTACTCATATCATTGACCAGTTTAATGTTGATGAAGTGATGAAACGTAGCAATACGTATTTAAAGGCTCGTTACTTGGTGTATGGAAATATAGATGGTTACCTTTTTTAGGCAGTAACGTAATCCATAGGGTTACGTTACTGCCTAAATTCGTTTTATACCTAGAGGCAGGGTGAAAAAATATAAAAAATTCTTTTGTCTCGATTGTTTTTGCTATCTTTGCAAGCGGATTCTGACTTGAAGAGAGGAGAATCGGATGTCTTATTAAATAATGTAATGATATAACTCTAAACAAATATGAAGATAAACATTGGACCGGCTACGCCTGACACGGCGTCGCACATTGCATCGCTCATCATGGAGGCGATGAACCCAGGATGCTGCCAGAACCTGGCTGGTGCTCATCATACACTGGCGGAATTCCACCAGGTGATGGAAAGACTCGTGAGAATGGAGGATAGCCAGTATAGTTACCGTAATACGCTCCTGGCTACCAATAGCGAGGGCATTACTGCCGGTATCATCGTGTCTTACGACGGTGCGAAGCTCAAGGCGCTGCGCCAGCGATTCATCGAGGAGGCTAAGGCAACCTTCGGAATCGATTATACGGGAATGGATCCGGAAACCCAGGAGGGCGAACTCTATATCGACAGCCTCGCCGTGCCTGCTGCCTTCCGTGGCAAGGGTATCGCCAAGATGCTGCTCAAGGCAGTGATAGAAAAGGGAAGGGAAATGGGCCTTCCTGCTGTGGGACTGCTCGTGGATAAGGGCAATCCGAAGGCAGAAAGACTCTATGCCAATATGGGATTCGAATACGTGAATGATGCCGTGTGGGGTGGCCACAGCATGAAGCATCTCCAGTATCCGCTACGCTAGTTCGCTGATCCCGGTATCCGCTACTCCAGTTCCTCAATCTCATCTTCGTTCATCTCCCTGTCGAGCTGGCCGCGCCAGAGATACTTGCGGGTTTCGTGAACGATGATGCCGCTGAGGCAGAGCAGGGAAATGAGGTTTGGTATAGCCATCAGGGCATTCATGCAGTCGGCGATATTCCATACCAGTCCAAGGCTGATGACACTGCCCAGGAAGATACTTACAATATAGAACATGCGATAGATGAGCATCCAGCGCTTGCCCTTGAGATACTCTACGCAGCGTTCGCCATAATAGCTCCATCCCAGGGTGGTGCTGAAGGCGAAGGTGGTGAGGCCGATGGTGAGCAATGGGGCTCCTATGTATGGTATCTTGCTGAAGGCTGCCTTGGTGAGCGCTGCGCCATCGTGGTAATCGATATCAGGATAGGCGATGATGCTGGAGGTGATGACCAATCCCGTGAGGGCACAGATGATGACGGTATCCCAGAAGGTTCCGGTAGAGGATACCAGCGCCTGGCGTACCGGATTGCGGGTCTGGGCGGCGGCTGCTACGATAGGTGCCGAACCGAGTCCTGACTCATTGGAGAAGAGTCCGCGGGCGATACCATAGCGGGCTGCTATCATGAGGGTGCTGCCTGCAAAACCGCCGCCGGCTGCACGGGTAGTGAAGGCGGATTCGAAGATAACCTTCAGGGCTGGCAGGAGATAAGCGTGATTGACGATCAGGATGTAGATGCAGCCCACCACATAGAAAAGCGCCATGAAAGGCACAAGCATTCCACATACTTTTGAGATGCTCTGCACACCACCGATGATGACTGCGGCACCGAGAATGGTGACGATGGCGCCGGTGATGTATGGACTGATGCCATACTGGTTTTCTACCAGGGTGGAGATGGCATTCGCCTGTACGGTGCTGCCGATGCCGAAGGAGGCGAGGGCGGCAAAGAGGGCGAAGAGGATACCGAGCCACTTCCATCCCAATCCCTTTTCGAGGGCATACATCGGACCGCCAAGCATTTCTCCACGCTTGGTCTTGACACGGTATTTCACGGCAAGAAGACCTTCGGCATACTTGGTGGAGATGCCGAAGACACCGGTGAGCCAGCACCAGAATACGGCGCCCGGTCCACCCAGGGCGATGGCTGTTGCCACACCTATGATATTACCGGTACCAATGGTAGCGGCAAGGGCTGTGGCGAGGGCTCCGAACTGGGAGACATCGCCCGTGGCATTCTTGTCCTTCTTGAAGGACAGCGATATCGCCTGGAAAATCTTACGCTGTGGAAAACGCAGGCGAACCGTCAGGAAAATGTGGGTTCCCAGCAGCAGGATGATCATCGGCCATCCCCATAGGAATGAACTGAAGGATGTGAAAAATTCGTTGATTGCTTCCATGTTAATCTCTCTTTAAAATACAATTATAAAATCTATATCTAATTTTCTTCAAACTCAACCCGGGCGTTGGGGAATCCCATAGCCTTGAACATATCGCGGAACTGCTGCCTGGCATTGCGCTGGGCGATACGGATATTGGCTGGGGTGAGGCAGCGTTTCTTCATCTGGGCATAGGCACGGTCGTAGAGTGCCTGGCGGTCGGCTCCCGTCCACTTTCCTTCTTCAAAGAAGCTGCGGGTTCGGGCTTCGTCGATGAAGTTGTTATCCAGCAGTCGGATAGGAGGGAGGGTGCAGACGATGGAATCCTTCCCGGCATTTGCCTGAATCCATCCTTCCTTTACATCTTTCATATTGATGCCCAGGCGCAGGGTGCCGTAATAGATGCGCACCAGCTGGTCGTCGCCGAAGAAGCCGCGACGAACGGTATCTACCAGTTCCTCGTTGCTGATGGCGAGGAACTCCCATTCGCCTATCGCCTCGATGCTCTCTACCTGGGTAGGCGACAGGGTGGTCTGCTCTTCTGTGGTTATGCTCACCGTATTATCCTTGTTGAGCCAATAGAGCGTGCCCGCGAGTATGAGGGCAAGGATGGTGAGCAGGATGATGCCATATTTCTTCATATCTCATTCCTCCTTAGTTTGAGGGTTTATCTTTTTCTCACTAGTTTTTATCTTTCTTCTCCACTCCCGAGTTCTGCAGGAATTCCCTGATATCATCGAGGGTGAACTTCTTGCGGAAGCTGATCTGGATGTTCTCTTCCCGGAATCCCATCTGCTTGAGCATCGGGATGAGGGTGTTGGCTGCACTGACGCGAGCCTGCTCCATCAGGTCGAGGTTGGGAATATCGCGGATGATGCTCTCTCTGCCCTGCTGTTCCAGCTGGGTGAGTTCGGCATCGGAGTAGTTGCTGCGGGTGAGTGAAACATACTGTTTCAGTTTCTTGTGGTCGATTCGGGTGCCTGTGAGCACCATCTTCGGGTCGGGCAGGATGATTTCAATCTTGTCTCCTTTACGGGACACATTCCTGTCAGAGAATCCCTGGAAATCTACATACGCCTTGATGGTAGCATCCATGGGGATGGCTACCTTTCGGTTGGAGCCTGGCACGGGGATGTTGAATTCGTGCTTCAGGAAGGAACCCTTAAGCTTAAACTGGTCATCGTGGGTGATGATCTTATGAACGTGCGCCTCGGCGGTATAAAGGCGCGTGCATTTCTGTATCTGCATCACCATCGTGGGGATGGTATCAATGGCGCTCTTCTTCTCTTCTGCCGGCTTCTTGGGAGAGCAGGAGAGGAGGCTGAGGATAACCGCCGGGATGAGGATAAAAAATACTTTCTTCATACGAATAAGGGTCTAATTATACAAACAATATATAGAATATATGATTAAATATATAATAGGGATATAATAAAAGCTCTTGAAGTCAGGTTTAGCCCAACGTCAAGAGCTTTCTTATGTAATTAGAATTTTGCCATTTTGATAGCGTCGATAGCGCACTCGTCACCCTTGTTACCCAACTTGCCGCCGCTGCGATCCTTCGCCTGCTGGAGGTCGTTGGTGGTGAGAAGTCCGTAGATGACAGGGATTTCCTGTGTGGCGTTGAGGCGCGCAATACCATAGGTGACACCCTCGCAGATATAATCGAAGTGCGGAGTCTCGCCACGAATCACACTACCCAGTATGATGACAGCATCGTAGCCGCCATTGAGCACCATCTGATGCGCACCATAGATCAGCTCGAAGCTTCCCGGTACGGTCTTCACATGGATGTTCTCAGGGATGGCTCCATGCTTCTCCAGCGTCTTGACAGCTCCATCGAGCAAGGCGCCTGTAATCTCTGGGTTCCATTCTGCTACCACGATACCGAAGCACATGTTGCTGGCATCTGGAATCTTGGAAAAGTCGTATTCCGACAAATTATGAAGTGCTGTTGCCATAATGTTCTGATTTAGTTGGAAGCACGCTCGATGTACTTATCGATCTCAGAGCTCTGAACGAGCATAGAGTTAACATACTTCTTCTTGATGTCCTGATAGATGCTCAAAGCCTCTGCCTTCTTGTTCTGGCTCTCCAGGATTTCGCCAGCCTTGATGAGGAAGGCAGGAGAGAGTGAATTGTTAGCATCATCCTCTGCCTTGCTGTCTGCCATGGAAGCTGCCTTCTTGAAGGCGGCTACGGCATCATCGAGCTTGTTGAGGTGAGCGTATGCATCGCCGAGGGCTGCCTGAGCGGCTGGGCTGATCATCTCGTCGCCCTTAGATGAGAATGCGTCGAGGCTCTTCTCTGCCTCTGCCCACTTGCCGAGGTTGGCATAGCAGAGACCTGCATAGAGGTTGGCGAGGTTGCCTGCATCGGTGCTGCCGTATTCGCTGGCAATCTTTGCGAATCCTACGTAGCCAGCGCCATCGCCGTTGAGTGCCTGCTCATACATCTCGTTCTGGAAATAGGTCTGACCCTTGCCGAGCAATGTGCTTGCCTTGTCCTCACGAGGACCTGCAATCTGAGACATGTAAGCGAATACACCTGCGATGATAACGATCAATGCTACCACTGCGATCATAATTGCCTTCTTGTACTTCATGAAGAAGGCCTCTTTCATGTTAAGGCTCTCGATTTCCTGAGCCTGTACGTTGTTGTTTGCCATTTCTTATTTTTTGTTTTTTATTATTCTTTGTTATTCCTAGCTCTTTTAGGTTGCAAATTTACTGATTTTTATTCAGATATTGAAATTTCTAGCCTACTTTTTTCGTTTTTTGGGCTTTTTCTGCTAACTTTGCAGTCAATTAGCAGAAAAGTATCTATGATTTTAAAGAATATTTCCATTATTAATTACAAAAACATCAAGGGCGCCAACCTGGAGCTGTCGCCCAAGATCAACTGTCTTATCGGTCATAATGGTATGGGTAAGACCAACTTTCTCGATGCCATCTACTATCTCTCGTTTTGTAGAAGCGCCAACAATCCCATCGATTCGCAGATCATCACGCACGACGAGGCTTTCTTCATGCTGGAAGGCAACTACGAGAGTAATAATGGGGATATGGAGAACATCTACTGCGGTATGAAAAGGGGCACCAAGAAGCACTTCAAACGCAACAAGAAGGAGTATAAAAGGCTCTCGCAGCACATCGGACTCATCCCGCTCATCTATGTTTCGCCTTCGGATGTTTCGCTCATAGAAGGCGGAAGCGAGGAGAGAAGAAAGCTGATGGATGTGGTGATCTCGCAATATGACAATACGTATATCGAGGCGCTGAACAACTACAACAAGGCGCTGCAGCAGAGAAATGCGCTGCTGAAGATGGAGGAGGAACCGGATGCCACGCTGATGGAACTCTGGGAACAGCAGATGGCGATGAACGGAGAAATGCTCTATGCCAAGAGACAGGCGTTTGTGAGCGAACTGGTGCCGCTGTTTCAGGAGATTTACCAGCATATTTCGGGCAACCAGGAGAAGGTGGGGCTGCATTATATCTCCCACTGCCAGAGGGGACCGTTGCTGGAGGTGATTCAGCGTGACCGGTTCAAGGATAGAGCCGTAGGATATTCATTGCATGGCATGCACAGGGATGATCTGGAATTTACCATCGGAGATTATCAGATGAAGCGCGAGGGAAGTCAGGGACAGAACAAGAGTTATGTGATTGCCCTGAAGCTGGCGCAGTTCAGTTTCCTGCAGCGTACGTGTTCGAATACCACTCCTTTGCTGCTGCTGGACGATATCTTTGATAAGCTTGATGCTCAGAGAGTTGAAGCCATCGTGCAACTGGTATCGAGTGACAGCTTCGGTCAGATTTTCATCACAGATACGAATAGGGATCATCTGGATCAGATTCTCCATCGACTGAATGGCGATTTTCGGATTTTTGAGGTGAATAATGGAGAAATTGCGTATGTTTAGGAGGAATAGCTTATGTTTAGACAGAAAGTTAAATCGATAGCAGAACTATTGCCTGAGTTTCTGAGAAACCAGGGATTGGAGACGCCTTTGCAGCAGAGACGTCTGATAGATAGTTGGGAGACTGTGGTAGGGGCACCTATCGCAGCCTATTGCGGTGAGAAGTTTATCAAGAACCAGACGCTGTTTGTGAAAGTGATGAATCCGGCACTGAGAGCAGATCTTACTATGAATCGCTCTATCCTGGTTCGCAGATTGAACGAGCAGGTGGGAAGTATGGTGATTGCTGATATCAGATTCTATTAAGCTTTTGCCCTTACAGGGCGACAGGCTTGCATCCATAAATACCCAGGGCGATGCCCTGGGCTAGGAGCTTCTGCCCTTTCAGGGCGTATGGAGCTTACTTTCGAGTTTCTTGTTTATACTCCTTCGTCATCATCTTCCAAATCTTCTTTAGAAGTAGAAGAGGCGGATTCGGAAGCGGATTCGGTATCGAGAACCTGATCCTTGCTGATGCTGACGGCACCCATTCTTGATATTTTCAGTACCAGTGGGAGATATTCATCGCTGGTGATATCCGGAGATCCGACGCTGGCTGCAAAACTCAGATTGTCTCCTTCAGTCTTATCGAAAACGATGCCCAAAAGGGCTCCCATCGATTTCGTCTGCTTATCGAGATAACTTTCAAAGGCTGCCTTTGTAAAGGTGCGGTTGAAAAACTCGGTGCCATCGCTTCTCAGAATGCGGATGGTAATCTTATTATCGTAATACTTGGTGGTCTTGTCCAGTTGGATGATAGGTAATTCGTGGTCGGCTTCTCGCTTCACTACCACCTTGTAATGGTTGCCCAGCCATTCCACATCTCTTGCCTGTTCATACCCGCTCATCTCCTGGGTGGGTTTGTTGGTTACCTGTTCCACAGGTTTGGGGGCAATGATAATCTTGCTCTTTTTCTTTTCTGCGCATGAAACCATGAGGCCTATTGCCAGAATGGATAATAATATGTAGTTACTTTGTTTCATCTTGTTGTTATTGTTTTGATGGCAATGCCTTTTTGATTTGCATTGTTTTCTTTTTGAAGTACAAAAGTAGTAAAAAAAAACGAGAAATCATATTGTTTGCCGTTAAAAAACGAAAAAAGCATCGACTTTCACAAGCCGGTGCTTCGGATTTACCTAAATACTAACTAATAAATTTCCTATTGAATCTTACACGATATAATAAAAGTTCAGTTTATGAATTCTAATCGTTCTATTTGACCCCGATAATCCGAAAAGGTTTAATCGGGGTCTATGAAAAAAAACGTCTTTTTTCTTTTATTAACGCATTTTTCTGCATTATATTGTATTTTCCTGCGAAAAAATGCTTTTTTTTATGAGATGCTCTCTTTCTTACGAGACGATTTCATTCATAGCGATATCTGTTTCCTCCGTTGGAATCTGAGGCAGAAGCTGGAAGGGGAAGGCGATGCCTATTCTGTAGGCTCCAGGAATCTTTGGGAGGAAGCGGTCGTAATAGGCCTTGCCCCTGCCCAGACGATTACCCTGTGTATCGAATGCCATACCCGGGATGATGGCTACATCTATCTCACTGTAGCGATGGGGAGGGAAAAGGGCGCCTGCAGGCTCCATGATATGATAGGCTCCCTCTCTTAAATCCTGGCTACAGGTATATTCACGAAGCACCATATTCCGGTCGTCAATTACTTCGGGCAATAATACCTTCTTACCGGAAACCACCAGGCTATCGATGAAATGATGGGTATTCACCTCGTCGGGGAGGGAATAGTACATCATCACCGTATGGGCAGACTGCAGATGCCCATTCTCTTCGAGATGAGATAAAACGGAAAGCGACAGTTCCTCAAGAGTACTTGAGGAATACTGTCGCTTTCTATCTCTTATTATTTTTCTTAATTCTTTCTTATCCATGCTTATTTCTTCTTTACCACTTTGCTTGCAGCCTTTGCCGGTGCTGCAGGCTTCTTAGGGAAGGCAGCGTGATTATTGAAGACCTCAAGAGTTTTCTTGATTACAGGATCATCTTGGTTGATGTATTCTGTCCACGCCTGCTCATCCAGCATATTGTAGATGATACGGCTGTCGAGAACACGGTCCAGCAGCTTGTGAGACTTGCGGATGAGAAGGTTACGGCGCTTCAGTCCGCGCTTGTCGGCATAAACGGCAAACTGCTCTACCAGGTTCTGCTTATCAAGATAATCGGCGAGTTCCATCATCTCCTTGAAATTGTTCAACTTAGGACGGTTGTCGTCCGTATAGGTAAATGCAAACTGGAGAATCAGTCCGCTCATGCTCGCTTCCTTGAAGTAAGATGTCATACCCAGGGTATCTTCTGGAACGAAGATATCTGGAGTGATGCCACCACCACCATAAACCACTCTGCCAATGCCGGTATGGTAAGCCGGACCGGTATGCTTGATGCTATCCTGCGAGAAGAACTCTCCATGCTCATAACGGGTGAGGAGATCCTGCTCGTAATCACCGCTGTCGCCCAGAGTATATGGCTTCTGGATACATCTGCCTGATGGAGTATAGTAACGGGCGATGGTAAGACGGATGAGACTGTGGTCTGGGAACTCAATCTGCTGCTGTACCAATCCCTTACCGAACGAACGGCGGCCGATGATGGTGGCACGGTCGTTGTCCTGCATGGCTCCTGCAAAGATCTCAGCCGAAGAAGCAGAACCCTCATTGATGAGCACAACCATCGGAATCTTCTTGTAGGAACCCTTGCCATCACTCATGTAATCCTGGCGAGGCGACTTGCGGCCCTGGGTATAGAGGATGAGTTTCTTCTCTGGCAGGAACTCGTTTGCCATGTTCACGGCGGCTGTGAGATAACCACCCGAGTTATCGCGCAGGTCGATACAGAGATTCTTGAATCCCTGCTGTGAGAGCTTTGCCAGGGCGATGAGCATCTCAGGATAGGTGTTCTCGCCGAAGTTCTTGATGCGGATATATCCGGTGTTGTCATCGAGCATATAGGCAGCGGTGACACTCTTGGTAGGTATCTCGCCACGGGTGACGGTGAAGGTCTGCACCTTCTTGCTGCCATAGCGGATGACGCCAATCTTCACCTTGGTATCCTTAGGACCCTTGAGGCGGTGCATCGCTTCCTGATTGGTGACAATCTTGCCTACGAAAGGCTTGCCATCTACGGCTACAATCTTATCACCTGCCAACAATCCAGCCTTTTCGGCTGGTCCGTTCTGAATCACATTCTGCACATGGATGGTGTCCTGGCGGATGACAAACTCGATGCCTACGCCCGAGAACGAACCCTTGAGGTCGTCGGTGGCAGCAGCTGCATCCTTCGCACTGATATAGACAGAGTGAGGATCCAGTTCGGCAAGAATCTGAGGAATCGCCTTATCGACCAGCGAATCGATGTTCACGGCATCTACATACTGGTCATCGATGAGGTGGAGCAGGTTGTTCAGACGGTTGCTTCCACTGTTGATGACATTGAGTCGGTTGCCGGCGAAATGATTCGAAAAGAATGTGCCGATGATGATGCCCAGTACAACGCAGATCGCCATGATGAAGGGCATATACCGATTGGTCTTATTCTTATTCATATTCATAACTAACTAATTTAATATACTAACGTTTCTTTCTCTCTTTTTCTCTCTTTAATCCTGTGAGGTTTCTTCTTCATCCGGATTCATGTATTCTACCACAACTCCTGCACGCTTCAGAAGATCCACACCGTCGGTGAGGCGGTATTTCTCGGCATAGACCACACGCTTGATGCCCGACTGGATGATGAGCTTGGAGCATTCGATGCAGGGAGAGGCAGTGACATAGAGTGTACTGCCCTCGCTGTTGTTGCTGCTGCGTGCCAGCTTGGTGATGGCGTTGGCCTCGGCATGCAGAACGTATGGCTTGGTTACATTGTTCTCCTCGCAGATGTTCTCGAATCCGCTGGGAGTACCATTGTATCCATCGCTGATGATCATCTTGTCCTTCACCACCAGCGCTCCTACCTGGCGGCGCTTGCAGTAGCTGTTCTCAGCCCAGATGCGAGCCATGCGCAGGTAGCGCAGGTCGAGCTTCTTCTGTTTAGAAAGTTGATTTTCCATCCTCTATTATAGTTGATAGTTTATAATTAATTCAAGTTTCGCATGTAAGCTCCACACGCCCTGAAAGGGCAGAAGCCCCTAGCTCAGGGCATCGCCCTGGGTATTTACGGACGCAAACCTGTCGCCCTGTAAGGTAGGGTGTTCAAAATTCGAATCAAAAATCCGGTATAAAAAATGGTGTTATTT
>ERZ779643.2188-NODE-2188-length-11724-cov-2.055275_pt1 | contig 11724 bp, 10 predicted proteins | sample MGYA00511564_ERZ779643 | MGnify/ENA primary metagenome ERZ779643 (study PRJEB29588, sample SAMEA2147114) | human gut metagenome | biome: human gut; feature: human-associated habitat; material: faeces | place: Denmark | collected 2008/2010 ... | reverse complement strand
GTACGCTGGCAGCCCGTGGAGTAATCCGTGATGTGGGGCGTGTCATGGATTTGCCTTATAATTTTGTGGATACGATTGCCAAGGCAATTCCAAATGAACTGGGAATTACCATTGATAAGGCATTGATGATGAACCCGGAGCTTCGGGGCATGTATGAATCTGACGAGTCGGTAAAGAAACTTATCGATATGTCAAGAAGATTAGAAGGTCTGCCGAGGCATACGTCCATGCATGCAGCAGGCGTGGTAATCAGCCAGAAACCAATGGATGAATATGTTCCGTTGTCAAGAGCATCCGATGGCACCATAACCACACAGTTTACCATGACTACCATTGAAGAATTAGGACTTCTGAAAATGGATTTCTTAGGACTCCGGACACTGACTGTAATCCAGAATGCAGTCCGTCTTGCAGAAAAGAGCAGCGGTAAAAAAATTGATATGAATGCCATCGACTATAACGATAAGAAAGTGCTAGACTCTCTTGGAACCGGCAAAACCGATGGTGTCTTCCAGTTGGAAAGTGCCGGAATGAAGAACTTCATGAAGGAACTGAAGCCACAGAACCTTGAAGACATTATTGCCGGGATTTCCCTGTACCGCCCGGGACCGATGGACTTTATCCCGAAATATATTAAGGGAAAGAGCAATTTTGGAACGGTTACCTATCTGTGTCCACAGCTTGAGCCGATTCTGTCACCGACCTACGGCTGTATTGTTTATCAGGAGCAGGTAATGCAGATCGTACGTGATCTGGGTGGCTATACCCTTGGGCGAAGCGATCTCGTGCGCCGTGCCATGAGTAAGAAAAAGCAGGCCGTGATGGAAAAGGAGAGGGCGAATTTCGTCTATGGAAATCCGGAGGAGGGCGTGCCCGGATGTGTGGCAAACGGCATCCCGGAAAATGTCGCCTCGAAGATTTATGATGAAATGATGGATTTTGCGAAATATGCGTTCAATAAGTCCCATGCGGCATGCTATGCGGTGGTTTCCTACCAGACCGCATACCTGAAATATTATTATCCGGTAGAATTTATGGCAGCCCTGATGACTTCCGTGATTGATAATCCGGGAAAAGTGGCAGAATATATTATGGTCTGCCGGAGTATGGGTATTACGATCCTGCCGCCTGACATCAATCAGGGAGAAAGCGGCTTTTCCGTAAACGGCAACAGTATCCGTTATGCACTGACTGCCATCAAAAGTGTTGGACGTCCTGTGATTGATGCGGTGGTGAACGAACGGAAGGAACGTGGCGCCTACACGAATCTGCAGGATTTCATCACCCGTATGGCAGATAAAGATATCAACAAAAAGGCGATCGAAAACTTTATCAAGGCAGGCGCGCTTGACAGCCTTGGCGGAACACGGAAGCAGTTTATGAGTGCCTATGTGCAGATCATGGATCACATTGTACATGACCGGAAGAATAATATGGCAGGGCAGATAAGTCTGTTTGATATTGTGGACGAATCGGAGAAATCCAGCTATGATGTCCGGCTTCCGGATGTCGGGGAGTATTCCAAGGATATGATTCTTGCGTTTGAGAAGGAAGTGCTTGGAATCTATGTCAGCGGCCATCCGTTAGAGGAGTTTGAGGATCTGTGGAGAAGAGGCATCACGAATACGACTGCGGATTTTGTGCTGGAAGAGGAATCCGGTGAAACGAGAGTGAGGGACAATGCGCCCTGTACGATCGGTGGAATCATTTCTAATAAGAAGATTAAATATACAAAAAATGATAAAATCATGGCGTTTCTGCAGATTGAGGATCTGGTCGGAACTGTGGAGGTCATTGTTTTTCCAAGAGACTATGAGAAGAACAGCATGAAGCTTTTGGAGGATAATAAGGTCTTTATTAAGGGACATGTTTCCCTGGAGGAGGATCGCGATGGCAAGGTGATCTGTGAGGGAATTACTGCTTTTGACGAGATCCCGAAGAAGCTGTGGATTAAATTCCCTACTATGGAGGCTTATCAGGCTTCTTCGAATGAACTGCTGCAGACCCTGCAGACCTCAGACGGGCATGACAGCGTGGTGATTTATATTGAAGAAGCAAAGGCAATGAAAAAGCTTCCTCCAAGCTGCAGTGTGCAGGCCGGTGAAGAGCTGAAGGCGCAGCTTTGTGCAAAGTATGGGGAAGACAATATTAAAATTGCATGGGATATCCGCAAAGAAGTATAAAAAAGATTGAAAATGGAAAGGAAAACCAGTACAATAAAACTGTTCCGGAGCTTTTAACCGGGGTTCGGAATATGAGAGGCAGAATTAAGGAAACATCGTAACGGTGAAGGAATGATCTGTTACGAAACAATTACCAATATAGAAAATGGCAGCAGGAGCTGCCGCATGGAAAGGAACGGAGAGTTATGGCTAATCACATTAATACAATCGGAGTGCTTACAAGCGGTGGCGATGCACCCGGTATGAACGCAGCGATCCGTGCAGTAGTGCGTAAGGCACTCTGCAATGGTGTTAAAGTAAAAGGAATCAAGAAGGGTTATCAGGGACTTCTGAATGAAGAAATTGTGGAGATGGAGAAGAAGGATGTTTCTGATACCATCCAGCGTGGCGGAACCATTCTCGGAACAGCCAGATGCCTTGAGTTTAAACAGGAAGAGGTTCAGGAGCAGGCAGCAGAGATCTGCCGGAAGCATGAAATTGACGGACTGGTAGTCATTGGCGGTGACGGCTCTTACCGTGGTGCCCAGGCACTTTCCAGACATGGAATCAACACGGTCGGACTTCCGGGAACCATCGACCTTGATATTGCATGTACCGACTATACCATCGGATTTGATACCGCAATTAATACGGCGATGCAGGCCATTGATAAGGTACGTGATACCTCATCCTCCCATGAGCGGTGCAGTATCATCGAGGTAATGGGACGTAACGCCGGTTACATTGCCCTGTGGTGTGGCGTGGCGAACGGTGCCGAGGACATTCTGCTTCCTGAAAAGTACGATTACAACGAGCAGGCACTCATCAACAATATTATTAACAGCCGTAAGCGCGGCAAGAAGCACCATATCATCATCAATGCCGAAGGAATTGGACATTCCACTTCCATGGCGCGCCGTATCGAGGCGGCCACCGGAATGGAAACCAGAGCAACCATCTTAGGCTACATGCAGCGTGGCGGATCCCCGACCTGTAAGGATCGTTTCTACGCCTCCATTATGGGTGCTTATGCGGCAGATATCCTCTGCGAAGGAAAGACCAACCGTGTCGTAGGCTATCGTCATGGCGAGTTCCAGGATTTTGATATTGAGGAAGCATTAAATATGCAGAAGGAAATTCCGGAATACCAGTATCAGGTAAGCCGTCTGCTTTCCCAGTAAAATGAGCCTGCGAATCGTTACTGGAGCGAGATATGAGTGAACAGTAACTGCGAAAGGAAGTTTTATGATTACAAGTCTGAATAATGGGCGGATCAGGCATGCGATCCAGCTAAAAGAAAAGAGCCGGACACGGAACGAGGAAGGGCTTTTCGTAGCGGAAGGATTCAAGATGTTTGAGGAAGCACCGCTTTCAAAAATCAGGGAAATATACTGCCGGGAGGATGTCTGGCAGAGAATGGAGGAGTCTTATCGAAAGGCTCCTCCTGATAAATTATCAGGAATTTACGAAAAGCTCATGACCTGTCAGAAACAGGGAACTGTTGTGGAAACCGTGACGGAGGAGGTATTCCGGAAGTTGTCGGATACCCAGACCCCTCAGGGGATTTTTTTCCTGATGGAAAAGATGACCTATGACCTGTCGGATCTTCTTAGGAGAGCAGGCGAACGGAAGGAACAGGAAGGGAAAAGACCATTGTTCCTTATCCTTGAGGACATTCAGGATCCGGGGAACCTGGGAACCATGATCCGTACCGGAGAGGGGGCCGGAGTTGATGGGATCCTGATGAGTAAAGGAACCGTAGATATTTATAATCCGAAGACCATCCGCTCCACGATGGGATCCCTTTACCGAGTACCGTTCCTGTATACCGGGGATCTTACACAGACCATAGGACAGCTGCAGAAGACAGGGATCCGTGTCTATGCGGCACACCTTAAAGGAACGAAATCCTACCGGGAACCGGACTATGCAGAAGGGGCGGCCTTTCTGATCGGAAACGAGGGAAACGGATTAAAGGAAGAGACAGCGGCGCTGGCAGATGAATACATACGGATTCCCATGCAGGGGAAGCTGGAATCGCTGAATGCGGCTGTGGCAGCGGCTCTTTTGATGTACGAGGTGGCTGTTTGAGGAATCTGCATTTGGTTAAGACAGAGTAAGAGTGAGAAGCACAGGTATGTGTGGTTGTGCAAAATTTATCCTATATGAGCAAAATGAGGAATACAGAATACAAGCATGAATCATGGATATGTGAGTTTACACACGGTTTATCGATATAAAATAGAAATAATAACATATAAATGATAACATATAAAATAAATAGAAAAGAAGGGATTGACATGAAGCTTGGATTTATCGGACTTGGCAATATGGCAAAGGCAATGATTGGCGGCATTCTCAAAAAAGAAGTAGTGTCTGCCACGGACATTATGGGATGTGCAAAAAGTGAGGCTTCCAAAGAATATGCCTCCGGGAACTGGGGTATTCTGATAGGTGAGGATAATATTCAGGTGGCACACTTTGCGGAGATTCTTGTACTTGCCGTAAAGCCGCAGGTTCTGCCCCGGGTGGTTGAACAGATTAAGGATGCGGTTTCAGAGGATACAGTGATTGTCAGCATTGCTGCCGGTGTATCGATGGACAGCCTTGGCAGGATGTTTGGCAGAAGCTTAAAATTTGTCCGCTGTATGCCGAATACTCCGGCACTTGTCGGAATGGGATGCACCGGTGTGTGTTGTAATGAGCTGGTAACGAGGGATGAGATGCAGCAGAGTCTTTCTCTGTTACAGAGCTTCGGACTGGCAGAGGAAGTACCCGAGAAGCTGATGGATGCCGTGGTCGGGGTGAGCGGAAGCTCACCGGCGTATGTGTTCCTGTTTCTGGAGGCACTCGCAGATGGAGCAGTACAGGCAGGAATGCCGAGAGCACAGGCCTACCGGTTCGCTGCACAGTCCATTATGGGAAGCGCAGCCCTGGCACTTGAAACCGGGAAGCATCCGGGAGAGCTGAAGGATATGGTATGTTCTCCGGGTGGAACAACCATCGAAGCCGTACAGGTTCTGGAGGACCGCGGATTCCGCAGCAGCGTGATGCATGCGGTATCTGCCTGCGTGGAAAGATGTAGAGCACTTAGCAAAGACGAGACGTAGTCGAAGTTTGAGCTTAGTGCGAACGCTACCCGAACACTTAATGAGAGCGAGCGGAGCGAAGATCGAATTTAGTGAATGGGTAATCCCGCAAACTTGACAAGAATTAGACCATTTGTTAATATTATCCACATATTACGTAACAAGTTTGTAATATCTTGTTCATGTATAGTGGAGGAAACATCATGGATCGGAGAAAGAGGCTGTTAGTATGCCTTGCAGGATTAAGTATCTGCATGGGATTCTTACTGACAGAGGAAATAACCGTTCAGGCCGGAGAAAAGGAAGGACATGACTTCATGTGCTCCGGCGTGGGTACTGTGTTAGATCCCAATGATTTCACCGTGGACGAACCGGAGAAGCAGCAGGAAGAGCTTAATATCTATCAGAAGTTTGAAGCCGAGCAGGCACGTATGGAAACTGAGCTTGCCATGGCGAATGTCCAGAATGCGCTGAACGTCCGTGCACAGGCGAATGAAAAATCAGAGAAGGTCGGATTCCTGTATAAGGACTGTGGAGGCACAATCTTAGAGCAGGAGAACGGCTGGACGAAGATCAAATCCGGCAATGTGATCGGCTGGGCCAAGGACGAATATCTCGTTTTTGGAGAAGATGCCGAGAAGATGGCAGAGGATGTCGGGAACTGGATTGTGAAGCTCAATTCAGAAGCAGTACGTGTTAGGATGGAACCGAACGAAGAAGCAGAAACGATCTGCTACCTTGCAAAGGATGATGCGGTAGACTTTATCGAAATTGTAAACGATGAGTGGGTCAGCATCGACTATGAAGGTGCAATCGGATATGTCAGAACGGAATACATTCAGATTAATTTTCATATTGATGAAGGAGAGACGATTGAAGTGGTCCGTGCCAGAGAGCGGGAGGCAGCAGAGAGAAAGAGAATTGCGAACCGTGGCGCTGTTTCAGCAGATGCTGATGAAACAAGACTTCTGGCAGCATTGATCTACTGTGAAGCCGGCAATCAGCCCTATGAGGGAATGCTTGGTGTCGGAGCGGTTGTCATGAACCGTGTGAAGAGTCCGGCCTATCCGGGCAGCATTTACGGAGTCATTTATTCCTCCGGGCAGTTCACACCTGCCATGTCAGGAAAGGTGGCAAGGGTTTACGAAGGAAACATTCCGGATGCCTGCATCCAGGCAGCACAGGCTGCGATCAATGGCGAAACTTCGGTAGGGGGAGCAACCTACTTTAGAAGAGCCGGACGCCATGACGGCTACGTTATTGGAGATCACGTCTTCTGGTAAACACAAGACCCTGGGAGTACAGGGAGAGGGAGTAAGTATGAGTTCAATGATTACGATCTGGCTGATCGTGTTTGTCGTACTGGTCATTATCGAGATTATCACGATGGGACTTACCACAATCTGGTTTGCAGGAGGTGCCCTTGTGGCAACGCTGGCAGCAGCAGTTCATGCACCGTTATGGGTTCAGATTGTGCTGTTCCTTGTCGTATCAGCCCTGTTACTGTTCTTTACCCGTCCGGTAGCTGTAAAATATTTTAATAAGGACCGTGTGAGGACAAATGTGGAGAGTCTGATCGGACAGCAGGCCATTGTAATCAGTGAAATTAATAATCTTCAGGGAATCGGGCAGGTGACCGTGAACGGTCAGGAATGGAGTGCCCGCAGTACCGATGAAGAAGCAGCCATTCCGGTAGGATGCGTTGTTATTATAGAGCGTGTCAGCGGAGTCAAGCTGATCGTTACACCAAAGCAGTAAAAGCAGCAGCTTTTTAATGGAGAGGAGAAAGAAATGGGAGTATTAGCAGTATTGGTTTTATTGGTTTTCATCTTTGTTCTGGTGATTTTAGCATCCAGCATTAAGATTGTGCCGCAGGCTTATGCCTATGTTGTGGAGCGTCTGGGAGCTTATCAGTCCACCTGGTCTGTTGGCTTTCATATCAAGATTCCTGTATTTGATAAGGTGGCCCGCAAGATCAATTTAAAAGAGCAGGTAGTGGATTTCGCACCGCAGCCGGTAATCACGAAGGATAATGTAACCATGCGGATTGATACCGTTGTGTTTTTCCAGATCACCGATCCGAAGCTTTATGCATACGGTGTGGAAAATCCGATTATGGCGATCGAGAACCTGACCGCAACAACACTTCGAAACATCATTGGTGAACTGGAGCTGGATCAGACACTGACTTCCAGAGAGACCATTAATACCAAGATGAGAGCTTCCCTGGATGAGGCAACGGATCCATGGGGTATCAAGGTAAACCGTGTTGAGCTTAAGAATATTATTCCCCCTGCAGAAATTCAGAACGCCATGGAGCGTCAGATGAAGGCAGAACGGGAACGTCGTGAAGCCGTTACCAGAGCAGAGGGTGAGAAGAAAGCAAGCATTACGATTGCAGAAGGTAAGCGTGAAGCAGCCATTCTGGAAGCAGAAGCAGATAAGCAGTCTGCCATTCTCCGCGCAGAAGCTGAAAAGGAAAAGATGATCCGTGAAGCAGAAGGTGAAGCAGAAGCCATCTTAAAGGTACAGCAGGCAACCGCAGACGGTATCCGTATGCTGCGTGAAGCAGGAGCAGATGAGGCAGTCCTTCGCATTAAGAGTCTGGAAGCCTTCGAAAAGGCGGCAGACGGTAAGGCAACCAAGATCATTATCCCTTCTGAAATTCAGGGAGTGGCAGGACTTGCAGCTTCTTTAAAGGAAATTATTAAGAATGATTAAGCCGCAGAAACAGATAGAAGACTGCGGATAAGAAATGACCGAATGAAGAATGAAAAGAACGGACGGTAAGAAATCGGAAGACGGAGAGGTAACGCAGATGGACTTAAAAGGCAGAAGCTTTTTAAAGCTATTGGATTATACACCGGAAGAAATCCTGTATCTGGTGGATCTGGCAGCAGAGCTGAAGGATAAGAAGAAAAAGGGAATCCTTACCAAGGAGATGCATCAGGGCAAGAATATCGTACTGATTTTTGAAAAAACCAGTACACGTACCAGATGCTCCTTTGAGGTGGCGGCACACGATCTTGGTATGGAGGTGACCTATCTGGATCCGTCAGGCTCCCAGATCGGCAAGAAGGAAAGCATTGCCGATACTGCGCGTGTGTTAGGCAGAATGTTTGACGGAATCGAGTATCGTGGTTACGAGCAGACGATCGTTGAAGATCTGGCGAAGTATGCGGGAGTTCCGGTATGGAATGGATTAACCAATGAATTCCATCCGACGCAGATGCTGGCAGATGTTTTAACAATTAAAGAAAAGCTTGGAAGAATCAAAGGTGTAAAGCTTACTTATATGGGCGATGCCCGTTACAATATGGGAAATTCGCTGATGGTAGTCTGTGCAAAGCTTGGCATGCATTTTACGGCATGCACCACGAAGAGCTACTTCCCGGATGAGGCACTGGTGGCACAGTGCAGGGAAATTGCGGCAAAGAGCGGCGGAACGATCACCCTTACCGAGGATGTTACCGAGGGAACAAAGGGCGCCGATGTCATTTATACGGATGTGTGGGTATCCATGGGTGAGCCTTATACCGTATGGGATGAGCGGATCCGTTCCTTAAGTCCTTATCAGGTCAACCGTGCCGTGATGGAAAATGCCGGATCCCAGGCAATCTTTATGCACTGCCTGCCTGCGTTCCATGATCTGAAGACCACAACCGGCAAGGAAGTCGGCGAGAAGTTTGGCTTAACGGAAATGGAAGTTACGGACGAAGTGTTTGAATCGGCTCAGTCGGTAGTTTTTGATGAGGCAGAAAACCGTATGCATACCATCAAGGCGATTATGGCAGCTACGTTATAACAGGGAGCAGATATGAAATTTACGATTGATAAACGCGAAGAGATTGATTCTACCAATCTTGAAGTTATCCGTCGGGCAAAGACCGGTGCACCGGAAGGGACACTGGTTCAGGCAGAACGTCAGATAAGCGGCAGGGGAAGAAGGGGAAGAGCCTGGGAATCTCCTGCCGGTTCTAATTTATACATGACTCTTCTGCTTCGCCCGGATGTGACAATGGAGCAGGCCTCGGTGCTGACACTGATTATGGCACTTGCCTGTCAGGAAGGAATTAAAGAGGCAACAGGACTTGACTGTCAGATTAAATGGCCCAATGACCTCGTGCTTCATAAGAAAAAGGTGGTCGGCATTCTGACCGAGGCAGCGATGTTAGATCAGGATGAGGCTTTTCCGGAAGGAGAGACACAGAAGGAGCATCCTTATGCACTGGCCTGCGGAGTCGGGATCAATGTAAACCAGAAGGAATTTCCGGAAGAGATTGCGGACAAGGCAACCTCCCTTTTCATCGAAAGCGGCAGACACTGGAAACGGGATGAGGAAAAGCATACGGAGGAACGTCCGGAGGATGTACGTGATGCGGTACGGGATGATATTCTGAGAGCATTTGCCGTCCGGTATGAGCAGTTTTTACAGACTGCAGATCTGTCACTTATGAAGGAGGATTATATTTCCCATCTGATCAATCTGGATCAGCCGGTGCGGGTTCTTGATCCGAAGGGAGAGTTCGGAGGTATCGCATTGGGGATTGACAATCATGGACAGCTTCTGGTAAAAACAAAGGAGAACGGTGTCGTACCTGTTTATGCAGGAGAGGTATCGGTGAGAGGATTGTATGAGTATGTCTGAAGCAAACAAGCCGGGACAGGATGTTCCGGAGGAAGAACGTGTTGTGCTCTGCGGAGCCAATGCGTATGATAAGAAATATTATTTTAATGAACTGTTCAAGGGAATTCCTGCTTCAATACAGGAAGAGCTCCATATTATCTGTGTGCTTTTTACCGAAGAGATCGGCGGCATCTTCACGATTGAATTCGATGAAAATGGCAATGTAGAGCTGCGGACGGAATATGCGCCGGAGGATTATCTCTATGACGATATCGGAAGCGGACTGTTAATCAGTGAAGTAAGAAGGAAACGGCAGGAGCTGTTTGAGTCCTTAAGCTTATATTACAAGGCGGTTGTGCTGCATGAGGATATGAGCGAACTGCTGGATGAAGAGGGCTTGTAGGCGGATCTGCTGTTTGAAGTCATGGTAACGATTCAGATCCTTATTCTCCAAAAACTGGAATATATAGAAATGTGGTAACTATTCAGTACAGGTCGAAGCATTTACTGCTGAGACCGTAAGAAAATGATTCAGTAATGCAAAATCCCATCGGCGAAGCCGATTTGGAATGGATTTTGCATCGTAACTGTGAAAGTGCTGAACAGTTACGAAATGTGTAAATAGGAAAGGAAAGAATATGCTGCTGGTCATTGATGTTGGCAATACAAATATTACAATGGGCGTTTATGACGGAAAGAATTTAAAGACCACCTTCCGGATGATGAGCAAACAGCCCAGAACCTCCGATGAGTATGGAATTACGCTGCGCGAGCTGCTTCGTACGAATGAGGTGGAAAAGGAAGAAATCGAGGGAGTCATCATGGCAAGCGTTGTACCGAATGTGATGCATTCCCTGGTTAACGGCATTACGAAATATATTGGAAGATCTCCGATGATTGTCGGTCCGGGGGTAAAAACCGGTATCCGTGTAACCTCCGAGAATCCGCGCGAAATCGGCGCAGACCGTATTGTGGATGTGGTGGCAGCCTATGAAAAATATGGCGGGCCGGCCCTTGTTATTGATTTCGGAACAGCAACGACCTATGACCTTGTCACCGGGGATGGTTCCTTTTCCGTAGGAATTACAGCTCCCGGAATCCGGATTTCTGCGAAGGCTCTCTGGGAGGATACGGCGAAGCTTCCGGAAATCGAGATTAAGAAGCCGAAGTCCATTCTGGCACAGGAAACCATCAGCAGTATGCAGGCAGGACTGATATTCGGACAGATTGGACAGACAGAATATATCGTAAAAAATATGATAAAAGAATCCGGACTTAAGGATGTAAAAGTAGTTGCAACCGGCGGACTGGGTAAAATCATCGCAAATGAGACAAAATATATTCAGTACTACAATCCGACACTGACATTAGAAGGAATGCGTCTTATTTACGCAAAACAGAAACGATGAAACTGACAATAGGAAATGTAACACTTGATAATAATTTGATATTAGCACCAATGGCAGGGGGAACAGACCTGCCATTTCGTGTACTTTGCAAAGAGCAGGGAGCAGGACTTATCTGCATGGAAATGGTCAGTGCTAAAGGCATTTATTATAATAATAAGAACACCGAGAGCCTGCTTGCCATTGATGAGCGGGAACATCCGGTTTCCCTGCAGCTTTTTGGCTCCGACCCGGAAATTATGAGCGAGATGGCAAAGCGTATCGAACATCGACCGTTTGATATTCTTGACATCAATATGGGCTGTCCGGTGCCAAAGGTGGTCAATAACGGAGAAGGCTCTGCCCTGATGAAAAATCCGAAGCTGGTGGAAGAAATCCTGACCAAAACCGTAAAGGCGATCCAAAAGCCGGTAACGGTCAAGATCCGTAAGGGCTTTGAT
>ERZ779643.2184-NODE-2184-length-11730-cov-31.284625_pt1 | contig 11730 bp, 10 predicted proteins | sample MGYA00511564_ERZ779643 | MGnify/ENA primary metagenome ERZ779643 (study PRJEB29588, sample SAMEA2147114) | human gut metagenome | biome: human gut; feature: human-associated habitat; material: faeces | place: Denmark | collected 2008/2010 ... | reverse complement strand
ATAAAGGTCTCCTCAAACTTAGATACATAAATGTACCAAAATTTGAGAAGAACCACATTTTCGTATAAGAATCATAAAGGTAGGAATAAACTTCTTTTTACTTTACCATTCGCATGTATTGGCAATTGTGCAGAAATCATGAACTTCATTATGCGAACTCATCCACTTCATTTCACGAGTTCATCTACTTCATTGAGTTGACACATACGGCTGCGGTGGCTGAAGGAGTCGAATGTAGTGGCTGAAGGAGACGAATGCAGTGACCGAAGGAGACGAATGCGATAGCTGAAGGAGTCGAATGCAGTGACCGGAGGAGTCGAATGCGATAGCTGAAGGAGACACATTTGCACATTATTACATAAAGATAGCACCTTGACCGTACTAAACATACAGTCAAGGTGCTACAGTACAAATAATCTTCCTCCTCTAATTATCCATCGTTTTGCTATTGCTTATTCCTTAGCTCTTCTATCAAGTCATTTACAATATATGTATCACTCATTAGATGCAAGCCAAGTTCTTTGTCATGTAACATACGGCAAACGTCAGAGTCATAGAATATCTGTAATGCCCTGTCGGTTGATATATGTAACGTATCAGCTAGTTGCTTTATGATACGAGCGATTTTATTCCATAATAAGAAATCCAACATAATTATATCCTTTCATATGATTTGAATTGTAAATACTTATCAACTATTTCCTGGCTTAAAATGCAAATCTGATAGTTGGGCTTGTGATAAACCAACTGGCGAAGAGTATGCTCAACATCTGCATAGCCATTGATATAGGCTTCTACTGCATCAATTACACGGTCGTCAGCCACTCCTCCTTCAATGATGTCATACCCACTCCAAGGCTGCTTTCCTTTTCTGCTGTCAACAATGAAGTCGAGCCATTCCTTATCGTAAGCATCAAATCGTTTTACCTTGCTGTCTTGTGGTAGAGCGAACTCATAGGTGTTCACTATAGCTTGCTTGGCTCGTCTGATGGTCTTGATACGGACAGCCCATTTGGAAGCTTGTTCAAACAAAGGCGTAAGATAGAATCCTGGACCGAAATCCAAGTCCTTTCTTCCTATGCTTACTAAAGGATGCTCAACAATGACATTTGAACCATGATATAATATTTGCTTTTCCATTATTCTTTTCTTTCCCAATTTTTAAGAGCTTCGACCACATCATTTGCTACAGCTTCCCGGCTCTCTGTATGTAGAGTATCATAACAATCTTGGATGAGACTCTTGATTAGTCCCACCTTATCCAATCGCTTTCTCATTTCAGACGGCGATATACCCATTTTTTGTGCCGAAGCCTCGATAGCCAACACCGTAAAGGCGAGGCGTTCGAACTCTGGGTCACTTTTCAGCAACAGTTCTCTATCTTCCATTCTTTACAAAATATTGTATTTGGATGCAAATTTATAGATTTTCTCTGATATTCCACTCTATTTCAGAGTTAAATTAAGAAAAACAGCCCGATTTTACTAATTTCTTTACTAAACATTCCTGAATTACACTCAATTTCTGCACTTTTTGCGATGCAGATTGGAAGCTCTGTGTTTTTCCCTCTAAAGCACCATGATGAGTGGTTTGTCGGAATTCCGACAAACCACTTTTTTCTTACAAAGTCTATTTAACGTTAAGTTTATTTCTTTTGCTAAAATTCTTCGTACAAAAAAACGAAGTAATCAATATTTTTAGTATCTTTGTGGCGTAAACATTCAAACTAAGCGTTATGGAAAAGGATTATCAGAACAACAACAGCATATCAGACGCTGCAAACAACAACGAAGAATCGAACAAGCCCGAACATGAAATAAAGGTAGAAATCGTTAGCATTGAAGTAGTAGGCGAAGATACTCCCCCGAAGCACTCTAAGAAGTATGAGCGTTGGGTGACAACAGCCTTTTGTCCTTCGCTGTTTGGGTTGCCTGCATAGGATACTGTGTCAACAATCCCCAATCAATCTACGGCATGTTGGCCCTTATCGTCACATCAGCATTGTTTTTCTTATCTATTGGGCAAATGGTGTTTCTTAGTTCAGAAGAATAGTTTTGCTGAGTTCTTTTGCCACATTCCACTTCCTCAATACATTTTACCGCACTATCATATACTGACAGAGATACTTTTATCTTTTCCGTTCTTCTTTTGAAAAGATTGAAGTCCGTGGAGAACAAGACTCTTTCTTGCCTATATTCCAAGATATTCAGAAACTGCGCCAGCCCCTATGCCATTCTCGTGTATATAATATATATTTTGATTCCTACATCAAACCACAACGCTATCCAGGTTCTTCTGATCCTCTGGATTGTTGTATATCTTTTGATTCCTACATCAAACCACAACTGACCGATGGCTCGGCACAATACTTTATGGTTGTATATCTTTTGATTCCTACATCAAACCACAACTACTCTCTTCTGTGGAAGTACTTCAACTCGTTGTATATCTTTTGATTCCTACATCAAACCACAACCGGTGGCTTTCTCCAACAACTCATTATAGGTTGTATATCTTTTGATTCCTACATCAAACCACAACTGCATCAATGAATACTGCGCCGTCGCTGTGTTGTATATCTTTTGATTCCTACATCAAACCACAACCTGCAACATGTGGTCCAATACCTTCTGGAAGTTGTATATCTTTTGATTCCTACATCAAACCACAACTACGTGCTGTACAACAAAAAATAGCCTTAGGTTGTATATCTTTTGATTCCTACATCAAACCACAACAGATAGACCTATATCCTCAACCACCTTGCAGTTGTATATCTTTTGATTCCTACATCAAACCACAACCCGGTCTTCGTATCAAGTGCTCCGTATTCGGTTGTATATCTTTTGATTCCTACATCAAACCACAACGAGTTGGATTCAATTGGCATGCAGCAAACCGTTGTATATCTTTTGATTCCTACATCAAACCACAACTAAGACCAAACTCCCTTAGATTGGATTTAGTTGTATATCTTTTGATTCCTACATCAAACCACAACTAATAGTTATTATAATACTTTGTATTCTGGTTGTATATCTTTTGATTCCTACATCAAACCACAACCGTCCACTGCCGTTCAAAGTCGCTCCTCAGGTTGTATATCTTTTGATTCCTACATCAAACCACAACAAATGGAGCGGTAAATTAAAGACCGTGAAGGTTGTATATCTTTTGATTCCTACATCAAACCACAACTTTCATAACTTTCAATTTTAAATGTTCTAGTTGTATATCTTTTGATTCCTACATCAAACCACAACTCGCATCTGAGTACGGACCCGTTACTTACGTTGTATATCTTTTGATTCCTACATCAAACCACAACTTCTTGACAAAATAGAAAGCTATCCTTTTAGTTGTATATCTTTTGATTCCTACATCAAACCACAACCTTGAGTCTCAAGGTGCTTTTCAGTTTGCGTTGTATATCTTTTGATTCCTACATCAAACCACAACGAGGTATCTGCGAGGTTTTGGCGGATTTTGTTGTATATCTTTTGATTCCTACATCAAACCACAACAGATAACCCTTTACTGAAGCTATTTCTAGGTTGTATATCTTTTGATTCCTACATCAAACCACAACTGTTCAGCCTTCGTCTTTGCGATGAGTTGGTTGTATATCTTTTGATTCCTACATCAAACCACAACTCAACAAAATAGTAGCAGAATGGTGCTCAGGTTGTATATCTTTTGATTCCTACATCAAACCACAACTTCAGTTCCTTCTTGCCAATGAAGTACTGAGTTGTATATCTTTTGATTCCTACATCAAACCACAACAATGAGACGTTTAAAATTGGGTATAATGGGTTGTATATCTTTTGATTCCTACATCAAACCACAACTCATTAATTGGTGGTTTGTTTGGTAAACAGTTGTATATCTTTTGATTCCTACATCAAACCACAACTGCTTGTTTGATTCTGTCAATTCATCATTGTTGTATATCTTTTGATTCCTACATCAAACCACAACTTGTGGCATAATAATTCCTGATTTAAAATGTTGTATATCTTTTGATTCCTACATCAAACCACAACCTAGATATGCGGAGTTAAAAAGTGCCCGTGTTGTATATCTTTTGATTCCTACATCAAACCACAACTGTGTAGCTGTTCGTCCATTCAGTATGTAAGTTGTATATCTTTTGATTCCTACATCAAACCACAACTTGTTGGCTAACATAAAAACCGCTTAATAGTTGTATATCTTTTGATTCCTACATCAAACCACAACTATCCGTATATCCTATATTTTGGTATTGTTGTTGTATATCTTTTGATTCCTACATCAAACCACAACACAGGTTCTTCCTTTTATGATGTTAACGCGTTGTATATCTTTTGATTCCTACATCAAACCACAACAGAGGAGTTCGTGAAAGCTTTGGTAAGACGGTTGTATATCTTTTGATTCCTACATCAAACCACAACGCATATTAAGTTCGGTACACCCTTTGCTTGTTGTATATCTTTTGATTCCTACATCAAACCACAACAACGCTATTACCAAAGAAGAGAACAAAAACGTTGTATATCTTTTGATTCCTACATCAAACCACAACTTGAAAATAATATAAATATATAGCCCTATGTTGTATATCTTTTGATTCCTACATCAAACCACAACAACATACATATAGAACACGAAAACGGCTGCGTTGTATATCTTTTGATTCCTACATCAAACCACAACTTACATAGGTTTTACCTATCTTTGCACCTTGTTGTATATCTTTTGATTCCTACATCAAACCACAACCTACAGATTTGAACATACTGATTTTCAGCGCATAACAAACACTCTATCTAATAAGAAATGGTGAGTAGGATATAATTTCTAATGCAAAAGTACTAAAAAAACTCCAATTGAATAGGTTCGCTGATAACTTTTTTCGATATTTTACTCTTATTAATACTTTTGGGCTTACCCCAGAAGTTATAGATATCTCCATATTGCTTATCTGTTACACTTAACAAACTTACTTTTCCAGCCTCCGGAAGCAAAGATTTTACCCGTTTTACATGCACTTCCAAACTTTCCCTTGATGCACAATGACGGATATAGACAGAAAATTGCATCATAGAGAAACCATCTTTCTCCAAGTTTTTACGAAAAAGAGAAGCAGCCTTCATCTCTTTTTTCGTAGTAACAGGTAAATCGAAAAACACAAATAACCACATTATATGATAAGCATTTAGTCTATCTTCAGTCATGTCATAATAGGTAAGGAAAGTTTTTTTATTTCTCCAGAATAATATTTAACAAGAGAGGCAGTTGTTATGGTCAAAGCTATCTGCAAAGGTCGTTTAACCTTCCCTATATTGACATCACAATTCAACATACGCATTATCTCAGGCTTTGATTCTTTATTCAATTCGGAAATTCCTTTGCCATAAAGTCGATAAACGATTTCATCTACAAATGGCCGATATGGTTCCATAACATCATCAGCTAAAGGAAAAGCATTATATCTGCTTTTATGGAAGATACCCAAATTCGGAAGTAAACCAGAACCTAACAAAGCACGTGCAACAGCTGCACGTAATATAGCATAGCCATAATTTAGAAGAGCATTAGGCGGACATCCATCCCTTTCTCTTTTAAAGGAGTTACCGAAAAGGCTATTCCAATACACCTTTGCCGCTAATCCCTCCCTATTGTCTGAATCTCCACTCTTAACATTATTATAATAAGGTTTGAGAATATCTTTTTTCTTACCAGCAAGTCCCAAGACTGCGGATTGATTTGCTATTTTTGACTCTATAATCTGTTTCCAGGCCTGCTTTTTCATGGGCTCACTAACAGCAAGCTGAAATTTTAAACTTTCAGCTTGCGTTGTATTAGCATCTAAGCTTTGCAACATAGATGTTGGCATCATCTTGTTATCACATAAGATAACAGCAACATTATTCTTTACCAACTCGTTGAGAAGCGGCAAAGTAATGTTTATCATTTGATTTTCCAAGACAACACACCCAATATCTTCTATAGGGCGTGTTACCTTGTCGTCGCTATCTTTCCAAGAGATTACAATCTGGCAATTCTTGAGTGAAAGACAAACTGGAGTTGAAAAGAACAATGTCTGCTTAATCATATCATTTTTATCTTAATCTTTTAATTTCACCTAATTCATTAATCTCGAAATCATAGCCTTGAACTAAGGCATTGAGCTGAGTATGAAGCATAATTATTGAAGGGCGCAATTCTTCTCCTTGCTTAAATGCGCCATTTTTCACTTTAAGTTCTGTACTTAGACGAGCCTCCTCATGATGTTTCAACTTTATTGTTGCATAGTCAACATTTCGTCCTTTCATTCTCATTGCAGATAATCCCACAACTTTATAGAGACGTTTGTTATTATCCATAAGAGAAGCATCCCATATCTCATTTGGAGATTTTTCGTAAAGAAGTACCATTGTTCCTATCTTTAAAGAATATGCAAATGGATAATCATGTTCACTCTTCAACGGCACAATATTTTTTCCAACAGCGACTTTGTCATTACTTGTTTTAAAATATTGTGCAGTTTGCAACATATTTATTATCTCAAATTCACGCTTTTCCTTACCCTTTTTATCCTTACCAATATACAATGCAAGCAAATAGTTGCTATCATTGGTGACATGATATTGTTGCTTGTATTCTTTTGATGAAACATCTCGCTGTTGGCGAATATTCAAAGGCTTAGTAACAGAAGGAGTATAGCATCTTACCTTTTTAATTGGTATTTGTTTCTCTTCATTCATCCATATTGTACCAGACATCGCTTCTTTGAAGCCCTTCTCATTAATAGCAGCTTCAATTATACCTCTTACTGTATCATCCACGATATTTTTGACATCATTCTCCTTCATTGATGCAAAATTTATACGCTTAACGTATTTTACGACACCATCACTCTCTATAGCTCCATAGTAAGTATCGTTATGCAATGATCCTCTTGCAGCATCACCTTTAGCTAAAACCTTTTTCCCATCAATAAGAATTCTACGGCGTCCTTGCTTTGGCATATTGTCTGGTGTGTAATGATAAACCATTATTTCATCTTGCACCTTCTCAACATCCTCAACAAATGTAGACCAAGGCTTTTTAAAATAAGCCTTGGACATACCATACCATTCATGATTTTCTTCATCATGATAGTATGCTCCCAACTTATTATATTCATCTAAGCCGATACATGCAATAACGATGGCATCAATACAATGATGAACATGATTTACACGTTCCTTCTGACTATATACCTTTTGGATACCCCAAATCTTTCTAAAATCAGAAGTCGCAATACCTTTAACGGTATAGACATGCTTGAAAAGGGATTTCAAATAAAGACGTGCATATTTAGAAATCACGCTGATATCAGTACCTTGACGACGACTAAATCCATCAGGTACACTTTCCATCGTGAAACGTAAATACTTACCTCGCCAGTAATCGCGTTGCAATTCTAAAAGATGCCGTTTACGAATGATCGCATCCTTTTGATCTTTAGTAGTTGCTCCCTTTGACATCTTCTTTTGTCTACGAATTTGACCATCAAGAGACTCATACTTTTCTCTCCAGTCATTAATACGTGCCATAATTTCATCATGGTTAGGCAATTCTGTTGGCAACTTAGTTTTCTTGACTTCTCTATTGAAACGACTATCACAAAGTGTCAAATTCATTCTTGTACTGTCGCCACCTACACTACGAGGAATAGTATGCTCTATATCAAACTTTGGATTAGCTCCAACAAAGTCTGATATCCGTATTTGCTTACCCGTATATAAACAGATGTGCCCCTGTTCTTCCCAGAGAACATATTTCAAGACATCTGCATCAGTTGGTTCTATATCATTTCCCGTTTCTGCCTTAAAGAGATTTCTTATTTTCTTGCGAGCCTCATCATTCTTGTTTTGATTTTCTTTTGTGTATGCAGCAATAGCATTACGCTTATTAGCATCATTCAATTCACGAGCAAACTCAATATGAATTTCTGTATCTTGATCTATCTTACCTTCCTCCAACAAGCGGTTTACCAATTTACGCAATCTGAACATAGAACGCATAGCCATTGGATTACGCACACTATCAATTCGAGGTGAACCAAGCTGATAAACACCATGATTATTGGTGCGTTGCACTCTAGGATACATTTCCATCATAGAAGGATGGTATAGTTTCTGGAGTTTCTCATCAGATACATGATACTGCTCCTTCAGATACTCCTTGATACACACCTCGAAAGTACGTGCATCTTTAGAATCAATCTGATTCATTTCATAGATAATATTATCAATGGCTGCATTACGCATTTCCTCCATATTCCATTCGTATTGCGGCATCACTTCACATAAGTTACCCAAGAATACGGCGTGAGAATAAATCAAGCCTTTTCTAAGATAAGGAAGAATCTTACAGATAGCCTTCAAACTTAAAGACGCATAATCACTTGGCAAAGATATCTCACAAAACTTCTTTGCTTCTTCATCATCCAATTGCAGACGATTCTTGCCAAACTCTGCAAGTTTCGTTTCATCTGTATAGAAGAACAATGCATGCCAAATATCATTGACTACATTCAAACGACTTTTACCCTCGGCTAGCGTATAGGTTTCGCAAAGAGAATCAATCCAATTATCTCCAAAGATATCTTTTAAAGCGGCAGTTACAGGACAACCAGAAACAGATGTATCCATAGGGTAATTGAAAAGATATGGCATTTCTGCATCAGAACTTTTTTTGTAAAAGCCATAATGTTTCTTTGGAGCCAATTTCTTTGCTATATCTTCAAAATCAAACTGTTTCTTTGATTTGCGGAAGAACAAAGGCATAATAAGTTCTCGCTCTTCTGCAGACAAAGGGCGTAAAGCTGAATCATTTGGTGTCTGAATTTTAATATTATTGATAAAAGAGAGCATTCTAAACTCCTCATACATAGGATGTGAAGAAGGACATTTCGTTTTGTTCTTCTCAAACACACATTTGCCCACTTGTCCCTTTTGTGACTTTAATGGTCGCTGATCAAAAATGGCTTTTTCTATTTGACGTACTATCTCTGGACCAAGATTCTTATCTAACTTCTGCTTTTCACAAATAGCCTTAAACTCTGCCAGATAATGTTCATTTCGTGCAGTATAATGATTGCGAATTTTCTCTCCTTTATTATAGAGAGAATAGAAATAATCACCTAAATATTCATACCCATCATCATGCATCTCCTGAGTCAAGTTGCTGATACTTTCTTTTACTTTTCCAGTATCATCACCACTCTGATCTTTACGATTGCTCAAAAAGCCACGACGCTGAATCATGTGATAAAAAGCACGCCCCAAAATATACCTATCAGTCATACTATTGAAGTCTAGACACTCATGAAGACACTTATGTCTATAAGCGTATGGCGTCTTTTCTGATTCATCATCAGTACCTTGCCATTGCATAAACAAGTCGTTCTTAGGATACTCTTTTTTGAGTCTCCAAGCAGAAAGTTCAACCTTAGAAAGCGGTGGACACAAATGCGCATCACTTAAAATACGAAGCAGACGTATCTTACGTAATTTAATACGATAGTTTCTGACTCTTGATGCCTTATGAGCCGTACGGTCAGCTGCTTTAGAAGACTCTATGCCTTTTTCTATTTTAACACCTTCCTGAAAGATGTTCACACCTTTATCCAGCAAATGATATTCATCCGCCTTCTTTTCTACAATAGCCCATCCAAGACTATTGGTACCAGTATCAATTCCTAGTATTTTAGTCATATCAGTATTATTTTATATACTTAATTATTAATTTTCTGTAAAATTACAACCTTTTTATTGGATAAACAAATATTTTGTATTATATTTGCAGTAGAAAATAAGATTTCCTACATCTTATCACAATAAGGCAGTAATTGCCGAAGGTGTAAAACCTATACTCCCGCCTCGGTGGGAGTTTTGTTTTTTATGTACCTCCCATTTTCTCCAGCAAGTTCATCCTTGCCTTATCAGCAATCTCTTTCGCCTCCTGTAGCACCCATCAATTTCTTCATAGGTGTATGCATTCCGAGCCTCAGCGATGCTTTCGGTTGCAACCTCTTCGAACATTTCGAAGACGATTTGTTCATTATTATTTTGCTTCATATCTAACACTATTAAGAATTAGTATTTCCTATTTTAAATATCATCAAATGCTGACATTTACACCGACATTCAACATTCACGAATCTACTATCGAATTGACTCTCTTCTCCCTTCCCAATGTCTCGGGAAATACATAGTGGCCATTACCTATTTCACGGGGATTAGGCTCTATATGCTCGGCATACCATGCCCGTTTATACTCGGTGGTGATGATGCCGTAATCTCTGGCGGCGATGATGGAAGCGGCTAGAGATGCGCCATACAGTTCCTTGATGTCGATCATCTCCTCCAGCGTTATCTTCTCACGTTTCTTGGAACCCAACTCTTCGATAAGCGCCAATTTAGGAAGAAGAAAGAAACTGGCAAAGAGATCACAACGCTTCTCCAACCTCAGCGGACTATCTTCCGGGAAGAGGAGAAGCAGATGAGCCAGTTCATGAACTGCCGTGAAACGAAGTTTCTCTACGCTACTCTTTTCCGGATTGAAATCGAGAATCATCAGCGGATGCTTCTTATCAGCCCAGGTGCTCATTCCGAAAACATAATCCGGGAGAGTAGCAGCAAGTATCATGATACCTTTTCTTTCCAGGAGTCTCAGGATACTGGCAATGGGTCCATCACCGCAATGCCACTTTTCACGAAGAAGGTCGGCAGCATGGATGGCATCTTCAAGGGTTGATACCTTGGTGCCTTTTATCGGATTCTTGAACCGGGTAGGAAAACCCGCTTCTTTCTCCTTGGCTAGATACTGCTCTGCCCAAAAAGAGAGTTTTGCTTCAAGGGATTGCAACTCGTCTTCGGACAGCTTGCCATTGGAGGTGGTACGGAGCATAGGCATATCTATCTTGAGATTGGTTCCTTCGAAATATTCCTCGCTGATATTGAGGGCTTTGGCTATGGCTTGCAGGGCATCACGCTTAGGGTGCATGATGCCTTTCTCATATCGGGAGATACTCTGCTTGGTGATAGCTCCGTTGGTTCGCTCTACGAGTTTATCCATGCTGAGCCCCATCATCTGTCGCGCTTCCCGCAATCTTATAGAAAATGATTCATTAATCATAATTGTCTACGCTTTAATTTGTTGACAAATATAATAAAAAGAACTGATTTTGTAACTAATTATTTATAAGATTTAACATAAAAAAGCAGGCAAATGATAAAATAACAAGAAGAATTTAGGCAAAATCAGGTTTACACATTATTATAATAGAAAACACCTTGACCATACAAAACATACAGCCAAGGTGTTATACATATATTCATTCTCTATCTTAGTTGCTATAAGCACTCTCACCATGCTCGTAGATGTCGAGACCTTCCTCTTCTACTCGCTTGTCTACACGTACACCTACACTCTTATCTACTACCTTGAAGATAATGTAGGTAACTACTACGCTGTAGATGATGCTTACCACGGTGGCTACAACCTGAACCCAAAGCTGATGCCAGTCGCCATAAAGGGCACCCTGTACACCTTCGGCTCCTGTTACATACTGAGTGGCGAAGACACCGGTGAGGATAGATCCCAGAATACCACCCATACCATGAACACCAAAGGCATCGAGGGCATCATCATACTTGAACTTCTCCTTTACTACCGCTACCATGAAGA
>ERZ779643.2176-NODE-2176-length-11761-cov-3.997437_pt1 | contig 11761 bp, 10 predicted proteins | sample MGYA00511564_ERZ779643 | MGnify/ENA primary metagenome ERZ779643 (study PRJEB29588, sample SAMEA2147114) | human gut metagenome | biome: human gut; feature: human-associated habitat; material: faeces | place: Denmark | collected 2008/2010 ... | reverse complement strand
AACCATCCTTTGGCATGTGGGTTAAGACATGGGCAATGAATTTCCCTATGGCAATCTGCTATCAGATGTTCTATTGCGGACCATTTGTAAGGCTTATATTCAGGGCAATATTTGTTAGAAAAAATGCTGATGCAACAGAAGCTGTAACGGCTGCAGAGGCAGAATAATATTAATCACTAAGGGGCTGTCACTTGACAGCCCCTTAAAAAAATCAATTATTTATAATATTACATTTTCAAACAAAAATACCATTACCGGCATGGTTACTATAGCACTAAGCGTTGTAATCACATTTATGGCACTGGCATATTTTGAATCATTGCCATATACCTGACACATCTGCGTAACTGTTGATGCTGAAGGTGTAATAACTGCCAAGAAAACAATAAGCATAATTTTAGGTGCATCCTGAGAAATACCAGCAAGATGGCTTAATTTTATCAAAAGAAGTGCTATAAGCGGTACAACAACCATTCTCAACAAAGAAACAAAATACAGCCTTCTGTTAGCAAAAATTTTCTTTAAATCCATCCCTGCAAAAAGCATTCCTGTAACTATCATGCTGGCAGGTCCTATCATATTGCCAACAGAGCCTATCGTATCATTAATTATTAAAGGCAGTCTGATTCTTGTAAAGAAAAGTATTACACCAACCACAATCGAGATCATATTTATATTTAACACAATCTTCTTCCAGTCATATGAACTTTCACGGCTGATTATTTTTTTACAGTGAGTCCACAAAAAGATAAGCTGCACACTCATGAAAACACATCCGTAAAGCACCCACTCCTGACCTAGAATAAATGTCACAATTGGAACAATAAGATTACCTGAATTTGAATAATAAACAGATGCTATCTCCACCTCATTCAGGTGAAACAATCTCCCCATAACTGATATAACTCCAAGCAATACAATCTGTAATGTCACTGATGCCGCCAAAGCAAGCAACAACCCATTTACTGTCTTTGATGTATAATCCACCTGAAAAGCCTTTATAATGACACATGGTATAATCAGGTATAAAACAATTTTGGATAAAACTTTACTGTCCTCATCTTTTACGATACCTGCTTTTACAATAATAAAGCCCATAAGAATCATAATGAATAGCTCTACTATCTGTTCCATAAGAAGTATGCTAATATGCATAAAAATCATCTCCTATTGTTATGATACGCCCAACGCATTATATACATCTTTTGCAATTATCATTCATCCACCAGGCATAACATTCTTTTAAGCAAAAGCCTCCTCTTTTATATAAAAAATCAATATATAAGCAGGGGAAACTTTTCCCCCACCTATATTACATATGTTCTTTGCAAATATCAAGATGCATAACTAATGCCATAGGTCGTATGTCTGATTGAATAATAGCTCCTGTCCCATACGCCGCAAATTCATATGGGAAAATCATTCTTGCTATTTGTATTGTTTAAGAAATATTTATCGGAAAGTGGCATAGATAATGACCATATCATTGAGATTGCTTTAGATGGCATTAAAAATGAGGAGTTGAGAGATCCAAAGAAGTGTTACCAATATATTAAAGATGGCCAGAAGTATTATCTACTTTTAGACGAAGTACAGTTTATGCCACGATTTAAGGAAGTTCTGAACAGCCTGCTTCGTATCAGCAATATTGATATATATGTGACTGGCAGTAATTCTAAATTTCTATCCAGTGATATTGTAACTGAATTTAGAGGCAGAGGAGATGAGATAAGAATATATCCGTTGTCTTTTGCAGAGTTCTATGCAGCTTTCGGTGGAGATTATGATGATGCTTGGGAAGAATATTTGATATATGGTGGTTTACCACAGGTTGTACAGTTCTCTATGGAACGCCAAAAGGCTGAGTATCTAAAAAACATTTTCACAAATGTTTATATTAAGGATGTTGTAGAAAGAAACAAGCTTCGAAATGTTGATGAGATTGATACATTAGTAGATATTCTCGCTTCTTCGATAGGGGCTCCTACTAATCCAACAAAAATATCAAATACTTATAAAAGTGAGCGTGGTATAAATTACAGCAATAAGACCATATCCAACCATATAGATTATCTTGTGGAGGCATTTTTTATTTCTAAAGCTGACAGATATGATATTAAAGGCAGAAAATATGTGGGGGCAAATCTGAAATACTATTTTACAGATGTGGGACTTAGAAATGCCAGATTGAATTTTAGACAGCAGGAACCTACTCATATCATGGAAAATATTGTTTACAATGAGCTGCTTATCAGAGGTTATAATGTGGATGTTGGTATTGTAGAGGTGTATGCGAAAAATGATGAAGGAAAAACAACTCGAAAGCAGTTTGAAGTTGATTTTGTGGTCAATCAGGGTAGTCAGAGATATTATATTCAGGTGGCTTATGATATGACTTCAGAGGAAAAGCAGAAGTAAGAACTTAATTCATTTAGAAATATTCCAGATTCGTTTAAAAAGATTGTGATAGTAAACGGAACAAAAAAACCTTGGAGAAATGAAGAAGGCTTTGTAATCATGGGAATGAAGTATTTTTTGCTTAATGCGGATAGTTTGGAATTATAGTATGCTTGGACTTGACAGAATTTTTTAGAATGCGGGAAGCTTCTTGCATATTAATTACTAGTCCTCATTAGAAATTCCATATGGTAACACATATTCTTCATCAGGCAGTTCTGATATTTCACCTGCATTAATGTTTTTACTATTTTCATACACAACCTCCAGCAATTTAATAAAAAAGACCAGCAAAATGCTGGTCCTAAATTATGTATATATCCAGACATACAATCACCAACATGTGGTCAAAACATCTGGAACACTCCATTTGTCAAAAATTTCTAATATTACATTATAATGGGTAAGAACTTAAGTCAATACCTGTATTTTATCTAATGTTATTTATGCTGCACGATGTATATCTTTTTAGTTTAAGCATAGCTTTCTTCCATATCACTGATATCTTCAAGAACCTCCCTTATTCCATAAAGCATTTGCTCTTCAGTTAATTTATGTATCACTTCCCGCTTAGAGATCTGATTCTCAATTATTGGAATCAAAAGATTTCTTGCAAATTTCTTCCTATCATTACTTGCAAACATATCTTTAAGAGTTTTTCCATCTAATTTATCCTTTAATCTGTCTACGGACTTTTCTGCTTCCTTATTGCTAAGAAGATATTCTGATGCCATTTCAGTAAACACATCCTGAATTATTTCCACCATTTTATCCGCATCATCTTCAATAAAGCTTCCAACCACAGCATTTGTTACTTTACCTGCTGCAGAACCAGCAACCATAGAACCAACTAAGCCACCCACAATTGTACCTATTCCTGGAATTGCGGAACCGATTGCTGCGCCGGCAACCCAGCCTCCTGTTCCAGCCCCTACCGTTGCAGCTGTATTTGCCATATTTTTAAACAACTGTTTTCCTGATATTCTCCCTCTGAATATGTTGGCAACATCAAAGGAAGACAGTACAACAAATGTGATGCCTGCTGTAATTGTATTGCTCCTTAAAAGCTTGGCTGCTGCTTTCATTGCCGCTGCGCCATAAATAGGCTTTGAACCTACACGAAATGCATTAATTAAAACTGCAGATGCTTTCGGTCCCATCATAGCAACTATAGCTTCGGAACTTCCAACAAGCGCACTGTTAAGCCCGGCTTTTGATAATTGAGCTGCAAGTATCGAAGTAATAAATGCTGTTCCACCTACTTTAAGACCTGAATATGTCGCAATCTTTATAGCATCTTCAAAATCTTCTCCATTCCACATTGATGTTGCAAATGTTATCATTGCAGTAACACCAAATGCAGATGATGCTATTATTGTTCCGTTTACCGCATCATATGTAAGAGATTCAACAGTACCTGCTTTGGCGATATTTTTAGCCTGTGCATATGTAAAGTGTCCTTTCTTAACAATATTCTTTGCTTCATTAGGATCAGACACACCCTTTACCTGTCCGTTTTTAATTTTCTCTTCCATTGCCCTTACAGCTTCATCATACTTATCAGACGGAACTTCTATCTTCATTGGTTTTCCATCCGTCATATATCTGAATGTACCTTTTCCATCATTTTCAAAGCATTCATTTATACATCTTTTTCCTGTAGCGCAATACTTCGACTGTATATTTACGCCATCAACAACTCTGTCAGCACCATTTTTAGCGTTATCATCTCCAACAATCTTTGCATCATGTCCTGTCAGTTTATCAAATAGGTTATTAGCTCTTTCCGCGGCAAAACCATGTCCCTGTCTTGAATGAAATTTCTCTTCTTCAAACTGATTATTAACAGTCCTAAATGCTCCTATCCCTCGACCTGCTGATTCAGCTCCGAAATTATTCTTCTTTTCATTTTCAATTTTCTTCTTCTCCGCCTTTTTGTTAGCCTCAAAGTTTTTCATTTCATTAAGGAAATTTTTTAATGGAGTCTTGTTTATAAAAGAACCTTCTATATAAAATGTGCTTCCGTCTAAAAAATCTATTGCCAATTCACGATTACAATCTTTTTTGCTACTCTTCAATATCCTCAATTGTTTTATATCATCATACCAAAGCTTTTTAGGCTTCTCCATTGTTTCCACATAATACATCTTATCATCAGTAAAAATATAACCATTTTTACCACTTCCAAATACAGTTGTATCAAGAAAACCTAGCATTGTAGTTCTATCCATCCCCTGTGCAAATGTTTGTAATGCATTATCAATTTTCTTAATAGGAATATTTCCTTTGACATGATAATTTCCAGCAGCCGTCATATCTGCCAAATACTTTCTCATTATCTCAATCTTTTCTTCATGTTCCCCCATAAAACTAATTCTCCTTATTCTCTGTCACTACATTTCCTAATAATTCAACATATCTGTGCATAAGCTCCTGCAAATAAAACCCATTCAGCCTTTTTGAAACTGGAAGACTATCAAATTTGCTGCCTGCATAATCTAAGGCCTCATTCCACAACTTATTTAATTCCAACTTTTCAGGATACATTTCCGCAAACGCTTCTTTTATTGTATCTTCTATATATATCTTCTTATCTTCAACAATTCTTTTCTTCTTATCTTCACCTGCAAGAAATGGAAAATCCATATGCATTGTTTCATTCAATAATCTGTTTATCACATCACAGTCACCATTCATGTAGCTTCTCCTTGAACCCATCTTATTCTTTCTTTACCTTTTAATCATACTTTTGCCATCAGCAAGAAATATATTTCTGTTTTTCACGCATATAAACTGAATATATTATAACTCTTTGATGACTTGACAGCAAGATTTGTTATTTTTCATAGCATCTAACCGACTGCAATGATTTCGCACTTCCATTTATTAATATATTATAAAGCAGCTTGTTATCAGAATATATGAGATATATAATTATAAAATAGAAATAAAAAGCACAATAAGGAGCAAGCAGATATATGTTTTATTTTATATTGGAACCCATAATGATGTATAACTGGATATTAATATTAGCGGCAGTTATCCCTGCGGTATTCCTTATGATTAAAGTATACAGAGCAGACAGAATGGAAAAGGAAAGCGGCTACCTTTTAAGACAGCTAGTTATTGCGGGAATTCTATCCACCATTATTGCCCTAATTGAGGAAAAAATAGGGGAATGGATTTTATCATGCTTTGTTCCCGGAAATAAATTGCTGTATCAGATAATTCTTTATTTTGTTATTGTTGCCATAGCCGAAGAAAGCTCAAAGTATTTCTTCTTAAAAAAACGGACATGGAATAATCCAGAATTTAACTGTCAGTATGACGGTGTTGTATATGCAGTATTTGTTTCTCTCGGATTTGCCCTTTGGGAAAATATCAACTATGTTTTATCATATGGTTTTTCAACTGCTATTGTAAGAGCAATTACAGCAATTCCAGGACATGCCTGTTTTGGTGTATTTATGGGTGTATTCTATGGTCTCGCAAGAAAACAGTATAATCGTGGAAAAAAATTTAGCTCCAAGATATTCAGAATATTCAGTGTTGTGTTACCAGTTCTATTACATGGCTCATATGATTTTATAGCTTCCATGGAAAATACAATGGGAGGTCTATATTTCGTGGCCTTCGTTATTATACTTTTTGCACTGTCTTTTGGACTGGTAAACATCTCATCAAAGAATGATAAATACATATGATATAGAAAACACCAGCACATTTAACCTTAACGTGCTGGTGTCTGTATGTTAATACTTTTCGTATTTATTCATCTGTCTTCTTTTTAAGAATACAAGAAATACTACCACGCAGGAAATTACTATCAGAACTGTTAATGCTCCAAATGTAACCGCTGCTGGGTGATTATTAATTAAGCAACATATTTATAAGCCAGATTATTGGCAGGAAGATATGCATCTCCTCCATACAAAGCTGTATAATCATTTACCACCTTATTACCTTTTGCAACTGCATTTCTGCAAAGTATACCATTATCCTTATATTCTTCTCCGTCCCATTGAATGGAGTTTATTTTATATATTGATAATCTTTTATTTTTTGCGCATAATCCGTATATTTCCACCAGAATATGTTAATATATGAATATCAATCCACAGATTGGAGAATTACCATGAAAGCATATGAAAGATTATTAAAATATGTCACTTTCCGTACACCAAGTGACGAAAACAGTGAAACAACTCCCTCATCTGCATGCCAGTTTGAGTTAGCCAGATTTCTTAAAAATGAGATGGAGGGATTGAATTTATCGGACATTGTACTTGACGATATGTGTTACCTGTATGGTAAGCTTCCAGCAACCAAAGGTTATGAAAATGCACCTGCTATCGGATTTATTGCACATATGGATACTGTGTCCGATTATTGCAATCACGATATTACACCAGTAATAACAGAAAACTTTAATGGTGTATCACTCACACTTCCTGCGGGAATAACCTTGTCTGTGCATGATTTTCCTCATCTTGGCACTCTTAAGGGTCGTACACTTATCACATCAGACGGAAGCACTATACTTGGTGCCGATGACAAAGCAGGTATTGCAGAAATCCTGACTATGATAGAACATTTGCAGAAAGACAATATACCTCATGGAACAATATGTATTGCATTCACACCTGATGAAGAAATAGGCATGGGAGCTGAACATTTTAACATAGAACAGTTCGGTGCCAAATACGCCTACACAATTGACGGCGACACAGAAGGCGAGATTCAGTACGAAAACTTCAACGCATGCAAAGCGGATTTTCATATTAAAGGCTTCAATGTACACCCAGGTTCTGCCAAAGACACCATGATTAATGCCAGTCTTGTTGCAATGGAGATTAACAATGCACTTCCTGCTATGGAAACCCCTCGCGGCACAGAAGATTACGAGGGCTTCTACCATCTTGTCAGCATGTCTGGCGATGTCAGTGAGGCTTCGCTTAATTATATAGTAAGAGACCATGATAAGAATTTATTTGAAGCAAAGAAAAATACTCTGCGATTAATCGAAAAGAATATGAATGAAAAATGGGGCAAGGGAACTGTTACGCTCGCCATTAAAGACCAGTATAAGAATATGTCCGAAATCATTGCGGGCTGCATGAATCTTATTGATAATGCAAAGAAAGCCTGTGAACTGGCTGATATAACACCGCTTATTCTTCCTATCCGAGGAGGAACAGACGGCTGCCAGTTAAGCTTCAAAGGACTTCCATGCCCTAACCTGGGAACTGGAGGACACGCTTACCACGGTCCCTATGAACATATTACTGTTGAAGGCATGGATATGACCGTTGCTATGCTTGTTAAATTGGTTGGAACATTTACTGAATAATAACTATATTTTATAACACAAAACAGGAGTTAAGCTATTGACCTACTCCTGTTTTGTATTATCAGTTGTTATTCAGTTTTTATTACTTTCGCTTTGAAACAACATACATAACTGCTGCTGCAATACATCCAGCTAACGCAATAATTGCTATTACAAGCCATAATTTCCCATGATTTCTGTCTCCAGTGTTAATTGATGATGCATTTGTTTCATTCTCATCAAATGTATACTGGCTTGTTGTTTCTGATTCTGTCTGACTGATGGTCTCTGTCTCTGTTTCAGATTCTTTGATACTTTCTGTTTCTTTACTACTTTCAGTCTCCTTGATGTCCTCAGTTTCAGATTCTGTTTCCCTGCTGCTTTCCGTCACTGGTTTTGTCTCCGGTTCTGTCACTGGTTCCGTCTCTGGTTCTTTAACAGTAAAATGTGCACTAGCTGTTCCACTCAATGAAACAATACCTATAACATGCTCTCCCGTCGATAATTTTTTTATTAAATCTGGATTAAGTGTTACAATAATACTTCCTGCTTTTACCGTATAATCCTTGTCTTTTACAAGCTCTCTGCCATCAAGTTCTACTTTTACAAAATCTGAAAATGCTGCATTAGACTTAAATGTAATTGCCTTATCGGAATTCTTATCAATTATACATTTATCACCAGCAATTATTTCTGGCGTCAATTTTGATGTAACAACACTATCTTTGTCTATTTGCTTTGATGCATTTGAATCTGCAAAGTATTTTAAACATAAAGAACAGTAATAATATTCAGTATTACCTTCCTGAGTCACTGTAGCTGCTTTAGCTTCTACATGCTGTAACTTATGATTATCCTTATTTAATTCACCATATTCCTCATGGCATACTTCACACACTGCACGGCTGACGCATGTTGCCTCTCCACCACTATGAATATGCTCTGGAATGCCACCCTTTATTTCAAATGTGAGTATATTATTCTCGATTGAATTGACACTGATATAAATATCTCCGTAAATCCATATATCTTCACCTATTCCTAATGCTGCATCTGCCTTTGTGTTATACTGTCCACCAAGAACTTCATAATTCCATTTAGGTGATGAAAAATACATATTACTTGGAAACTTAGTGTCACTGTCTATAAGATAACATACCAGCCCTGATTTTAATGGAATTTTATCCACTCTGTTTCCATTAATCTTGAACATATGCTTATATTGAGAATCATATTTGTTACCATTATCCTCAAAATTTCTGTACTCAAGATACAATGTCTTACCCTTTTCCGGAATATCCATCTTATATCCTGTAATATTATCCATACCTGAAGTTCCTAATGCTTTAAGACTATATTCTCCTTCTGACAAAATCGTCTTAATATCATTCTCATCAGCCCAGCCTAATACTTCTTTCTCCTTAAGAGACATAAACTGTGGTACTGGAGATATATGCTTTGCCATAACTGACATGAAATACACCGGTGACGCATTCTTTGAGTTATATAAATCCTTCAGCCCCATAATATGTCCCATTTCATGTACTGCTGTTGCAATTGATACAAATACCCGGTTATCCTCATCCTTAAATAAATATCCGTTAGTATCACCATCAGGCTTACAATACGAATTGGTTATCTGGACATATTTGTAACTATTAATAGTTTTTTTGCCGGTATTAACAGAAATATTATTAACATAGTCTGTATAATTCCACAATGGTGATGACCAGCTTACTGATATATTACCTGACCCATTATTCTTATAAATAATTGTAATTGAATCAATAGTACCATTGTTATCTTTATCAAGTACACCATAGTCATAGTATACAGTATTATTATAATCAGAAATTTTATTACCAGATGATATGGCATTATTAACAGCTTCTGACCACTCCTGCCTAAGCTCATACATTCTGCTTGCACGCTCCGAAGCATCTTTATAACCAATAGTATTAATATCGCTGTACTCTGCATAATACCCACGAGGATGTGAAAGTACAATTGAGCCGCCATTATCATATAGATATACACTTCTCATTCTTAATTTGTTATCTGATACACATCTGTAATAATCGCCTACACTATATGAACCTGCATTATATGAATTATCTGTTATTTTTCTAACAGAACTGCCTTCATATACATCATTTATAAATTCGGTTTCACCTGCAAATCTGGCAAATACTACTAAATTAGTAAAATTACTGTCGTCATCATCTGCCTGTATCCTGTCTTTATCACCTGTTAATAACAAAATTGACAGAAAAACAGCGCAAAATAACAGTATTAGTTTGATTTTTCTCATAAAAATTCCTTTCCATGTATAAACAAGCTAACTATTATATTATACGGTTTCTCTGTCAGAATCTTACCATATTATTAAATTTAATTCAATTCAAATAACTATTTTACGGCTTGCACACACCACAAGCCTCATACCCCATATCAATAATCTCCTGCCTGCTTCCTGTATAAATCTTTTTATTGGAAGCATCCATGCTCTTTGCACTGTTGCAGGATTCTTTGTGGAACTTCTTAGTATTTGTATTAAGTACATATGTCTGCACATTTGCTTCTGCCGCAGTTGTTGACTTTGAAGCATCTGCAACTATTGAATTGTCCAGATGGCTGTTACCTGTTGCGTAATCGATAGCAATTCCCGGCTGTGCATTAAAACAATACACATTGAAAAGAATTCCATCACCATTATCCTCAACTGACTTAGCCTCCATGTGCACACCGCTGGCAACAAGATTATCGCCAGAAAATACAGGTGTTACGCGGTACAGAACATGATTATTAGTTTCCTTTATGTAATCCGCCACCATATTTTCAAAAGGCAGCATACCATCAACATTAAGATATCTTGTTCCTGTAATCAGATTCTTTTCATTGGCATTCTCACCAGTAAGCTGATAACCTATAAGATGGCACCTGTTATACAGATATTTACCATCAACACTATCGTATTTTGCTGTCTGCCATCCCGTAGGTTTTACTTCACCAATTGCACCACGTTTCTCAGTAGGCATAATGTCTTTACCTATATTAGCAAATGCAGTAGTACATCTTCCAAGTTCATCCAGTTCTCCGTAACTCTCAAATGATATAGTCGTGAAGTCAGCATCATTAAACACTGGGGTATTATCATTAATTACAACATACGGTTCACCCTGATATACTAAAGATGCCATATCATCTGCAACAGCCGTACTCTGAACCTCAGCACTCCCCACAGTACCAGCCTGATTATCCTTCTTAGAAGAGCATCCGCTTAACCCAAATCCGCTTCCTGCAATAAAGAACACCAGTAAAAATGCGGTTACTCTCCTTAGCACTTCTAACCTTATATTACGCATGTATTTTTCCTTATTTCTTTCTTACATATCTTTCTTCAGTAATTTTCTCATGAGAATTACCCTCAAAATCAGTAGAACCCTCCAGCTTAAAATCATTAAGCATGTCCTTAGGAAACTTCACATCAGAAGGATACTTCCTGTTCCACTTATACAGATAAACCTCATCCACCATATCCTCATAAGAAACAATCTCAGAGTCCTCAACAAAACAGAAATCGTCCTTTCCAGCAAAACCAAACTCCTGATTAACCTCAATATTTTCATAATCACCAAAAAGCTGCTTACTATATAAAGAAAGCCATAACTTCCCGCCATCAATCATCTTAATAATATGCTCATTAAGAACACTGTCCTTAGAAACTCGTCTGTTATTAAACATAATTCCATAATCATCATCAACAATAGATATAACCTTCATAATATCCTCCTTCTTTTATGTCCAGCAAGGTGTGACTGGGTTGGATAAAGGACTTTCTTGAAGGTTCAAGTGGAGTTTAGAGGCTGTAGGATTTTATAAAATGTGTAGCAATTTTCGCACACGATGTGCGAAAAAGGCGCATTCGAGCCATGGATGGCGAGTATGCGCCGGTTGCGGACGGCGACTGTAACG
>ERZ779643.2171-NODE-2171-length-11774-cov-3.389453_pt1 | contig 11774 bp, 12 predicted proteins | sample MGYA00511564_ERZ779643 | MGnify/ENA primary metagenome ERZ779643 (study PRJEB29588, sample SAMEA2147114) | human gut metagenome | biome: human gut; feature: human-associated habitat; material: faeces | place: Denmark | collected 2008/2010 ... | reverse complement strand
AAAATCCGAGCCACTAATTTTTTATTTGCTCCTATGTTGGATAAATGCGCTGAAAATCAGTTTTCAATTTTTGCATTCAAAAATGCCCGTTTTACGACCCCTGTTTTGCGTCCTTCATTGTCCGCGCCGACAAAAGGCACAGACAACTGCAAGTAATTTTTTCACAGCAGCCTTTTAATGCATGATGAGTTATATGTACTTTTCCCTATAGTTCAAGTGCATACAAATATTAAACACGAAAATACATTCTATCATTTTTGCCATTATTGCGTTTCGATTATTTCACTATTTTTGTAAAACAGCAAAACAAATATCTGTATAGTTGTAAATATAATGTCAGGTTATTATGAGAATACATTTAGCAACAACGCCTAATGACAAACCGGTCTCATTTGACTATCAGCAAAAATTAGTAGGCGTGCTCCACAAATGGCTGGGAGGTGATAATAATGAGCATGGGAATATGTCGTTATATTCTTTTTCCTGGTTGCAAGGCGGAATGAAAGACGGAAATAAATTAGCTTTTACAAAAGGAGCAAAATGGTTTATCAGCTTTTATGACGAAAGCCGAATAAAGCAGATAGTCAGGAACATTTTAGACAGTCCAGGAATGTTTTCCGGGATGAGTGTATCAGATGTAGTTATTGAAGAAACGCCTGATTTGTCGAAAAGAAATTTGTTTTATTTGGGCAGTCCTATTTTTATCAAGAAGATTGACAAAGAAAGCAGAGAAACCAAACAGTTAACTTTTAATGACAAGGAAGCAAACGATTTGATGGCCCAAACTCTATTGCACAAAATGAGAATTGCCGGTTTGCCTACAGATGAATCGTTGAAGGTAAGTTTTGATTTAAGTTACATGAATAGGAAAACAAAACTATCTACATACAACGGAATAGGCAACCGGGCCAGTTTATGTCCGGTGTTTATTGAGGGAAAGCCGGAAACAAAAGCTTTTGCCTGGAATGTAGGCATTGGGAATTCAACAGGTATCGGATTTGGTTCAATTTATTAATTGGTAAATATGCTATACGTTGTTAAATATAAAGGAAAGTTCGGTTTTATAAAACCGTGGACTGCGGTACGTGACGGGAAAACCTATAGCCAGCAGTTTCTTACACCGTCAGTGATTGAAGGAATTGAAAAGAAGCTATTTCCTGACATGTTGGAATATAACGGGGAAATAAGGAAAATAGCAAGATACAAGCTCCGCTATTCGGCTATAGACGTGCAACAGGAACAGATACACCCTCGCGGTTGGGCCTTGAATTCAAAATCGAGGACGATGTCCCGCCCGCGGTCGGTTCTGTTAAGAGGGGTCATGCTTGATCCGGAACTGTTATTGGCATTTGAAAACCAACCAGACGCCCAAACCGCGGCTACGCAACATATTTGTCTGTGCAGAAATGAAGACGTTTTATTGCCGGAAGAAAATGTGGCTGCAATGGACGAACAGGAATTTCAAGCAGAAAAAGGCTTTGAGCTTCGATTCGGAAAATCGGAAAGTTCTTTCTTAGTAGGATACAACCGTTTTAACGGTCAACCCATGTATGGCTGGTTAGAAATAGACGGCACACCCATTTTATAAAAATGAATGACTATCATAACATACTGGCCAAACATGAGGATAACGGCGGGCTTTCGTTGGTTGCACACCTAAAAAGCGTGGCGCGCGTTGCCGAACTAATAGCGGCAAAGAATGGCATGGATGTCGGTATTTCCCGCAAAGGAGCTATCCTTCACGACATTGGCAAAGCAAGCCCCTTGTTTCAACAAACACTGAGACGCGGGTACATGCGTATGCCGGGATTCATATTCCGGCATGAGATTGCGTCCCTGTTTTTCATTTCCTTACTGGATGATTCCGAAAAGGATATTGTAATCGACATGATTGCCGCTCATCACAAATCCATTTACAATGATGTAAGGAACATGGGACTAATAGACCTGGACGAGTATGAAGATAGTTTTGAAATCCACTCTGAACGATTTGAAGAATGGAGTCCGATAGCATTAGACATATTAGAGCATTTTGGCTTTTCCGTTCATACCGTGAGCCTGAAAGAAGCGCAACAGAATTACGAGTATGCGGTTTCACATTGTAAAAAACAGGGAAAAGGGTATTCTATATGGAAAGGACTGTTGATGGCTTCTGACCAAATGGCTTCAGCCTTACAAACGATTGACGAGCAAACTGTAAATAAACTTTTTATTCTGCCGGATTTATCATTCTATAACAGGAAAAGCAATCTGTATCCCTTATCGCTAATAACGACTGACGATTCAAGGCCTCATACACTGGTTACTGCTCCTACCGGAGCTGGTAAAACAGATTTTCTAATGCGCCGTTGCAAAGGGCGCGTGTTTTATACGCTACCCTTTCAAGCGTCAATAAATGCTATGTACGACCGATTCAAGAATGATTTGAAAGATACAGAGGCACAAATCCGGTTACTACATGCGGCTTCAAATCTTAAAATTCAAGACGAGAAAGTGGAAGAACGGATAATGCAACGCCATGTAGGAGCTTCCGTAAAGGTACTTACACCACATCAGATGGCTTCCTTGGTTTTTGGAGTGAAGGGTTACGAAGCAATGATACTCGATTTGAAAGGGTGCGACGTGATTCTTGACGAGATACATACTTATTCCAGCACAATACAGGCAATAGTGCTCCGTATTATTGAGATTCTGAAAACAATAGGTTGCAGAATCCATGTCGGTACTGCCACCATGCCCAAGGTGCTTTACAATAAAATCCTGGCTTTATTGGGAGGGCCTGAATGTGTGTATGAGGTAAAACTACCTGATAATGTACTGGAATCTTTCAACCGGCATATTGTCCGTAAGCTACCGAGCATGAACGATTCGTATCCGATAATCGACTCAAGCATAAATGAGCATAAAAAGATATTGATTGTATGCAATCAGGTAAGACGTGCACAATCTGTTTATCTTTCTTTAAAAGAGCAGTACCCCGACATTCCCAAAATGCTGCTTCATAGTCATTTTAAACGAATTGACCGGCAAGGCTTGGAAGTAGAATTGAAAGAAACTTATAATCAACTTCAGGAAGCGTGTATTGTAGTATCTACTCAAGTGGTTGAAGTGAGCCTGGATATAAGTTTTGACGTAATGATAACCGAATGTGCCCCCATAGATTCGTTAATTCAGCGTTTTGGGCGTATCAACAGAAAAAGGACCTTTGAGACGATGGGCATACTCAAGCCTGTATATGTCATAGCACCCTATGAAGGAAAAGACTCTCTGCCTTATGATACGGACGTGCTGCAAAGAAGTTTCAACGCATTGCCTGATAATGGGGTAATGAAAGAAACGGAGATTCAGTCTATGTTAGACAAAGTTTACCCGGATGAAAAGTTCGTGAACATCGATTATTCGGGAGCGATATTTGTTAACGGTGAATGGAGGATAACGAAATTAAGGCATAATTCAAAATCTGCATTGCTGGAAACTCTCGACATAGATTCCGCCACATGTATAGTTAAATCGGATGAAGAACAATATGACATTAACAAATCCGGAACACGTAGCAAACTTGAGATACCGGTAAGCTATCGTTCTATCGCATACTTGAGTTTAAGAACCTGCAAACACGGTACATGTCCTTATGTGATTCCCGATGAGGTATACGACAGTGAGCTGGGATTATTATATGATATATTAAAAGAAGAATCGAATAAAACTTATGATTTCTTATAATTATGATAACATCTGTAATAGGTAGGATTTTCTTGGACGCTTATAACGAAAGAGAGTGCACGAACTACGACGCAAAGACTTTTTTCACAGAGAAATACTTCCCGCTGTTTTTCGACAGCAATAAATATATGCAGTGGGTACAAAATTCTCCTTTCGTACAAATGAAAAGCGGACAAAAGGTAGAAACATTGTCCTGCGAAGAAAGACACGAGAAACTGGAAGAACTAATTAATAAGATTCAGAATGGCGCAAGAGATGCCAGTGTTGCAATCGGATATTCCGCTTCTGAGGAAAAAGGATATGCAACCACGTCAGGACAAGTGACTAATCTTGAAATTAACATGTCAAACGACGAAGTCTATTTATCATGGATAGGAGCTTCACTCGGTGTAGGTGTTCAAGGAGGACTCTGCATTCTTTTCAGTAATCCCGCTTTACTGTTGAACATATACGACGGATGGGGCTTGTACCGTGCCGCCTTGGATAACAATCAGAAATTGAAAGGCAATCAAATAGCTTCATGGAACGGACAGTGGCTTGCTCACAGGTATGACAAGTATGTGTATGACAAAGAATTTCCAATGTCAGATTTTAATCCGTTTGTTTCCGACAAGGACGCTTCGATGAGCGTAGCTGTACAGTCGTGGACAAAAATCCTTATCAATATTTCAAAAAGCTTTTCCGGCCAGAACTTAATAGGTTACATTTATAGCTTAGGACAAACCAATATTACAGTAGGTTTTATTCCTTTCATGCTTTCACAGATAAGACGTCCGATAGATTTATACATACGTTTTTTCGGTATGAAAAACAGTGCTGAGGCTGAAAAGCTTTACGGTACTGCCTTCGGGCTTGACAAGGCATGCCAGTCCGGCGCAATAGGAGTGAAAGCGCTTGAGCCAAAGGGGCTGAAAGATTATATGGAGAAAGGGAAACTACCTAAATATACGGATAATGAAGAACAAACTATTAAATTTCATACTTATAAAACTTGGCTTATGGCAATCTTAAACAATCAAGACCTGTGGGCGCAATCTGAAAACTTCGCACACATTTTAAAAGAGTATTCTGCCGGCAGTAAAAATGCAAAGACAGACAGGTCCAATAAGGTAAAAGCCTTACTGGGGACGATGAACAAAAAAGAGTTCATCAGGAATTTGACTGACATCGTTTCAGAGACTGACAATATTAGCAAAGTTATGGAAATAGCAAAAGTCGTCAACGACATGCCTGCTGATAATGTTCCATACTTTCTGACATTGATACGCTTCAATTATGCTGCAATAATTAACCTTAACAAATAAACATATGAATCCATTTATCTATTTACGTGCATTGAAACACGCAGAGCACACTGTTTTTTGTGTAGAAGATGGCCAAAAAACTTATTATGACCCACAATTCAGTCGTAGAGTGCCTTATTCAAGCGGGCAACAGGTAAAACGTTCTATTTTACAGTCTGTAACTGATATTCTGAACGTACCTGTGGCACCAATTACGTTTAATTATAACATTACTAAAAACAATGAGTTGGAAAATAAGGAGCCATGGTCTCCTTGCAACCCTGTTTATGTAGATCAATTATTAGGCGGCTGGATGAGAGCAAAGACTGCTACAGGAAAAGCGAAAAATGACGGTGACAAAGATAATTCTAAAGAAAACAATGTTGTTAAACGTAGAAGCCCTTTGTCTATATCCGCAATGCGACCCATTCATCCGCTGTTGGCCGGTGTTGAAAGCGAAAACTTAACTTTTGACCGTAGCGACCGCCCGGATTACCACTCCGTTAACGTAAGAATGGCAGGTAGTGACAAACTACTAACAGAAGATGAAATAGAAGCATTTCTGTCGGAAAATGGCCGTACTTTGTCAAGAAGAGTTTGGATACCTGAAAATAAAAGAGCCACCGGTCTTTTTGTTTACGACGTAGCCATTGATTTGCGTACTCTGTTTTGTGTTTCAACAAATCAACACGAACCGGAAATATCCAAAGATATGATTAACGAGCTTAAGTCAAAAGGTTGGATTGAAAGCGAAAATGTTTTTGGTAAATGCCTTGTCTTACCAGAGGCCGAGCGCAATAAAATAATTCCGGCCTTGGCGAGCGCATTGATAGATTGGAGAATCACATCAAACCAAGCACGAACATTCAGCCTGATGGAAACTTTGGCTGTTGCCGTAAGCGATAATGCAAATACAATAGCCGCCGCCATACGTGCAAAATTGGTTGATGACGGCGACAAGCCAAAGGCAAAGCCTATAGTAGACGCTAACGCAGGGGCTGACTTATTTGTAACTTTGCCTTGCTCAAGTTATATTGTCACTGAATGCGAATCTCCAAACGCCATAGAAAACGCAAAACAAAATTTGATTAAACGTATGTCGAATTTTGATTACGAGCACCAAGGTCTTTAACTTGAAACAATAAATCCTTCATATCCGCAATGCGGATATGAAGGATTTATCTTATTTAATTACTATATGCTTTCAGGAACTCACTTCAACTATTATCTGGTATGCAAGCGGAAGCTGTGGCTATTCGCCAACGGTATAAACATGGAGCATACATCCGACCTTGTATTTGAAGGCAAACTGATTCATGAAGATTCTTATCCTCAACGTTCGGGAAAATATGAAGAAATAGAAATGGACGGCATAAAAGTTGATTTTTATGACCCCAAGCGAAAGGTAATTCATGAAATTAAAAAATCGAATAAAGTGGAAGTTGCTCAAGAATGGCAACTCAAATATTACATTTACGTATTTGAACGAAATGGAATAGAAAATGTCACAGGAGTATTGGAGTACCCTACTTTACGTAAGACACAGAAATTAATATTAAGCGACGTGGACAGAGAACATATAAAGAAAATGGAAACAGAAATACTGCGTATTATTTCTGATAGCGATTGTCCGCCTTTGCAAAAGAAGGGCATTTGCAGAAATTGCAGTTATTTCGATTTCTGTTATAGCAGAGAGGAGGAATAATGAAAAAAACATTTTATTTGTTCAACCCGGGAGTCTTAGAGCGGAAAGACAACACGCTGAAGTTCATCCCATGTGCGGACAACGGTGAGACACCTGCAGTGGGTGCACAATCGCGTTATCTTCCTGTTGAAGACATAGGCGAGTTTTATGTATTCGGCTCGCTTCGGGCAAACAGCGCGTTATTTAATTTCTTAGGACAAAAAGATATTGCCGTACATTTCTTTGACTACTACGAGAACTATACAGGTTCGTTCATGCCACGCGACAGTCTGCTTTCGGGAAAAATGTTGCTGGCACAGGCTTCTCATTACCAAAATCGGAAAAAGCGTATGGCTATCGCACGTAAGTTTATAGTAGGTGCCGCATACAATATGGTCAAGAATCTTCAGTATTATAATCGTCGCGGTAAAGACATGGAACACATCATGGATACTATGAACAAACTAACCGCTCAAATACCAGACACGCAGACGCCAGAAGAACTTATGGGTATAGAAGGGCAAATCAGGCAATATTATTACGAAGCCTTCAACTTGATAATCAACAATTTTGAAATGAACAACCGTACAAAACAACCACCCCTTAATGAAATCAACGCATTAATCTCATTCGGCAATATGATGTGCTATACAATATGCTTACGCGCCATTCACCAAACCCAGTTGAATCCCACAATCAGTTTCCTGCACACACCGGGCGAACGCCGCTACTCATTGGCGCTGGATATAGCAGAAGTTTTCAAGCCGATAATAATAGACAGAACCATATTCAAGGTTCTTAATAGAAAAGAAATTCAAGAAAAACATTTCGACAGAAAACTGAATAAATGCTTGCTTAATACAGCAGGAAAAAAGATATTTGTTAAAGCTATCGAAGACCGAATGAGCGAGACTATAAAACATCGTTCGTTGCACCGTTCGGTAAGCTACCGTCATCTCGTTAAACTTGAATGCTACAAGTTGGCTAAACACATTCTCTCTATAGAAGAATACAAACCTTTTAAAATGTATTGGTAATGTATGTAATTTTAGTTTATGATTTTGGTGAGAAGCGTGTTAATAAAATGCTCAAACTATGTCGCAAATATTTGAATTGGATACAGAATTCCGTTTTTGAAGGAGAAATTTCAGAAGCTCGTCTAAAAGAACTGCTAATGCAAAGTGATAAGTTCATGAAAAAGGACGAAGACAGTATAATTATATTCAATACTCTTTCTCAAATCTCAATGGAAAAACGAATTATAGGAAAAGAGAGGTCTTCTGTTGATGTTTTCTTATGACAGTAAGTTGTCGTCAAATACCTTTTCCATGAAATATTCGAAGAAGGAAAATCAGCATATCTCTTATTCCTTATAACGCAGATTGTTGGAAGTATGTCGACAGCCTTGCATTTTTTTATGATTAACCGTCGACATAATTTTAAATTGTTTTTTGTATTTTTGAAACGTGTAAAACTTTAATAATCAACAATCACATCTTTCATATTTTAACCCCTTTTAATCGTACCATGTGGAATTGAAACTTGATTTGGGTCTTAAGGAACTTGCGACAGGTGTTCTTTTAATCGTACCATGTGGAATTGAAACTTTTCTGATGGCAGGATTATTGCCATCAATTCTGCCTTTTAATCGTACCATGTGGAATTGAAACTGAACATTCTTTTTCCTGTCGAAATCATATATTGCTTTTAATCGTACCATGTGGAATTGAAACCGTTACGTCAGAGAGCGGGTGTACAATGAAGTTCAGCTTTTAATCGTACCATGTGGAATTGAAACGATATAATCACCTGCCAAACCTGTAGGCATAGGCCTTTTAATCGTACCATGTGGAATTGAAACTACAGCAAGTCGTATATAGCCAGTGACGCTGTGCTGGCTTTTAATCGTACCATGTGGAATTGAAACCTGTGAACGGAGTGCCTTTCTCCGACCTGAACAGCCTTTTAATCGTACCATGTGGAATTGAAACGCCGACACGTCGATATTTGTCTTTAAGTTGCTTAATTCTTTTAATCGTACCATGTGGAATTGAAACATATTGAACGCGAACAAGGCGACGAAAATCATTAACTTTTAATCGTACCATGTGGAATTGAAACTTTTTTAATGCTCTCCCTCTGACTATAGCTGTATTCTTTTAATCGTACCATGTGGAATTGAAACAAGATGACGGGCGATATATAGATGCGATGTTTGACGACTTTTAATCGTACCATGTGGAATTGAAACGTGTTAGTCGCGGCGGAACGGTAGCCCGTGTTGGTCTTTTAATCGTACCATGTGGAATTGAAACAAGCGGACGTATTGCAGGCTAAAGAAACTCGCGGCCTTTTAATCGTACCATGTGGAATTGAAACATGTTTCCTCTCCCAAATCCTTGCGCACCTGCCTTTTCTTTTAATCGTACCTTGTGGAATTGAAACACATTACGAAGATGAATATTTCTTGATTCTTTCATAACTTTTAATCGTACCTTGTGGAATTGAAACCCTTTAGATTTAATAGTAGGTAAACCAAGATAATCACTTTTAATCGTACCTTGTGGAATTGAAACAAAATAAGGATTATTCACGACTACATGACGGAAACTTTTAATCGTACCTTGTGGAATTGAAACAATAGTTTTTTCGGTACGCGTACTGTAATGATTCCTTTTAATCGTACCTTGTGGAATTGAAACCGTTGAGGCCAAGGAAGAGCAGAAGTAAAATAATCCCTTTTAATCGTACCTTGTGGAATTGAAACTTCATGAAGTTTTCAAGTGTGGCGCGTGCGTCGTCTTTTAATCGTACCTTGTGGAATTGAAACCAAATAACTATCTTGATAAGCAGCATTATAATTTCTTTTAATCGTACCATGTGGAATTGAAACTTCAAAATATGTCAAAGACTTTCTGAAATGTGGCATTAGCTTTTAATCGTACCATGTGGAATTGAAACTCCATAGCTACAGGCGGTGAGCCTACGGATATAGCAACTTTTAATCGTACCATGTGGAATTGAAATTGTGGTCTATCTGTCGGGCAACAATGCGAATGCGAGCTTTTAATCGTACCTCAACGGAATCCAAATGTGTCTGTCGGAACATCTTTCTTACCGAAAGTTCCCGTTATAAGCCTCACGATACAATCATTCGTGGATTGTTGGCATGCGCATTTTGCTGTTTCCAACGCCAGCAAAGAAGACTGCACAAGCGCAGAGCCTTTTTTGTCCGCGTTTTCAGGGATGTTTTAAAACGGGTTTTCAGAGGGCAAAAAATATGTGCCTTGTATTTTAAAATATGTCTGACATATTTTGAATTATGTCAGACATATTTTTTCTTTGCTCCCATGTGGGATAAACGCACTGAAAATCAGTTTTCAATTTTTCCGCCCGGAAATTCCCGTTTTTGCGGACAAGTTTCCACCGGTTTAGACGCAATAAAAGCATCGTACCCGCAACGGAGGCGTAATTACTTTATGGCTTTCAGTCCCCGGCCGTATTCCTTCAGGAACGAGAGGTCCTTGTATGCTGCCACGTATGCGCTGTCGATATACACGCCGAACGAAGCTATGTTCTTAATGCCCAAGTCGCTGTATAGTTCAATGTCCTTGCGGAACACGTCGCCGTCCCACTTAAGTTTCTTTGCCGGTTTCTTCCAGTCGCTCACGAGCGACACGTCTAGCCAGTACTCGAGCACCACGACCTCGGCCGGGTCGAACACCTTGAGGTTGCGCACCAGATAGTCGTAGAACGTCTTGTTTGTGACGCCGGTGCGCCCTTTGGCCACGGAGTCGTTGAGCGGTGCGTCCCATGTGCGGAAGAACGGGGCGAACTCGAGGAATATTCCTTCTTCGGGCTTTACCTTTTCGGGCACTTCCATTGTGCCGTAATAAGCCAGGTGTGCCACCTTGGCCTCAGGATTCGTCTTGCGCAGCTCGCGGAGTATGCGGTTTTCCACAATCAGCGACTTCTCGCTGTCGTTGTACTTGGAACATTCCGGACACTTGCACGTGGGTGCGCCGTCGTCCATCCAATAATAATACCTGTTGTTTGTCGGAGGATTCTCGCGTGCATATTTCACGGCGTTGGCGGCTATTATGTCGAGCGCCTTGGCGGATGATACGCAGCAGTTGGCCTCGGGATTCCTGTTGCCGTGCTCGTCCATCCTGAAAAGCGTGGAATCGGAAGCATACAAATCGCGCGGCAGCAGGCTCGACATGGCATGCCACTGGTAATCGACCAATATTCCCTGCTCCTCGCAGCGGCGCAGTATGTCCCTGCCCTTTTCGGTCTGCGAGAAACCTATCGGAACACTCAGCGTATTCAGTCCGTTCTGCGAGGCCAGTGCCACCCAGTCCAACGTCAGAAGGTCTTCACTGCTTAACACAACGCCTTTCATTGGCGCGTCGGAATCCTTGCCCGCACACGAAAAAAGCATGGAGCACACAATTAAAAAAGATAACAGATGTTTCATGATAAAAGATTTTTGCCGAAGTTATCACTTTTTACGCATTTACGGAAACATCCGTCCCGAAAATACTTATCCCGAACGTCGTAGCGGCCGTTTGCACCACGGCATGGCGTTATCCGCCACTTACGGCTTGCAATTCGGGGCAAAGCCGCGCGGCAAGGCACAGCATACATGCCACATGCCTTTGTGCTACAGTAAAAAAGCGTAATTTTGCAGCCGTCTACGAAAGTACGCACAATGAACAGGAATATCACCGAACTCCACCTTGCACGCCTGCGCGGATGTGCCTGCAAGGCTTTCCCAAAGTCGTGGCGGACCACCCTGTGGCTGCTCAAGATAATGTTGCCCGTGTCGTTTGCCGTTACGCTGTTGCAATATTACGGTGCTCTCGATTATGTGGCCCGCTTTCTTGACCCGCTGTTCAGCCGCCTCGGGCTGCCGGGCTACTCGGCCATAGCCTTCATCACCGCCGCGTCGCTCACCACATACGCGGGCATAGGCGTGCTCACGTCGCTCGCCCTCACGCTGCGCGAGGCCACAATCATCTCGCTCATGATGTTGCTGTGCCACGCCCTGCCCATGGAGTGCGCCGTTACGCACCGCACCGGCT
>ERZ779643.2162-NODE-2162-length-11806-cov-1.987661_pt1 | contig 11806 bp, 15 predicted proteins | sample MGYA00511564_ERZ779643 | MGnify/ENA primary metagenome ERZ779643 (study PRJEB29588, sample SAMEA2147114) | human gut metagenome | biome: human gut; feature: human-associated habitat; material: faeces | place: Denmark | collected 2008/2010 ... | reverse complement strand
GACCTGAATCACTTCCCGGACCTTCGGGAAAAGTATCAGGTCATGAGTGTCCCCTGCTTGATTGTTAATGATGGAGAACAGGTATCGTTTGGAAAGAAGAATATCAGACAGCTGCTGGAGATATTTCAGCGTTAAGTCACTGAGCTACACAGGACATCTTCCTGCACAATTGTGGTTCCACACACCAAAACTCTTACAAACATATTCTTTAATTTCATCATTTAAAATATTCTCATTATTCCATTTTTCTTGTTCTTCTACTATATCTGAAAATTGGCAAAAAGAAATAATATCCTCTTTTTCAAATTCGCTTCCCATCAATATTCTGTAGGGTGTTCCTGATAAATGTAATGTCGTATCAACATCTAAAATTTTTAAATTTTCATTTAAGTCATTAATATTACTTTCTTCTTTATGGTGCTTATCTTTTATATCTTTTTCATATTTTGTACTTTCTAATATTTTACCATATTTCTCTGCTCTTGCTCCAAAATGAGTTTCATCAACGATTAATAAATCAATTTTATTTTTAAATAAATCCTTATGTTTTTCTTTAATTAAATCACCTTGCAAATCTTGTAATGTCAAAAATACAACTACCTTTTCACCTTTAGATAATCTTTCACTTATTTCATTATTATTTCTCAATAATTCTTCAGCAGTAATAAAACTATACCCTTCAAAATTTTTAGGGATTTCAACATTTCTTTTCCATTCAAGTTTTACATCCGCTTTTGCAGAAACAATTACTACTAAATCTGCATTCATTTCTTTTGCACACATCATTGAAGTAAAAGATTTCCCAAATCTCATAACTGCATACATAAGTAAATTTTTTCTTCCATTTTTTCTTGCCTTTTTAAAATTCTCAATTACTTCTTTTTGATTTGGTCTTGGCTGCCATTCTTTTTCATCTCTCTTATACTGAAATATTTCTGGAAGACTTGTGTTAGCATCATAATACTGATATTTATTATCATTTTTTTCATAACTTTCTTTAATATCTTCAATAGCCTCTTTCACATCTGCATCTATAGCATTCTTAAAAAATTCATTTGAATAATAGATTTCTTTTGATATATCTTTTTCTTTTAATCTTGCCTTTCCTAATTCTTCTTCAATATATTTATGTACAGAATAATCTCTAAAAAAGACATCTGAATTAATCATAGCTTTTTCTTTATATTCTTCTTTTAAATCAGGAAAATATTTTTTCCATTCATTTAATCTAATTTTAACAGGTCTATATGTATCACCTATTTTTAAATAGTTAGGCACAGTATTAGTTGTAAATGCATAAATATATGGCTCAACTCTACCAATTATGATATTATCTATAATTTCTTTTCCTTCCATTATTCCTCCTATTTTTTCTTTAATAATGTTTCAAATTTAATTTTTCTATTTGTGTCCCAATTCATTATCTTACAATATATACCATTATGCTTTTTATTATTTCCTGTTTTACAACCTTCGCAAGTATACTCTTTTGTTATATTTCCAAATAATGTTATTTCTGTTACCTTCTCGTTTTTACAACTATTTGGTATCACATATTTAATACCATCCATTTGCCATATATTCCAGCTTATAATATTAGCAATTTCTTTTATTAATTTAATATCTGGTTTTTTATTGAATTTATTGTAATAATAATCAATATAAGTATATAATAAATTTTCTCTAGCTAATAAAATATTATCACCTTGCCAATCAAACCCATATACATTCTTTACTGCAACAATTGACCATTCTATCCATTCTTCTTCATTTAAATTATTTTCAGATACAATTCTTAATTTTCTATCTAACAGTCCAATTCTATCTTCTACTTTAATTGACTTTCCTGTAACAGTATCATATCTACTCACTAAATATGGCGCTTCTCCACATGAGATTTCTAATCTTGTACTTTTAACATAATCTTGCCAAGTTTTTCCTTTAAATTCAATTTTATTGTAATTTGTTATCCAACCTTTATTACCAGATTTATTAAATACATTTGTCCTTTCAAACCATGATTCATCTGCCAAATTATTTTGTTCATTGCAAATCCACGATGGTGTAAAAACCTCTGCATTATTTTTTGATCTAGCTTCTTTTTCTTCTTTATTTTTTTTAGAACGAGGTTTAATTAAATCTTTATATGATCCAGTTATTTTACTAATAGTTATTTCAGATTGAAATTCAAATCCTATTCCATTATATTTATAGTCATTTGTTGCCCATATAATATTTCGACCACTACTATTGTCTTTTAAAAGAATATTTAATAATTCAGAATCAACTGATAACAAATTTTCTTCTTTAATATCAATTAGTTCATTAAACATTTTGTAATCTCCTATTTATTAAGTTTCTATCTCTAATATATCATCAACACTACATTCAAGAACTTCACATATTTTAGCTAAAGTTTCTATTTGAACAGTCTCATTTCTTCCCAACTTTGCCATTGCATTTGTAGTTATTCTTGCTTTTTCACATAATTGTGTTTTATTTATTTTTTTATCTATCATTAATTTCCATAGTCTGTCATAACTTATAGTCATTCAGAGACCCCCTATTTAATTTTTTACTCTGAAATAATTTTATCATTTATGATATTTTTATTCAAGATTTTCTTGAATATTTCAAGGAATAATTTTAGGCACATTTCTGTGCCAATTTTATCTATCATGCCTTCTATCTTTTTTCTTTTTCTCTTTTAATTTCTTATCTTTTACTTTTACTTTTACTTTTTCCTGTTCCCTTTCTTTCATCTCTTTTATCTGTTCTTTCATCTTCCTAGCATTGTCGCCAATTTCATCACACAACCTAATTTCTTTTCTAACCTTCTCTATAGCAGAAGTAACATTAATTATTTCTTTGGTCACAACATCTTTATCGCTTTCATTATCTAATTTCTGCCTTTTGTAATACAACCTATTTCTTATATTTAAGATCTTCTGTAATTCTTCTTTTTTCTGGTCTTTTAAATTTTCTATATCATTTATAGTTTCTAGCTTGTACTTACATATAAACCTTATTTGTTCTGAATACTTGTCCATCTTTTTAACTGCTTCTCTCATCTCTGGAGTAAGTTTATAATTTAAATTTTTCTTTGGATAAACTTTTAATAAATAGCAATAGTAATAATATAAAGCGATTATTCCTTTAGGCTTTCTTAATTTCTTTGCACTCCCCTTATAAAATAATCTTTTATCATAAGTTTTAGGTTTAATTACTTCTTCTCTACTTGGATATCTACTGAAAATTTTATTTTTAATATTTTCAATAGAATACTCCTCTCCAAATGCTCTTTCAATTCTAATATTTCTTTTGTATGGATACCTTCTTATACTAATTTTATTTGCTCTAAAATATACTTCATATCCCATATCTTTTAAATTTTTTATAAATTCTTGATATGTCCATGAATGTTCTATAGCATAATCTATATCTTCTTTTGTAAATTTATAATATTCTGATTCTTTCATAGATTTTTTATAAAAGTTTTCAAAGTTAATTCCAGATTTACAAGTCTTCTCTTCTAAAACACTCAGTTCATATTCCTCACATATTTCGTCTGATGTTTTTCGAAGTAATGCTGTATTACTAAGGTTACTATAATACTTATATCCATCTTTAAATGAAACTGAATTAATTACAAAATGATTATGAATATTATCTGTATTTAAATGTGTAGATACCACTACTTGAAATCTATCTCCCCACATTTCTTCTGCAAGTCTTACTCCAATTTCATGAGCTATCTCTGGAGTAACTTCTCCCTCTTTAAAAGATTGATAACCATGAAATGCAAGTATTCCTTTTTTCTTTTCCATATAACCTTTTTACAAATTTCATTTCTTTAACCGCATTATCAACTTTACAATTTATTCCTGTTGTATAGAAAAGCTTTTCTGTTTTATCTGGATTAGTAGCATAAGTTAATAATTTTTCTATACTATCAAAATTACCTCTTTCATTATCATTTTTGTCTTTTCTTCATCTGTTGCATAATCAATTACTTGATCTAATCTTTTGTCCACTTTCCACAAACTTGTAGTCGCCATTCTAATTTCTCCTTTCATTAAAAAAGGGGATTGGGAAATTTCCCCATTTTGAATTTCGAGCTGACGAAATTCATTGCTTGCTAGGACAATAGTACATCTATTTTTAGTACTAAAAAATTACCTTTTCTTTATCAAATGCATCATATATTTTGAAAAATACTTGGACTTTTCGAATTAAAATCCAAGCATTTTTCTTCTGATTTTTTATTATAAAATTTTTAATCTAATACGATTTTCATTGTAAGAACATGATTCTTTTCCATCATTTATAGTTCCTTTTATCTCGTTATTTTCATCATCTAATTTAAATATTTTGTTTAATTTTCTTAATAAAATTTCTTGTTTTATGTCTCTTATTAAACATGGTATTTTATCATAACCTAATGTTTTTGCTGCTATCATTTTAAATCTTCCTTTTAGTATTCTGTATCCATTTCCTACTTCAATAACTTCTATTGGTTTGTCTATACCATGTTTTCTTATTTCATCTCTTTGCATACAAATTTTATCTAAATTAGCTACAGTAATAGCAATATAATTGCATCCTTTTATATCTTTTATTTCTATTTCTTTATATTCTTTATAACTTCTCATATTATCAAATCCTTTCTTTTTCTATTTACTTTTTTTAATTTTTATATTAAAATAATAATATAGTTAATGGGTTAGTATTTTTAGTTTTGCAGACTTATACTAACTCTTTTTTCATACTTTTTAATGTCACTCCATAACACATTTGATACAATTTTGAGATAATTGCATCTACTAATTGCTTATCTTGACTTTGACTAAATCTTTCAATTAATCCTTGTTTATCAAATCTTGTTGTAATAATTATTGGTAATCTATTTTCATTTCTATTTTCTATTATTGTATATAATTTTTCTAATGCCCAGTTGCTTATTTTTTCTGTTCCTAAATCATCAATTATTATCATATCTACATTTGAATATAGCTCAATTAATTCGTTTTCTGACTTCGTATTATCCTTAAAAGTTTCCTTTATCATGTCTAATAAAGTTGTTAATCTTCCCATTAATACTATCTTGTCATTTTCAATTAATTTATTAGCAATTGATGCTGCTAAATGTGTTTTTCCAACTCCTGACTCGCCCATTATTATCAGTCCATTGGTATTTGCACTTGTAATATTTTTATTTACATAGTCTTTAGCAATTGCTATAGCTAATTCATTTTCTGAATTACTATTAAAATTTTCAAAGTTCAGATTTTGAAATTTCATGCCAATATAATTTTGTTTATATATCTTGTTTATAACCTCTCTAAAATGTTTTCTTTTTGCAACTTCATAGTCTTGTTTATCTTTCTCTTTCCAATATTCTTGTGCTTTTTGGCAAGAACATCTTTCATATTCAATATTATCTGGAGAAAAATTAGCATATAAATAATCAAGTCCAATAGGAGTTAATTCTCTGCCACAGTATTCACACCTTTTTAATTTTTTGTGGATAACTTCGTTATATTTTATATTCCCTAAAGCCATTTTCTCTCTCCTCTCTTATATTTTCTTCTTTTCTTATTCTTAATTCTTTTGTATTCTTTTCTTGTCCGTTACTTGATGGTTGAATAACGTTACTTTTTTCTTTTTCACTTTTTAATTTTTCACGATATCTTTTTTGTCTTTCTCTATTTTGCATTTGATATTTTTCATAATTTTCAATACTTTGATACTTGTCCCAATTTTTTATTAGAAATGTTTCCCCTTCTTTTATTAACATTTCTAATTCTAGAAATTTATTTAAAATTTTTTCTATTTTTTTCTTAGATTTTCCCATAATCTTTGAAAAATTTTCTATTGTCATAGGATTATTCCCTCCTATTTCTAACCTTCCTTTGTTATTACATTCAACTGCTAATGCAATTAACTGTATCCATACTCTAAAATAGGTATCACCATCAGTTAATTTTAAAATCAACTGAATTTTTCTGTTTGAAAATATATTGGTTTCTGTTTTAAACCAAGGTAATTCATACATATCCTCCTTTCCTCACTTTCCTTTTAGTTAGTAACTAACTGATTCTTTTTCTTTTCTATTTAAATATTCATCTAATGTCTGAACTCTAAATAGAAATTTTCCACCAACTTTTGAACATGGTATTTGTCTTCTTCTTACTAATTGATTAATCAACCAATAAGATATTCCTAAATACTCTGCTGCTTCTTTCATTGTTAGTGTTGTCCTTTGTACTTTTTGTAGTTCCATAAAATCACCTCCTAATCTTTTTTTATTTCGTGTTGACTTCCGTTAACAATTAAAGTATACTAAACATAGTTAACTCAAACAAGAAATTAGAGGTAATTTTGTTAAGTTAGTTAGCAGTTTCAAAAACACCGAAAAAATTAGCTGTTAACAAGGAGGTTTTATTGTGAAAGATATTCCTGATATATCAATTTCTTTTGATCCAAATTTATTTGTCCATACTACAAGGCAAATTGTTGGACATTATTATAATGAATATGTTGAAATAAATGAGAATTTTGAAAATTTAACAGAAGACGAATATACACATATAATGTTTGCTAAAGCTAATATGACAAAATCAAAAGAAGAAAGAAATAAAATTGGAAAAGAATATTCAGAAAACATGAAAAAATATTATCCATATAAAAAGAAATACAGGCTTTTATCTGTTAATGATGATATAAGCACACTAGGCGGATACATCTTATTTAAGGTTGATACTATCAAACAGCAGTATGATTTATTACTATTGGACTTTATAAGCTATAATTTTAATAATTTAAATGATTATTATTTGTTTTTTATTAATCATTTTAATTACTTTGCTAATAAATTAGATAAAGAAGATTCAGATAAGATAGAATTTAACACTTTATATAAAATTAATGAAATTATTCAATTATCAAGAAAATATTATGATAAAGAAATAAATAATATTATAAAATATCAAAAATTGTTTAAGAATTGCATAAACTTCTGTTATCAAATTGATACACCTGTTGATTTAAGTAAATTAACCTTACAACAAAGATTTTTCTTATTTAACGAATTAAATAAACATCCTTTTAATGAAATATCTAATAAGTTTGAAACTATTAATTTATTAGATTATACATATGACCATATTCCATATAATAGTAAAGCAATTGAGCCGAAGGACATTTTAATTGTTTCTTCAATCATTCATACTATGGATCCTGAAGGAACTGATTTATCTAGTACATATACATTTGTAACTGATAATATATTCACTGCTTTTTACATTACTTTATTTAATTTTATTGGAATAAATAGCTTATATATAAAAATTTGCGGAAATTGTAATAACTATTTTATTACTCCTAAATTGAATGTTGCTTACTGTGATAGAATATGGGATGGTAAACTGACTTGTAAAGATGTTGGAAGTAAATTATCTCAAAAGAGAAGAGAATCCGAAGATTACATTTATAAAAAGTATAGAAATGAATTATCAAGAAAATCTATGCTTGTTGCTAGAAATCCTGATATTCCTGAATATAAAACCAAATATGATAAATGGAAAGAAAAAGCTAGTAAGTTTTGGGATAATGTTAAAAAAGGGAAAAAAACACCTGAAGATTTTGAAAAATGGATAGAAAAAAACAAATAAACTAAAATTTTAGTTTATTTGTTTTAGCTTTTAATTTCATTATTCCAATTTGGATAATCAATATTCAAAATTATTTCCTGTACAGATTGTCTTAACGAGTTTTTTAATTTGTCTATATCATCTTTTTTAGCAAAAAACTTTCTATTGTGTACACTTAAATCTCCAAAATATTTAATATTTTTAAAACTCTCTTTCAAGTTTTTTGAAGCATTCATTATATTACAATTTACGTACTTATCAATCAAAGTACTTAATGAAAAATAGTTACCATCTTCTCCAATAATATCTTTTTGTAATTTGTTTTTCTCATAGCATTCTATTATTAAAGTTTCCACTAATTTTCTCATCATTGCAAAACATGCTGTATATAATTTTTTATCATAACAAGCACACATCTGCTCAGAAATCTTCCATAAATAAAACGGCGTATTGGGTATACTTTTTATTACATTTATATCAAATAAATCTGTAGAAACTTTCATAGTTTCTTCATAATTTAATTGTTCTTTTATTAATTCTTTTTCAGCTCTTACTAATTTATATCCTTTTTTCTCCTTTTTTATAAACATAGCATCTTTTCCTGTAGAGTGTTTAGATAAATATTGATTTATATTAGAGTATGGGATTAAATCCAACTCCAAAAATGCATTTTTTATATCAATTGGCATAATATACTCTTTATCTTCCTGAAAATAATATACAAAGTATTTAATAAAATCTGCATTAGTTAATTCTTCACGTTTTGGTATACTCAAAAAAAATTCTTCTAAACTCATTGTTCTTTTTCAATAAATCTTCTACATATTTTTGTCCATGAATAGCTAGGATAAACTCATCTTTCACTTCTTGATTTTTTTGTATATATAAAGTTCTGTTTAATAAATTCCTTCTAATTTGATCTAAATTAGCTGTTTGTGTTATCTTTATATTTCTAAATAAAGAATATATCAAATTACAATTAAACGATATATCAAAATTTTTTGATTTTTGGTTTGTATTATACCAATACATAAGCACCAACATTTGATCCTGAACAGTTTTGGCTTTAGATTTTGAGAAAAACTTCTCTAAGTCTAAGATATCTTCTTTATTTAAATTCAAATCAATATATTCGTACTTTTTTTGTGTGACTTGTTTCCCTTTTTTCTCTGTTTTCACACTAATTTCTTTTTTCTCAGTCTTTTCATTTTTATTATTAATTTCCGTTTTATCTACTGTTACAATATTGGCGTTTTTTTCTTCTATCTTTCCTATTCCGTTAGTCCTTATATCATTAAAAATTCTTTCTATAATTTCATTTTCACCTTGTAACTCTATATTAATATCATTTGTTTGTACTTTAATTGTTATTTCTGCCATTTTTCCCTCCTATTTTAATATGTTTAATATTCTTTCTATGTCGTCAATCTGCCAATTACTCATATCTATATTTATATTTATTGTAACATTATCATTCATCTTTAAATTATTCCTGTATGAATTAATATTTTCTGGTATTTTTTCATCTTCATTTTCATTCAAGCCTTCAAAAACTTCTGGCATATTATTAACTTGCTTTTCTTGATATTCAGTCGTTACATCTATCTCAGATTCAATATCATTTTTATTCATTTTCTCTTTAATTTTCTCTATAAAGAATGTTATTCTAGATTGAGCACCATGCCTTCCTATTTTATATTCTCCTATACCTGCAAGTTCAACAAATGCTGCAAAAGATGATACCGCCTCTCTTCTATTATTCGCAGATGTACCATAGTCATGCATTCCCCAATAATTAATAATATCTTCTACATTGACTGTTTCAATTTCATTTATTTTAGTACTAACTAGTAACGATTGTATATAATTTGAATATGGATCATATGTATTAATCGTATTAAACCACACTCTCTGAGTTTCATTTACATCTCCATATGCAACCTTTCTTCCTTCAGCAGTAAATTGAAATTCCTCATTTATTAAATTAAAAGATATTAACGCTCTTTTTGTATCAATAAATTTACCTTTACCAAAAATTTCTCTTATTGCATCCTCTTTTCCAGCTTTTAATTTTATAGAATTAATTAATCTATTAATATTTTCTTTTGTTATAGCATAAATTAACGCACTATTTTTCTCATTTTCTTCTTTCTTCATAACGTTCCTCACTTTCTTAAAGCATTTTACCATCTTACAAAGTTTTTGTCAAGACTTTGTAAGTTGTTTTAGAAATATTTTTGTTATCTCTTGCATTTTGTTATCAATTATAATATAATAATTGTAGTTAACATTGTATAAGAGTCCAACCCAACCCATAGGTATGCCTGAAAGGAGATGAAAAAGGTAATGGCTGGGGGTATTGAAAAAAGAGGAAAAGATAGTTACAGGTTAGTATGTACAAATGGCTATGACTTAAATGGAAATATAATTAAACATACAAAAGCAATACACGGAACCAAAAAAGATGCTCAAATAGAACTTGCTAAATTTGTTGCTGATGTTCAAAATGGTCTTGTTATTGAAGGAAAATCTCTGAAATTCTCTGAATTTACAGAAATATGAAAAAGAGATTATGGTTCAAAAGAACTTGCACCTTCAACATATAAAAGATATTGCAGAATGTTAGAAACAAGAATTATTCCCTACTTTGGACATTTCTATATTAACAAAATTAAACCTACAGATATTATGCAATTTTATGATTTACTTAGTAGAGATACACAATTAGTTAGGAAAAAAAGTACTAATGGTAAGAAAACAATAAAACCTTTATCTGGTAAGACAATATTAGAGCATCATAGACTACTTCGTGCAATGCTACACAAAGCTTTATATTGGCAATTAATTGTATCTGATCCAGCAGAAAGAGTTCAACCACCTAAAGCAATGAAACCTAAAAGAAGATATTATGATGATGAACAATGTAAAATACTATTAGAAAATCTAACAAAACTTGGTGAAGAATAAATTAAGTACAAAGTTGCAATTATCTTAACAGTATTTACTGGTGTAAGACTTGGCGAACTTATGGGATTAGAATGGCAAGATGTAGATTTTAAAACTGGTATAGTAAGTATAAATCGTTCTAGTCAATATTTATCAGACAAAGGTGTATTTACTAAAACACCTAAAACAGAAAGTTCTATTAGAGAAGTAGCAATTCCTGATTTCGTTGTTTCTTTGCCTGAAGAATACAAGTTATGGTATGATGAACAAAAATCATTCTATGGCGAATTATGGACGAATTCTAATAGGTTATTTGTACAATCTGATGGCAAACCTATGCACCCTTCTACAATTAGCAAATGGTTTGTAAAATATGTAGCACAAATAGGACTACCTGTAATTAACTTCCACGGATTAAGACACACAAATGCTACACTTTTAATATCTCAAAATATTGATGTAGCAGTTGTAGCAGCAAGATTAGGTCATGCACAAATTACAACAACATATAATTTCTATGTACATCCTATTATTTCTCATAATAGAATTGCAGGAAATGTATTACAAAACTTGTTACTACAAAAAAACTAGTCTAAAATCTTTTTTCAAATTTCACTAAAGTGATTTAAAAAGTCATTAAATTTTTTACGATAAAAAAAGTAAAAGACTACTAAATATAAAATTAGGTTTCCCATAGTCTTTTACTGAAAATTTATTAGAAATATCAATGTTTTTTGAGGATTTCTTCCCTAACTTTTCCCCAATTCTACATAATAATGCTATTTTAAAGCATTATTGTAAACTAATTGGAGAATATAAAAAATCGCTACAACCTAGATAGCTGTATCGATACATGTTTGGTTGCGGGGGTAAGACTCGAACTTACGACCTTCGGGTTATGAGAAAATATAGCAATTTTAGTCCATTCTATTTTCATGATTCTTTAATATTATTCACTTTTTTCATTTACAGTATAAAAGCTTATATATCTAATCCATTTTATTTTTTTAAGAGATTACTAAATATTTTACATTTTGAATTATTATTAACAATCCATTCTCTTCTCTTCATCAGTTGCAATCCCACAAAGATTTATGGTAATATTAAATACAATAATAAATCAGGAGGGTCTCAAATGTATGATAATATCGGTAAACGAGACATATTAATTTTTCCTAAGTTTGACAATATGGATATAATTAATGAAG
>ERZ779643.2161-NODE-2161-length-11812-cov-1.506081_pt1 | contig 11812 bp, 9 predicted proteins | sample MGYA00511564_ERZ779643 | MGnify/ENA primary metagenome ERZ779643 (study PRJEB29588, sample SAMEA2147114) | human gut metagenome | biome: human gut; feature: human-associated habitat; material: faeces | place: Denmark | collected 2008/2010 ... | reverse complement strand
CGTCTTTCCACCCTGGGGTGTGTTGATCGGTCCGTTTGCAGGAGCCGTAATTGGCGAATTGTTTGGAGGGAAGAAGTCTGCCGAGGCTTTTAAAGCCGGGTTAGGGGCTTTTGTCGGTTTTCTGTTCAGTGTGGTGGTGAAAGTGTCGGTTTGTGGCTATTTTATTTACAGCTTTGTTGCGGCGCTATTTTAATAAACCTTATTTCTGCTTTTTTTGTTACCTTTGTAAATTAATAGGGCTGTGGTAAAAATTGTCAAATATGAAAAAGATTATTAATCCCTGGGAAGGATTGGATGGATATATGTGTTTTGGCTGTGCCCCGAGCAATCCGATGGGACTTCATATGGAGTTTTATGAGGATGGCGACGATATTGTAGCTTATTGGGAGCCGGAAGCTCATTATCAGGGGTGGTTGAATACGTTGCATGGTGGAATCCTGACAACATTGATGGACGAATTGGCAGGTTGGGTAGTGCTTAGGAAGTTACAGACTTCAGGAATGACCTCACGCTTGGATGCCCGCTTTCTGAAAAGTCTTTCTACTTGTGAGCCCAGGCTGACAATCAGGGGGCGTATCAAAGACCGTAAACGAAATGCAATCTTTATTGAAACGGAGATCTATAATTCACAAGATGAGTTATGTACGCGTGCCGACTTGGTCTATTTTATAGTTACACAAGAACAGGCGACAGAAAAATTTCATTTTGCAGGATGCAAAGCAGAAGGTGAATAAACAATAAAACATAAATAACATAATGAAGTATATTGGAGCACATGTGTCGGCATCGGGTGGAGTTGAGAATGCTCCGGTGAATGCGAATGCGATCGGGGCGAAGGCATTTGCTTTGTTTACCCGTAATCAGCGTCAATGGAAATCTTCTCCGCTGACAAAAAAGAGTATTTCTCTTTTCAGAGAGCGTTGTGAGGAATTTGGTTATGCAGCAGAATATATTCTTCCGCATGACAGTTATCTGATCAATCTGGGACATCCGGAAGCAGAAGGTTTGCAGAAGTCACGGGATGCTTTCTTGGATGAAATGCAACGTTGTGAGCAGCTGGGATTGAATCGTTTGAATTTCCATCCTGGAAGTCATTTGAACCAGATGGAGGTGGAGGACTGTCTGACGCGCATAGCTAATTCGGTTAACTGGGCATTGGATCAGACTTCGGGTGTATGTGCCGTATTAGAAAATACAGCCGGACAGGGAACCAATCTGGGATATACCTTTGAGCAACTTGCTTACATTATCGATAAAGTGGAAGATAAATCCCGTGTTGGAGTTTGTATAGATACTGCTCATACATTGGCAGCAGGTTATGATATCAAGACTGTCGAAGGTTTTACGGAGACATTCCGACATTTTGACGAGGTAGTAGGTTTTTCTTATTTGCGTGGCATGCATATAAACGATTCCAAAAAAGATCTGGCTACCCGTGTGGATCGCCATGATAGTATTGGGAAAGGAGTGATGGGATTGACTACATTTAAGATGCTGATGGATGATCCCCGGTTTGATAACATTCCTTTAATTCTGGAAACACCGGATGAGTCTATTTGGTCGGAAGAAATAGAATATCTGTATTCTATATAATAAAAACGAAAGGAGGGGTCTTTTCTGACTATTCTTTTGTTTAACTAAAATTTATAATGCTTTTTGGTATGCAAGAGCTTGGAATGAAAAATTCTTTCTTTTGTGATTTGATAATAAATTTAAATATATTGTACTATGTTTATTTTAATGCCTGTCATCTTTGTTTTAGGGATTCTTGCAATCGCGCTGGAAGATAAGATAAAGATAAATAAAGCTGCGATAGCTCTGTTTATGGCAATATCACTGTGGATGATATTGATGTTTGACGCCTATGATATTTTTGTCGAACGCTCCAGTCCTTTGTTTCAAGAGTTTCTGACCCAAAACCCGGAAATGGCAAATGCTCCTCTGAAAGATCAGTTTATTACATTTATTACAAACCGTTCGATTGTTTATCATTTAGGGAATGTATCCGAAACGCTTTTCTTTGTCATGTGCTCCATGCTGATTGTCGATATCGTGGATAAGCATGGTGGTTTCCGGGCTGTTACCGGATATATCCGCACTGCCAATAAAAGGAAATTATTGTGGTATATAAGTTTTGCCGCTTTTTTCTTTTCTGCTTTGTTGGATAACTTGGCTGCTGCTATCGTGATTATGGCCGTGTTACGGAAACTGGTTCCGGACCGGACAGATCGTTTGAAATATGCTTGTATGGTGATTATTGCTGCGAATGCAGGTGGTTCATGGTCTCCGATTGGTGACGTGACGACCATTTTGCTCTGGGTGGGCAAGAATGTCACAGCTATGCACCAGATTTCGCATGTATTCTTTCCGGCATTGATAAACTTGCTTGTGCCTCTGACGATTGCTAATTTTTGGTTGTTTAAGAAAGATGCGACTTTACGTGTGATGAGCGAGGAAGAAATGGCAGACGAATATGCACCGGAAATACCGAATCATTCGCGTCGGGTGATCTTTGTGATTGGTGTACTTTCGTTGGCTTTGGTTCCGGTCTTTCAGATGGTGACAGACCTTCCACCTTTCTTAGGTGTTTTGTTGGGCTTGGTGGTCCTGTGGTTCTATACGGATATCATGTATAGCAAACTGCATATGCACGAATCTAATAAGTTACGTATTTCTCAGTTACTTCCGAACATCGACCTAGCGACGATCTTTTTCTTTTTGGGTATCCTGATGGCGGTAGGGGCTTTGGAAACCTCCGGCCAGTTAGGGTTGATGTCTGCTTTTCTGGATAAGCATGTACATGAACCTTATCTGATCAGCTTTGTGATCGGTGTTTTGTCTTCCTGTGTGGACAACGTAGCTTTGGTTGCGGCAACAATGGGTATGTATCCGATTGTACCGGATGCGGCCAATCTGGCTCCTTATGCTCAGTTCTTTGTATCGGACGGAGGTTTCTGGACATTCCTTGCCTACTGTGCCGTGACTGGCGGTAGTATCTTGATTATCGGTTCTGCAACAGGTGTAACGGTAATGGGATTGGAAAAGATCGATTTTATGTATTATACCAAACGATTTTCAATTTTGGCGTTGATCGGCTATTGCTGCGGTGCCGGCGTATATATGTTATTATTTGCATAAACTTTATTTATATGGGAAAAACATGGATTTTGATGGTAACCTGTGCTATTATGCTTTCCGGAATGGAAGCCTTTGCATGCACAGGTCTACTGGTGGGAAAGAAAGCCTCGGTTGACGGCTCTGTTATGATCAGTTATGCGGCAGATTCGCATACGTTATATGGTGAACTGTATCGCTGGCCGGCTGCGACTTGGCCGAAAGGGACGATGTTGGATATCATCGAGTGGGACACCCATAAACCGTTAGGACAGATTCCGCAGGTTGAACAGACCTATTCTGTAGTTGGTAATATGAATGAACATCAAGTTGCGATTACGGAAAGCACTTTCGGGGGGCGTCCCGAACTAGTTGACACGACCGGTATCATGGATTACGGCAGTCTGATTTATGTCACATTGCAACGTTCCAAGACGGCGCGGGAGGCTATTCGGATTATGACTGACCTGGTGAAGGATTATGGCTACTATAGCAGTGGGGAAACGTTCTCTATTGCTGATAAGAACGAAGCTTGGGTGATGGAAATGATCGGTAAAGGTCCGGGTAATAAAGGAGCAGTCTGGGTTGCTATTCGTATTCCGGACGATTGTATTTCGGCTCATGCCAATCAATCTCGTATTCAGCAGATCCCGTTTGATGATAAGGAGAACTGCATTTATTCACCGGATGTTGTCTCTTTTGCTCGTGAAAAGGGATATTTCAGTGGCAGGGATAAGGATTTTAGTTTCCAGAAAGCCTATTGCCCGTATGATTTCAGTGCTCTGCGTGGTTGTGAAGCCCGTGTGTGGTCTTTCTTTCGCAAATATGATAAATCGATGGATCAATATATGGATCTGATTAAGGGCGATGTAATGAAGAAGCCTATGCCTTTGTATGTCAAGCCTGATCGTTTGTTATCCGTTCAGGATGTGCAGAACGGTATGCGCGACCATTTCGAAGGAACTGATTTAGATATGACGAAGGATGCCGGTGCAGGTCCTTACAAAGTTCCGTATCGTTGGCGTCCGATGACTTTCGAAGTGGACGGTCAGGAATATACGAACGAGCGTGCGATTGCTACGCAGCAGACCGGTTTTGTGATTGTTCCTCAGATGCGTAATTGGCTACCGGATGCCGTCGGTGGTATTCTTTGGTTCGGTGTGGATGATGCAGACATGGCTGTCTTTACGCCGATCTATTGTTCGGTGACAGCTTCTCCCGAATGTTATCGTGTCGGAAACGGTGATATGATGAATTTTTCTTGGACATCCGCTTTCTGGATTCATAACTGGGTGGCTAATATGGCGTATGGCAAATATTGTTATATGATTCAGGATATCCGTCTTGTTCAGCAGGAGTTGGAGAACAGCTATCAACAGACAATTCCGGCTGTCGATAAGGCTGCATCGGAACTGTATGCCAAGAATCCGGCGGAAGCGGTCAAGTTCCTGACCTGGTTTAGTTCTACTACTGCCGACCAGGCAACAGCCCGTTGGAAGAAATTAGGAGAATACTTGTTAGTCAAATATATGGATGGTAACGTGAAGAAGGAAGAAAACGGACATTTTAAGCAGAATGGTTACGGATTATCCGAATATCCGGATTTCCCTGGCTATGATGAAGACTATTATCGTAGCATTGTAAAAAGTGCAGGTGATAAATTAAAAGTAAAGTAATATGCTTTTGTTAAGGAAAAATACTATATTTGGCGATAGATATTGTTGTACTAAATAAGAAAAGTATGAAAAAATTAATTGTTATGTTGATGTTGACGCTGTTTAGTATAGGTGCATATGCACAGACGCAGCAAGGTCAATCCTCGTTTGGCTTCAACTTGGGTTATAATTTTAATGATATCGGCAATGCTACTATCGGCATCGATTATCGTTATTGTGTAACGGATGCGTTTCGTTTGACCCCGTCTATTACTCATTTAGTAAAGAATGATGGGTTAAGTGCATGGGCAATTGATATGAATGCTCATTATGTATTTAAATTGAGTGAGATGTTCGGTTTTTATCCATTAGCGGGGCTTAGTCTGTCCTTTTGGAATTGGGATGCGGGCCATGGCCTTTCTCATAACGAGACTCGTCTGGGATCATATTGAGCGTAAGTCGTTTTGGAGCCAATATCGGCTTAGGAGGTGAAGTGTATGCGACAGATCGGGTTTCTGTCGGCTTGGAAGCTAAGTATAATATTATAAAGGATTTGGATGCCGCAGCGTTGGCTGTCCGTGTCGGATATAATTTTTAAGTAATCGGATTTTGTACAATAAGAAGGGGAGTGGCGGCACATCCCCTTTTTATTTTTATGTCCGTTCTACCACTGTTTGTATTCTTCGAACGTAATGTTTTGGAAGTCGGGTATGACCTGATAAACTTTGTCTTTTAAAGACTCTTCGGAATTGGTCGTGCTAAGTCCGATAACCCGCATACCCGCATTGGTCCCGGCCTGTATTCCGGCAAAAGAGTCTTCAAATACCAGACTGTCGGAAGGTGATACATGCAGATCGGAGGCGGCAAGCAAATAACACATTGGATCGGGTTTCCCTTTTGTGATCCGGTCGGCACTCACGACCGTATCGAACAGATTGTCGAGTTTCAAAAGGCGGAAAGCCCGTTTTAGCTTGGCATCGTCGGAGCTGGTGACCAAACCGACTTTTACATCTTTACTTTTCAGAAGATGGATAAACTCCATCGCACCCGGAACCGGTGGAAAAGGCATCTGCTGTTCGAATTCCATTGATTCGCGGATTACTTTTTCCTTAAATTCTTCAGATCGGTCGGAAAAATACTTCTCCAATATATAAGGCAATGTCGTCCCTTTGATGTGGGATGCGAAATTGGGGATTCCCGTCTGATAGCGTTTTCCTGCTTCATTCCAGTAAATATCGTAAATAGGTTCTGTGTCTACAACCACACCGTCGAAATCAAAAAAGGCAGTTTTCATAAACTGTTGTTTCATAAAAATCAATTCGTTTATAATAAGGTCATTTATCTGCAAATATACTTCTTATTGGGATACAGGAAAACAAATTTGTAAATCTTATTTACTTTATTCTTTTATTGCGTAATAAAAATGGCCTTACTGCCATATTATTCTTAAATCAATGGCAGCGGCTATGTAATTGGCTGCAGTGATTATATAATCGCCGACTCTGATTTTAAAATAATAGCAGGGAGAGTGGGAAATAGACGGCTTGTAAAGAGCTATTTTAGTGTAGTTATTCTAACTTTTTTGAGATTTAATGCAATGATAGTGCAAAAACTTATATCTTTGTGCACGTACACATGTTTATTAACTAAAGGAAATTAATTGTCTAACTAATTATAGTATCAGAAAGCAAATGAAAGCGTATTTGAAATTAGCAGCTTTGTCTCTGACTTTGCTGTGTGGTGCCTGCCAACCTAACGACGGATGGCAGCAATTGTTTAATGGTAAGGATTTTACTGGCTTCAAGCAGTTGAATGGTAAGGCTCCCTATCGTGTAGAGAATGGATGTATGGTCGGCCAGACTGTGGATAAAGAACCGAACAGTTTTATGGCAACAGAACAAACGTATGGTGATTTTATTCTGGAGTTTGAAGTGAAATGTCATCCAGACTTGAATTCCGGGGTGCAGTTTCGAAGCGAAAGTAAGCCGGATTACAATAATGGACGTGTGCATGGCTATCAGTGCGAAATTGACCCGTCCGACCGTGCTTGGAGTGGTGGGCTTTATGATGAAGCGCGACGCGGTTGGCTGGCTCCTTTAACGAATAACGAAGCTGGACGAGCCGCCTATAAGAAAGATGATTGGAACAAGTATCGAATTGAAGCTATCGGCAACAGTATCCGCATCTGGCTGAATGGTGTGAACACTTCGAATGTAGTAGATGATATGACACCGGAAGGCTTTATCGCTTTCCAGGTACATGGCATTTTCGGGAAAACGGAGAATGTCGGCAAGGAAATTTGGTGGCGTAATATCCGTATTAAGACGGAAAATCTGGAGGCAGAGCGTATGCAAGGCCCGTTAGCTCCGGAAGTGAACTGTATTCCGAATACGCTGACAGAAGCAGAAAAAGCGGCTGGGTGGAAACTGTTGTTTGACGGTAAGACTTCTAACGGATGGCGGGGTGCCGGACAGGAAACATTCCCTGAAAACGGATGGAAGATTGAAAATGGTGAATTGACTGTTATGAAGAATGGCGGTCCGGAAGGCAAAAGAGGGGGTGATATCCTGACAGTCGATGAGTTTGGCGCCTTCGAGCTGAGCTTTGAGTTCAAGTTGACGGAAGGTGCAAATAGCGGTATGAAATATCTGATTCAGGAAAGCAAGAAGAATAAAGGCTTTGTGATCGGTCCGGAATACCAGGTTCTGGATGACAAGCAACATCCGGATGCCAAACTGTACACGACTTATCCTGGTAGCCGTACGGTTTCCAGCTTGTACGATATTATCCCTGCGAAAAACAAACGCTTCAATGGTGTCGGACAGTGGAATAAGGGAGTTATCAAAGTATTCCCTAACAAACATGTCGAACATTGGATGAACGGCTTTAAGACCGTTGAGTATGATTGGGCTTCAGATGCATTCCTGGAAGTCGTGAAGGGAAGTAAATTCGCGAAGAAGGAATATGCCGAATTTGGACCTTTCGGTACTGCTGAAAAAGGTCATATCCTTTTGCAGGATCACTGGGACGAAGTTTCTTTCCGGAATATCAAGATTAGAGAACTCAAATAGTTAACTAAAAAATAGGAACCATGACAACACGTAGAGATTTCCTTAAACACAGTGCCTTAGGTGCAGCAGGTCTGACTATTGGCGGACTGGGATTCAGTACAGAGAGTTTCGCTAACATAATGGGCGCAAACGAGAAGATTCGTGTGGGTATCGTCGGCTTTTCAGACCGTGCCCGCCATTCTTTGATTCCTGCTTTTATGGCCTGTGCCGATGAGTTAGGCTTTGAAATCGTCGCTATTTCCGACATTTGGAAACGGCGTAGAGAAGAAGGTGTTGCTTTCTTCCAGGAGAAATATGGAAAGAAAGTGAAAGCATTCCGTAACAACGAAGAACTGTATGACGCAAAAATGTGTGATGCCGTGATCGTTGCCACTTCCGACTTCCAGCACGCCTTGCACTGCATCGAAGCGGTTCAAGCCGGATGTGATGCCTATGTAGAGAAACCTTTTGCTGAAACGATGGAAGATGCTCGTGCTGCCCGCAAAGCTGTGTTGGAAAGTGGAAAGATCGTGCAGATTGGTTCCCAACGTCGCTCGGCCCCAAACTATCATGCTGCCAACGACTTTATCCGTTCCGGTAAGTTTGGCAAGATCACGATGGTGGAAATGTGTTGGAACGTTAACCAGCCCGGACGTTGGCGCCGTCCGGCTTTGGTTGCACAATGTTTTGAGAAGGATACTGACTGGAAACGTTTCCTGCTGAATCGTCCGTACGAAGAATGGGACCCGCGTAAATATTTGGAATACCGCCTGTTCTGGCCGTATTCTTCCGGCATTCCCGGCCAGTGGATGTCACATCAGATCGATACGGTACATTGGTTTACGGGTTGCAACCACCCGAATAGTGTTGCTGCCAATGGCGGAATATATCAATGGAATGACGGACGCCGCAGTTATGACACGATGACGGCTGTGTTCGATTATGGAAAAGCAGGCGAGAATTTCCAGGTCGTATATTCTTCCCGTATGCATAACTCGGCAGGCGGAACAAAAGAATTGTACTTCTCTAATGGCGGTACGTTGAACCTGGATACAAATAAAGTGACATCGGAAGGTGGTTTGACCAAACGTTTCGCGGATGAAATGGGAATGCAACCGAACCTGTTGGAAGAATTCAAATTGCCTTCTATCAAGGTGGAAACGGGTTCCAATACAGGAGCCGATCCAATGACAAACCTGCATATGCATAATTGGATGGAATGCGTGAAAAGCCGCAAGCAACCGAATGCTCCGGTAGATGCCGGCTATAATCATTCTATTGCCAACATCATGTGTACGGCTTCTCTTCGGACAGGAGAAAAAGCTACATTCGATGAAGCAAGACAGGAAGTGCTTGCCGGTGGCAAAGTCTTTAAATATTGATTATTCGTTTCGTAAGAAGCTGCATAGTACGATTCTTTGACGTACGTCGGCAATAACATTCTTTGTGGAGGTAAGTAGACTGAATGTGTACTTATCTCCATAATTTTTTTGTACAGTTTCCAAGTCTTTCACGGTACAGAAAAAGAAGCCGCTTACCGGCTGTTCCTGCCCGAAATTATGGAACTTGTTGCCCAAATAGAAATTCAGCCCGTAAAGATTAGCATATGTCTTCAGATCATTCATTACATACATATTCATGTCATCCAACGGATATTCTTTCTGAACCTGCTTGGCAAACGGACGGGCGGAGCTTCCCTGGCGTATACCGCGCATGACAACCCCATCGATCAATAAGTTAATGGCAAAGGCCAATGCAATCGTCGCATACAGGATCTTGATGTTGATCTTCTTGAACATCTGATAATAGACAGTCGCCAGAATAGCCAAAAGGACCATCAGGATGCAAATTGTCAGTCCGCAGGGATATGCGAACATATTCGATACCAACTCGACCATTTCCAGTGTCGATTGGTGGCTTGTGTACTGACTCGCAATCTTGACAGGATCGATTGCTCCGGCCATTGTCAGAGCGACGGCAATCATGACGACGGCAGTAATGGAGGCCATGAAAGCGGCAAATACTCGGGTTACCTTCGTCCGGTATTCCGTAATGTATAATGTATATTGAGCCAAGAAAATAGCAATAAACGGATATGCCGGCATCAAGTATACGCTTCGTTTGCTGGAAGGTATCGAATAGAAGAAAATTATACAAACCAATGCAACTAAGCTGAACAGTTTCTCTTTTTCCATCGATCGAATATTATTCCAAGTGTTAGCCAGTATCTCTTTCACCGACTTTTCTGGTTTGTGCAGTTTTAATCCGAATAAAGAGAAAAAGAAGAAGATCGTCCAGGGAACAAATCCCGCAGCCAGTGTCATGAAATTATACCAGACTCCGTTTTCATGCCCTAAATTGTAATGGATATCAGGCGTGCTGAGGTGGAAGAAACGACCGAAATTCTCTGCTAACACTACGTTCAGGAACGTATCGCCTCCCTGTTTCCAGGCAGCGACATACCACAATAGAGGCAGGAATATCGAAGAAATACCAGCATAAAGAAGTGCTTTGAATATCACTAAATAAGAGTATTTACGAAGCATCAGCAAATAGACACCGAAAACAAATAGCGGCGGAATAATACCTACAGGTCCTTTTGTCAGTACGGCACATCCCAATAAGGCCGGAATAGCGATCGGCACCCCTTTTAACTCCAGTTTGTCTTCCCACCTGTATAGCTGATAAAGCCCGATCACGATAAAGGTTGTCAGCAGCATGTCCACACGCGTGGTCATAGCAGCCCGGTGTATCTCGATACAGGTGATGAGCAATAGCGTGGCGATGAATGCCTGCTGGAACCGCAACCGCTTGCCAAAGAAAACCAGTGTGAAACCGATCAGTATAATAAAAGCCAACGCAGACGGCAGGCGGGAGGTGAACTCTGAAACATATCCCTGCGGCAGGGAAGCGACTGCCATCAGCCAATGCGCCAACGGTGGTTTGTAGGCAAATTCGTTCGCATAGACCTGTGGCAAAACCCAGTTGTCGGTTTCGAGCATGGAAACGGCAACCGCCGCTTCGCGAGGCTCTCCCTTAGTCGAAAAATCTCCCAGCCCGATCCAGGGAAGGACTGAGATTATGCAAATGACAATAACCATCGTTATCGGCTTTTGCAGATAAAGATATTGAAGAGTAGGTGTGCGCATAGTTTAAATCGGTAAGGAGCTTCCGCCCCGTTGCATATATTTTTCTAAGTTACAAAAGAACGACTTTTTACGGACTTTTTGTTCATTTCGGGAAACTTTTTTATGTTCCTAAACATTCTTTGATGGAAGTCCGGATGACAGTCGCATCTTCTTTATTCTCTTTCAGAATGGAAAGGACGAGGTTTAAATAACTCTCCTTATTGCTGATACCACAATATTTGCAGAGTTGGGACTGAGGCAACATCCCTTTCTGATTGTAAACGCGAAGGATGTTTTTGTAATCTCCGGTTTCGGCAAACCGAATGAATTTCTCCTTGATTCCCGCATATATTTCGTCTACATGTACGGTGTTGTGGATGCTTTCCACATGTTCGGTCAGTTCATCCACCGTACTCATCTTCCGGTTCAGAGCCGTTTCCAGCTTTTTCTGTACGCGATGGCGGGCATGAAGCAGAACTTGGCTTTCGAGGTCTTTCAGGAAAAGTTTGATCACGTTTTCTTTGACCTGATTGAAGACCAGTTCGGGATCTTTCATCAGGCGGGCGGCAACAGTCTTGATAACAGGCTCCAGCATCAACAGGTTTTCCACTTCGGCAACGTTAGGAACATAGATATGCTGTTCGCGCAGGTAAGCTATTTCTCCTTCCGTGCGACGGTCACGGTCAACGATCCCTTTGGAATCCAGCGTATGGAAATCTTTCAACTGGGCGAATGCCTTTGTTGTTTCGATTACTTTTTGGCAACCTCCCATCGGTTTTACCTTGTAGTCGGGAAAGATAAGCGGGTAGAGGCGGCTGTCTATGCTGTTGGAGTCGGTCCCTTCGATGAATAAGATCGGTTTGCG
>ERZ779643.2156-NODE-2156-length-11833-cov-21.656393_pt1 | contig 11833 bp, 7 predicted proteins | sample MGYA00511564_ERZ779643 | MGnify/ENA primary metagenome ERZ779643 (study PRJEB29588, sample SAMEA2147114) | human gut metagenome | biome: human gut; feature: human-associated habitat; material: faeces | place: Denmark | collected 2008/2010 ... | reverse complement strand
GCAAAGGTACGAATAAATGAGAAGTCTACAATGGTATAAACGCGGAGCCGCTTACATACTTCTATAGTATTTTATGATACTTCCATGATACTTCTTTCTGCTTTTTACGAGAAGTCTCATTAAATGTAAATACTTATGTATCAGTAATATATTATGATATTCCCGGCGAAAAATGAGACTATGATACTTTTCAAGAAAAAATATCCACGTGCGTAAAAGCGGATAGATGCTATTTCTTTGTTTGTATCCTAACCAGGAGGTGAAGATTAGTATGGAGAAGCTTCTTGCTGTGATTTATAATAGCACTCAGCGTACTGTCAGCGAGTGGATAATTAAGGAGGGATGATAAACTTATCTGTGTCTATGCTTTGTTTCTGTTTTTAGAATCTAGCAGCAGCTTTATGCAATATATTTAACTTCTGATAAGCCGCATTATCCGTTTGAGCTGCCGAAGGGGTGGAAGTGGTGCAGGTTGGAAGACTATGTTTTTTCTGTTACAGATGGTGACCATCAAGCACCTCCAAAAGTATCAAAAGGAATCCCATTTTTAGTTATATCAAACATAGCTGATGGAAGTCTTGATTTTTCAAATACACGTTATGTGCCAGAAGAATATTATGAAAAAATACAAATGGAAAGGAAGCCCAAACGTGGTGACATATTATTTTCTGTAACTGGTTCATACGGCATTGTCGTAAACGTTAAAACTGACCGACAATTCTGCTTCCAACGACATATAGGTTTGATAAAACCTACCATAAGTAATGAATACTTGTCATTTGTTTTGACGAGCAATTACATTAAAAGTTTGTGCGATAAATTAGCAACAGGAACTGCACAAAAAACAGTCGGATTAGATACATTACGTTCATTGTATGTTCCAATTGCTCCTATTGAAGAACAGGAAAGGATTGTTACTAAAATAAAGCATCTACTTTTACAAATAAGCTTCTTGGAAGCAGGAAAAGGAAAATTAGTAGCAGCAATAAAGCAAGCCAAATCCAAAATTCTCGACCTTGCCATTCATGGCAAACTTGTACCGCAAGACCCGAATGATGAGCCTGCCAGCGAACTGCTCAAACGCATCAATCCAAAGGCTGAAATCACTTGTGATACCCCCCAATATGGCAAGCTGCCGAAGGGATGGTGCTTATGTAAGATTTCTTCTGTTGTAGATATTGTTAATGGTAAATCTCAGAAAAATGTAGAATCACCAACTGGTAAATATCCAATTTATGGTAGTGGAGGTATTATCGGAAAGGCTATGGAATATACATGCTTGGCTGGTTCTACCATTATCGGAAGAAAAGGTACTATAAATCATCCTATTTTTATTGAAGAGAATTTCTGGAATGTTGATACTGCATTTGGCATGAAAGCAAACAATCAAATTTTAGAAGATAAATTCTTCTATTGTTTTTGTTTGTATTTTGACTTTAGTAAACTTGATAAAAGTTCTGCATTGCCAAGTCTTACAAAAACCGCAATAGGAAATCTGATATTGCCTATTCCTCCTCTTGCAGAGCAACAGCGAATAGTTGCAAAGATTGAAGAATTATTCTCTCAACTTGACAAGATTGAATCCTCATTGCAAGCATAAAGGCTTACAATGGGGATTTCCCATTCTTGACACACATCTTATATTGTTACCATTCATTTTAATACAAAACAATATGGTAACACAATTTGAAAAGTATTTGGTCAAGTCAAACTTGGCAAAGAACACGGTAACATCGTACCTGTGGACTATCAACTATTTTCTTGAGCACTACAAGGAGGTGAACAAGAAGAATCTGTTGGCTTATAAGGGTTATCTCATGGAGAACTTCAAACCACAGACGGTAAACTTGCGTTTGCAAGCAATGAATAAGTATTTGGAGTTTAGCAAACAAGAGAAGCTAAAGATGAAGTTTGTAAAGGCGCAACAAAAGAACTTCTTGGAGAACGTAATCAGCGATGCCGATTACAAGTTCCTGAAAGCCAAGCTAAAGGCAGACGGTTATGATGAATGGTATTTCATCGTTTGGTTTATGGCTGCCACTGGTGCACGTGTCAGTGAGCTGCTTCAAATCAAAGCTGAGCATGTAGCGGTTGGCTATCTTGACTTGTACAGCAAAGGAGGCAAGATGCGCCGCCTTTACATTCCGAAGAAGCTATGCACTGAAGCCCAAAGATGGCTAACAGAACAAAACATCACCTCTGGCTATCTGTTCACCAATCGTTCAGGCAACCGCCTTTCCACTCGTGGCATAGCCATCCAACTGAAGCACTTTGCCGAAAAGTACGGTCTTAACCGTAATGTGGTTTATCCACACTCGTTCCGTCACCGCTTCGCCAAGAACTTCCTTGACCGTTTCAACGACATCGCCCTCCTTGCCGACCTCATGGGGCATGAGAGCATCGAAACAACACGCATTTATCTGCGACGCACAGCAAGCGAACAGCAGAAGATTGTGGACAAGGTAGTTACTTGGTAACAGCATCTATAGCATTTAGCCACCGCAAAAATATGCCTTGCGATGGCTAAATATGCTATTTACAAAGATGCTTCTATCTTGTCAAGCTGAGCGAAGAGCTCTTCAATCTTTGCAACGATTCTGTTTTGTTCTGTAAGAGGTGGTAAAGGGAACAACCAATTATCTATGTCACTTTTATTTATTGAAGGAGAGTTATCACCTTTCATAAACTGATTTAAACCGCTTACTGTATAATCAGAAATCATCACGTAATAGCAATATTTAGAAATTTCTACATTCGAAGGGCTACAAACGTAAAAACCAGTCGATGCAATACAATCATTATCTGGGACTATTGCTATATTTTTCAGATAGGGACGAACCATTGAAAAAACAATATCTCCTTTTTGTGTATAGCGGCTTGCTCGACTTGGCGCATTTTCCGTTTTTACAACTTTTACGCTATCAATACTTTGTTTCGCATTGTCAATAGAATCTATATCAATATAATTGAAAAACGAGCCTTTGGGTTTCGTTGATTTCATCGGTTTATACAAATATTTTCCTTGAATCAAGCACCACCCCTTCGGCAGCTTGCCATATTGGGGGGTATCACAAGTGATTTCAGCCTTCGGATTGATGCGTTTCAGCAACTCAATTGCCGGCTCATCATTCGGGTCTTGTGGTACGAGTTTGCCGTGAATGGCGAGGTCGAGGATTTTACTCTTGACCCGCTTAATAGCTATTTGCAATTCTGCTTTTCCATTATCTATGACATCAATAATATTCAGCCAAGAACCTAACTCATTTACAATACGATGTTGTTCATTTATTGGAGGTATCGATAAAGCTAATTGTGAAAGCGTAGTACCATTTACGTTAGGCTGTCCAATACCTATAGAATCTCTTTGTATTTGTTCCCAATAGAAACCAGACTCAAAGAAATACTTTACATACTCTGGAAGAATTTCATTGAATGTTTGTACTCGTATTAAATAAGAAGCATATATTGCTTTATCTTGTAGTCCTTTTACAAGATAAGATTTACCTACAGTTGCACCTGTTCTTGCAAACAGAATATCTCCATCGCTGATTAGATATGCATTTGCTTTATGTTCATCATAATCAGTATATGGGACTGTGTTCCAATCAACTGCGTTATTTTTAATATCAGTTATTCTAAGCAACTTGTATTCTCCTTTGCTTTTCGCGGATTCACTTACACCATACAAAATGGATTTAGAAATTTCTCCAACCGTCGTCCACACCCACCCCTTTGGAAGTTCAAAGGGATAATGCGGCTTATCAGAAGTCTTTGAAGACTTCTTTCCCTTCTTAATTTTTCCCTCTTTGATGAGTCTTTCCTTTTCAGCACGGATACGTTCGAGCAGCACCGATGCTGGCTCATCGTTGGGATCTTGTGGAACGAGCTTGCCGTGAATAGCAAGGTCGAGTATCTTTTGTCTTAATGCTTTTGTGTCCATTATTAATTCGTCTATTAATTTTAAGATTTATCTTCTTTTGAGAAGAACTGACAGAATTCCCTTAATTGTTGTTGCATTTTTTCTTGCGGAATTAAGATACGCTTATATTCCGCCACCATCGTAGGACTCATGCTGCGACTCATAGCATATTCAACAACAACCTTGTCCACATCAGGACATAAAATGATGCCAATAGAAGGGTTCTCGTTGGAACGTTTCACATCACGGTCAAGAGCTTCAAGGTAAAACTCTAATTGACCAAGATTTCGAGGATGGAATTTGGTTTTCTTCAATTCCACCGCAACAAGTGCCTGGAGACCGCGATGAAAAAACAGCAAGTCTGCCTTATAGGTAGATGCACCAACGGTGAGCGGATACTCTTGGTCCATAAAGATGAAATCTTTACCTAATTCGAGAATAAATTGCTTCATATGCTCTATTAATCCATTCTTCAATTTGCTTTCATTGTATTTCTTTGGCAACCCAAGAAAATCTAAAAACACAGTGTCTTTAAACATAATAGGAGCATCAGGATATTGCTCTAATAATCCCTTCGACATATTACTTTTATTTCCGAGAAGATTGGAAAAAGTATCATTGTCAACACAGCGCTGCATCTCTCTTTTTCCTAGTTTTTCTTTATGTGCATAAAGAATATAGAATAACCGCTGTTCATAACGCTTACAACGACATAGTATTTCTATATGGTTAGTGAACGTTGTCAACTCCAAAATTTTAGGCATTTGTGCAGCCAGTGGCTGCACAAATGCAGCAGCACCATTTTTTGATTGTATTGCCTTACTTTTCGATACTAATTGTTTTACTTCAATTTGTGCAGCCATTGGCTGCACAAATTCAGCATCAAGATACTTATTTACTATCGTAGTGAAAGTTTCCGTAGAATATTCATCATAGAACATCACCATATTATATATGTTTCTTCTACTATATCCTTTTATCTCAGGATGTTGAGAACGGATATATTCAGATAGTTGGGAAATAACCTTGCTTCCCCATTCCTCACTTTTTAACTTCTTGGAAACATAGGCACCTACATGCCACGCTGTGAGCAGCATCTCCTTATTGACAGCCATAGACGCTTTACTTCGATGCTGAACTATCAGATTTACGACTTCAGTAAACTGCTGCTCGATGTTAGTGTTTATCAAACTGTTGTCCATTTTATACCTCCTTTATTCCACTCAATAATTTCTCCAACTCGCTTACGGCCTTGCTGATATTCATGCTCTGTTCCTTGATGTTTGACATCAATTGGCTCAATGGTAAATCTTCAGTATCATTACCCTGTTTTATCCAAGTGATATCAAGACTAGTCTTGTCACGAGCCATGATTTCATCAATGCTATACTTGCGCCATCTGCCAGATGGGTTCTTGTCTGCATCATATGTCTCTTTGCGGGCATTGATGTCCTCAGCATGATAGCAGGTTACAAAGTCATCGAGGTGGTGACGCTCTAACTTGTTCGTAGCCAAGGTGTGTTTTATACCAGTGCGATAGTCGTAGAACCAAATATTCTTAGTTGGCTGTCCCTTGGTAAAGAATAGTACGTTTGCTTTTACTCCCTGTGCATAGAAAATGCCTGTAGGTAAACGGAGAATGGTATGGAGATTGAAATCCGACAAGAGTTTCTTGCGGATGCTCTCTCCTGCGTTGCCTTCAAAAAGTACATTGTCTGGCAGGACTACTGCTGCACGTCCGCCAGTTTTGAGCATCAGCATCATATGCTGAAGGAAGTTGAGCTGGTTGTTCTTGGTTTCAACATAGAAGTCTGGACGATTGATTTCAACAGAACCGGCAGGGCGTGTGCCAAATGGAGGGTTGGCAAGGATGACATCCACCAAGGTGGAAGGTTCTTTTTCCAAAGAGTCCTCGCATACGATAGGGCTGTGGTCTGTGCCTATACCATGAAGATAAAGGTTCATGGAGGCAAGTGTAACCACAAGTGGGGTGATATCATTGCCATGTAACGCTTTGTTGTTCAAAAAGTCCAATTTATCACGATTCTGGCTTTGTTCCTTCATGTAATCGTAGGCAGCAAGCAAGAAGCCACCAGTACCACAGGCGGGGTCGCATACTGTCTCACCAATTTGGGGTTGCAAGCAGTCAACCATAGCTTTAATCAGTGGACGTGGGGTAAAGTACTGACCAGCACCACTTTTTTTATCTTGACCATTTTTCTCCAAGATGCTTTCATATATAGCACCTTTTACATCACCATCCATGATGAGCCATTGCTCTTCATCTATCATAGTGATTACCTTCTTAAGATAGACAGGTTTGTCAATCTTGTTTTGTGCTTTGGTATAGATGGTGCCGATGAGGTCATCTTGTTGACTTAATAGTTTGAGTGTACTCTCATATTGCTTTACGAGATCATAGCCATCCAAGCCTGTCAAGTCTTTCCATCTATACCCAACAGGTATGGATGAATCCTCTCCAAAGAGTTCCATATTCTCGTCATCCATCTTTAAGAAAAGAAGATAGGTGAGTTGTGTGATGTAATCTGTAAATCCTACTCCGACTCCTGCTAATGTCGTAGCAAGATTCCACACCTTTTTTGTGAGCGTTTGCTCTGTTGTTATATTTTTAGCCATATCTATATACTATGCAGTTGTTCTTAATACTATAAATTTATATACGGAATCCAAAGCCTCGTCAGCTTTCTGCATGTTTCCGAAAGCTGCAATCAATTGGGCTGCATGGGTGACATCGTTCTTCCTTATCTCTCGCACGTTGCAGGCTCCATTGGCTGCGATGTATTCCACTATCTTGCCTATCAAATCTTTCTGCTTCGCTGTTATATCCATCTGTTTTCGACCATACCAAAGATTAAACATACTTCGAGCCGTAGGATAGGCACTTTCCAGTTTTTCTGTCTGATGGTAAGCGAAGCGTACCAGTTGGATGATGTTGGTAAGAGCCTCCGATTCTTCCTTCCTGGTCGTGCGGCGTACTTTATCACCATATACGATGGCGTATGAATTCCATAAGAGCTTTTGTGCAAAGCGGTTGTTCTCCATCTTCAACTTGTTTTCCAAGTCCTTCAGCATGGAATAGGTGATAGGTTCGCCCTCGTTATTATATAGAATGCGTAAAGCTTCTATGTCATCACAGTGGTCGCAGCAATATTGTTCAAATGCATCTGTGGTACTTTGAGCCTCTTCTATAGAGAAACCTTTGGATATGAGCGTATCTTCTCCTGGCATCAGCGTGTTGACAAAACCAGCTGCAAGAATCAGTATGTACTTACAGACATTGGCATGATTAGCTATCGGAGATACCAAACCCTTACGTTCATTGTTAGGTTCATTGATATCTACGTATGGTGGCAATTGTGGCTGGTGCTCAGGATCGAGAGCATTATAGATGCGTTGAGCAATTTCCAGCATGTCATCATGAGCGATGCGGACAAATTCCTGTCGCTGTGCATTATCTGCCTTATTGTAAAGTCTGGATAATGTGGCAGCAAGCCGCTTGAGGTAATTGTCTGGCAGATTTCCATGAGCGATACGTTCCAATAGTTCTTTTAATGTGATGGTCTCTGTCTCTGGACCTTCATACTGACCTGGTATGATATGCTCATGTTCGGTTACTCCTACTGCATCAACAAGGAAGAAACAGTCTTTGCTTATTGCATTAGGTGTCACGTTGCGCAGCTGTTCATCACCTATTGTCCGGACTCCACGACCTTTCATCTGTGTATAGAGGGGAGCTGAAGCCACATCACGCATAAACATCACGACTTCCAGAGGCTTTACATCTGTTCCTGTTGCCACAAGAGTACAAGTTACGGCAATGCGAAAGTCCTTGTCGTTACGAAACTGGCGTATCAGTTCATTGCTATCTCCTGCTGAATAGGTTATCTTCTGAACAAAGCGGTTATCCGTGCGTCCAAAAACTTCTTTAGCAATTTGAACGATATTTGTTGCATGGTTCTCGTTGAGCGCAAAGATGAGGGTCTTTGGCAGATAGTCCATGTTAGGCTCTCTTTGAGGGTCATTGAACATTTCTGTATAGACAGCATCACGATAAGTGGAAAGAATAAGTTTTATCTGGGCAGGGTTGATGATGCTTCGATTTAACTCTTCTTTCGTATAAGTCTTCGTTTCCTTTGTGCTTACGGTTTTAACTTCACCAGTGTATCGAGTCTCAACTTTGGTTTTCTGACCTTGCATGATAGCTCCACCTTCTTCTGTTACCTTTGTTCTGATTCGATAGATGCGGCTATCGACGTTGACACCATCTATGACTGACTGCTCAAGCGTATAGTTTACAACACGGTTGTTGTTGAAGAATGCCATCGTTTCTGGGATTGGTGTTGCTGTAAGACCAATAAGACGAGCTGTATCAAAGTATTCTAGCACCTTGCGCCAGTTGCCATAAATAGAACGGTGACACTCATCTATAATGATAAGGTCGAAGAAATCGTGTGGTAAGTTTGGGTTGTCTGGTAATGTTACTTCACCATCAGCTGTATCTTCATCGTCATCATCTGTATCCGTAATCTCTTCTCCTTTTAAGAGTGAGAATAATCTTTGTATGGTACAGATAACCACATTGCTGTCTGTTGGTACTTCAGCCGACTTCAACCTGTTGACTGCATAGATAGTATTGAAGGCATCACCAGTTTCCGTAAGGCGGAATGTGCCAAACTCTGTTTCTGCCTGTTTTCCGAGGTTATTGCGGTCAACAAGAAACAGAACACGACGCATAGGAGTATAGCTAAGCATGCGATAGGCCGTGAGACATGCCGTATATGTTTTGCCGGCACCAGTAGCTAGAACCATCAATGCACGATTTTGCCCTATACGGAAGCTCTTCTCCAATTCCGTGACTGCCTCATATTGGCATTCTCGCAGACCTTTTTTATTCAATGTAGGAAGTCCGGCAAAAGGGTCGTCTATACCTAACATCTTTACTATTTCCTTAGGAGTAAGAATGCGGCTGATAGTTTCCCATTCTGAAGTTTCACGATGTCTATAATCAAAAAACTCTATTTCCTTGCCATTTGATTTAAAAAGGAAAGGCAAAGGTTTTTGCCAGGCTTGATAACAGTCAGGTACACTCTTTGCATATGTGATAGCCTGTTCACTCACAATATTGGAAGAAATATTAATTTCTTCTCGTTTAGCTTCGAGCACACCGACAGCTTTCCCATTGATAAACAGGAAATAATCTGCTTCAAGATTGCCTTTGAGCAATCCCTCACGAATAGCTACGGCTGAGATGGTAGGCTCGTATTCATCCCGATTGACAACCTTCCATCCTGCATCAGCAAACCATTGGTCTATTTTGACTCTTGCTTTTTCTTCTGGCGTCATAGTTTTGTTACCTATTATTTTAGTTACAAAGATAATGATAATATTTCACTTGACCATTTATATGATTCACTATTTATGCTTTTTTGTCTTTTATGGATAGTTTCTCAACTTTTTTGAAAAAACTCTTGTTGGTTTCAAGAGAAAATCGTAACTTTGCTGCTAGAATAGAAACGGTGGATCCCAAAAACGCAAGAAGTCTGCTGGCATCACTGCCAACAGACTTCACTTTTCACTAAACCGAACCTAAAATTCTATCTTATATTTGAAAATCATGTAAATTCTATGGAAACCTGAATAAGTCTTATTACCTTTTAAAAAAAAACTAACCTAATCTATTCTTTCTTGTATAACGCCTGCAAAATGAACTGTCTTTCCCTATTTTATTATTCAGCAATCGTCTGCTGCTCTGTAGCTGTCTGATCTGCTGTCTGCTGTTCTGTAGTCTCCTTCTGCTCAGTAGTTTCCTGCTGGGTAGAATCCTCTGCTGCAGCCTGTGGCTGAACAGGAGCATCTACTGCCAATGAATCGGAAGGTGCATTTGGAGCTACTGTATCAACAGGAGCCACCTGAGCGTTACTTACCATTTTGCTTGATGCAAAAACGTTGCTTACTGAAACCATAACCAAAGCTGCGATAGCTGCAAACATAAACTTCTTCATAATCTTATCTTTTTTAAATTGTTACTAATTGATGTTACTTTTTTGTTTGTGGATTCATTATCGAACCCGCTCATCATAGTCACAATCTGCGTGCCAAAAAGATGAGGAAAATGGCTTTGTGTTGATAATCAGATATTTATGCGTTTTGTGCCGAAAATGAATGGTGTGGAATGTGAGGAAACTCTGTGGAAATATTCCCCAAAAAGTTGGGGAATGCATGCATAAAAAAAGTCCCGACGGGGATGTTACTCCCCGAAGGAACCTTTCTTATATAATAGGAAATGATAAAAACCTATCTTTTAGAGATTCTTGAACTCGATGCCGTTTGCCTCTGAGTAGTCAATGGTAATTGGCTTCTCGCGACTTACTTCCTCGGCAAGAATCTTCTTGCTCAAATCGTTCAGAACGTAATCCTGTATGGCACGCTTTACCGGGCGGGCACCAAACTCTGGGTCGTAACCTACCTCGGCAAGATAACCGATGGCGGCTGGAGTCCAGCGGAGATCGAAGCCCTGAGGCTCCAACATCTTCTTGGCTCTGTTCATCTGCAACTCCACAACCTTGGCAATCTGATCCTTGGTCAATGGCTGGAAGGTGATGATGTCGTCAATACGGTTCAGGAACTCCGGACGGAAGGTCTTTCGCAACATCTCACGGCTTGCGTTGGAAGTCATGATGATGATGGTGTTCTTGAAGTTGACTACACGACCCTTGTTGTCGGTCAATCGGCCATCGTCCAATACCTGAAGCAGGGTGTTGAAGACATCTGGATGAGCCTTCTCAATCTCATCGAAGAGAACCACACTGTATGGCTTGCGGCGAACAGCCTCGGTCAACTGGCCACCCTCATCGTATCCTACATACCCCGGAGGCGCTCCAATCAAACGGGTGACACTGAACTTTTCCTGATACTCACTCATATCAATTCGCGTCATCATCGACTCGTCGTTGAAGAGATACTCGGCAAGTGCCTTGGCAAGCTCGGTCTTACCTACACCGGTGGTACCGAGGAAGATGAAGCTGGCGATAGGACGCTTTGGATCCTGCAAACCGGCACGGCTGCGGCGTACGGCATCACTTACGGCAGTGATTGCCTCGTCCTGACCGATGACTCTCTTGTGGAGTTCCTCCTCCAGATGGAGCAGTTTCTCACGTTCGCTCTGCATCATTCGGCTTACTGGTATTCCGGTCCAGCGGCTTACTACCTCTGCAATATCATCGGCTGTCACCTCTTCACGGATCATGGCTTCTCCGCCCTGGGTGCTCTTCAGCTGCTCCTGAATCTTCTTGATGTCCTCTTCAAGGGCTACCAGCTTAGAGTAGCGAATTTCGGCGACACGCTCGTAATTGCCTTCACGCTCCATGCGCTCAGCCTCGAACTTGAGGTTCTCCATCTCTTGCTTGTCTTGCTGAATTTTGTTAACAAGAGCCTTTTCGCCTTCCCACTTTGCACGGAAGTCATGCTCCTTATCCTTCAACTCTGCAATCTCCTTGTCGAGTTGCTGAATCTTAGGCTGGTCGTTCTCGCGCTTAATTGCTTCACGTTCAATTTCCAACTGCTTTAAGTGACGGGTGATTTCATCCAGTTCCTCTGGTACGGAGTCACGCTCCATACGGAGCTTGGCTGCGGCTTCATCCATCAGGTCGATGGCCTTATCAGGAAGGAATCTGTCAGAAATATATCTCTCAGATAACTTGACAGCTGCTATGCAGGCGTCATCCTGAATACGAACCTTGTGGTGGTTCTCGTAACGCTCCTTGATACCACGGAGAATGCTGATGGCATCTACCTCGTCTGGCTCATTCACCATCACGGTCTGGAATCGACGCTCCAGTGCCTTATCCTTCTCGAAGTACTTCTGATACTCGTTGAGGGTAGTGGCACCGATGG
>ERZ779643.2152-NODE-2152-length-11846-cov-2.829531_pt1 | contig 11846 bp, 9 predicted proteins | sample MGYA00511564_ERZ779643 | MGnify/ENA primary metagenome ERZ779643 (study PRJEB29588, sample SAMEA2147114) | human gut metagenome | biome: human gut; feature: human-associated habitat; material: faeces | place: Denmark | collected 2008/2010 ... | reverse complement strand
GACTCTTTATATAGTCGAGCTTATCAAGAACGCCGTAAAGATCTCCTATGCCGTCGCCGTTTACGTCCTTGAACGAACGACACCATATCTGATAGAAGGCATCCTCTTTATACCAAGTGTTATCCAATTTAAATACACCTCTCTGAATACAAATTTAATATTAGGATTATATCACATATATATATCAAAAACAATTATGTATTTTTTGTTAACAGACGTTATACCGTTTTTTTAACCCAACACTATAATTATACCGTTAATTATCTCTGTCAAACAGCTACGCTCTAACAGTTCAACGTTAGAAGTTTTCAGCCCGTATAGCCGGTAGAGATAAACGCATATTCTACATAGTCATAGGTCATCCACTGCGCAAGCACGTCAGCACTTACAGGAGAGTTAATAGGTTTGGCTGTTGATTGTATCGGTTGGCCATATTCATCCTGCATATACATAATCCACTGCCCTTTGAAATCAAACTTTACAGAGGTGAGGTTAGCGCAACCTTTAAACACTCTTTCACCGATTAAAGTAATGCTGTCAGGCAGAGTAATTTCTTTAAGCGAGGTGCAATCGCTGAATGCCTCCCAAGATATAGCTTCAAGCGTATCAGGCAATATCACCGTAGTGAGATTTGTGCACCCGCTGAATGCACGCGGGCCTATTATTTCTACACCCTTCGAGAGCGTTATCGATACGAGATTCGTATTTCCGGCAAAGGCGGTGCCTATCTGTGTGACGGTATATCCGCCCAATGTTGAGGGAACCATAACATTGCTTTCCTTGCCGAAGTAGAATCCAAGCCCGACATTGTTAGATGATACTAAACTACACAGCATCATATTATCTTCGCTGAAAACAGTTTTGCTAATCGTGTAGCTGCTGTTACCCTTCCAGTCAGACGGCCACAAATTTACTTGTGCATCCGTCGCCCCTGTCGTAATGCCGTTAGCGTTGTCACCGTAGAGGGCAGAGGTATTGCTGAACACTTTTGAGCCCATATTCGTCACAGTCGAGGAGATATATACTGTTGTAAGCGCTGTGCAGTTTGCAAACGCGCCGTCTGCAATTGTCGTTATTCCGTCGCTTATGGCAATGGCGGTAATAGTCGTATTGCCGGCGAATACTTCCTCCCCTATGCCGATTACCTTGTTGCCGTCTATCACAGAGGGCACCACAACAATTGTATCTGAGCCCTTATATGAAGTCAGAGTAGCCTCGCCTTCTTTTAATTTATATCCGAATATAGCATTTGTATCTACATAGGTTGTGTTATATTCAAATATGACCTGTACGTTTTCCGACAAAACAGGTGCAGTATTTAACCATTCATCGGCTTCAAGTTTTATTGTGGTAAGATTTTTAAGTGCGCTCAAATCACCGCTTACTTCAATTTCTTCAGGCACTACCAGCTCAGTTATGTCGGAAAAATATTTTAAATCATCGCCGTTAACATACGTTATCCCATCAGGAATCTCGAACGTTCCGTTTACTTCAAAATAATTTCCATCTTCGCCTTTAAACATAACCTTATCGACATACGCACAATCGGCAAATCTTGCTAACTTATAGTTTTCAAACCATGCCCCAATATCGCCGTCTATGTATAGTATTCGTTCTGCGTCGATATCGGTGAACACATCTTCACTTAAATAACCATTAAAATCAGCAGGCACGGTTATACTTGAAAGATTTTCGCAATCTGCGAAATCTCCTCTATAAAGATTTATATTTGAAGGAAGTGTTATCCCTGCAACATTTGTGCCGCCGAAACTTTTCCCGTTAAGGCTGTATATATTATCAGGTATTGTTATGTTTCCGGTTAAGTTATCCGGTATATATTTAGGAGAAGTCGCAACGCCGTCGTATTTTTCATAGAGCACTCCGTCTACCGACATATAATCCGCATTTTCGCCATCGACGATATATGCCTCGGTTGCGCGGAGAGAGGAATACATACGCCCCAATTCAAACACAGAGGTTACCGTTTTTGGTACGGTGAGCGTTTTTATTCCATGTTCGGCATATGCAAGCAAGGCATTGGTAACGTTATATTGCACCCCTCCTATTTCGACCTTTTCCTGTATGACAGCATTGCCATCCTCGCCGCGGTATTCCACAGCTATGGCTTCATCTTCATTTAAAACATAAAGTATGTCATTTACTATTGTATACTTGTTTTTGTCGATAAGATTTACAACCGTAATTCCATCATAATAAATAGGCCTTTCTTCAGAAGGATCTGATACGTATATCAATGCAAATGAACAATTGTCTTTATCCAAACCGCCATATAAGGCCCCGGGAATAACAATTATTCCCGTAGCACCCTTAGGGACTGCAATGGGATTGTAACTATCAAAAGTCACCCATGTGACTCCGTCGTCCGAAGAATAGTTGCTCTCGATTATGGTAAACAAAACGCCGCTTATAACAACAAAATTTTTATTGCTTTCATCAATGGCAAATGCGGTTATTCCCTCCGCGTCAGTTTCGCACTCGATACTTTCAAGCGTTGCGGCAAGCTTCAATTCACCTTTATATAGCGCGGGAACACCAAGCAAAATAGTCCTGTCGGCATTATAAAGAGCACCGTTTAGGGAACTGTAATTTTTATTTCCTTCTTCAACGGATATGTATTCCGCATTAAAATCAAACGTACCCACACCAATGATGCCTGTTACGGTGGCGGGAATTACAATTTCGTCATACTTTTCGGCACTATTATGGGCATAAACGGTACTTTTTTGAAGGTCACAAAGCAATCCGTTTTCAAGAACAAAATTTTTATTACTGTCTACATAATTTACTACACCACTTCCATCTATTTCACTTACAAGCGCATATTTCGATATTGTTTTTACGCTCTCGGGCAAGGTGTAGCTATACGCATCATTTTTCCTGTCATAGTTATAACATGCCCAATACAACAATGTTTTATCTTTATTGTAAAGGCTTCCGTTGGAAGACGAATAGAATTTGTTATTTATGCTGACTGTCCAAGACTTATTCCAAGCTTGAAAACGGTAGTATTGCATTATTAAAGGAGTTATATATTCAACCGAAGTAGTAATAAACGGTATATCGTAAACTCCCGCACGGGTAAAGTCGAACACCATAACAGTCCTATCGTTAATCTCCTCCGTTATGCCATCTTCACCGACAATGGCATAATAAGGATTATCTGCAGTACCCAGATAAAGCCCGCCCATGTAAGTATTGAATTCAACCTCTTCAAAACCTTCAGTGCGGTTATTCACGCAGCCTATCCATTTGACATCTTTATGAAGTTCTACCTTTCCGCTGCCGCCCGCAAGCATATAATAGGGATTGCTCTTTGTACCTATATACTTACCATTACCATATTCGTTATATTCAAGCGACTCACATTGAATACCTATGGAGTCATAATCTCCTACCGATTCAAGTGTTTCGGGCAACGTTATATGCCTTAGATGACTTGAAATAATAGCATATTCGGCTATTTCCGTAATGCCGTCTGAAATTATAAGCGTTTCAAGACTGCTATTCGTTGTTATCGCATAAAAACCTATGCTGGTGACCGGCTTACCGTTATATTCTGCCGGTACCGTAAACGATGTCAACTTGCTGAAACCTATGTCGGTCAATTCATAAGTGTCATCATCTTTAAGCGTATATATCGGCTCGGCCTTACGAACTTTCTCATAGTTGCAATCGTTGCACTTTAAAACTTGTTCCCAGGAATCGGTATCGCCTTCCTGCCAATGCTCTTCTGTAAATTCATGCGGCTGAATATTGCATGGTTGCTCGCAAACAATACAAATAGACCAGTGTGACGTACTGTCGTAGTTGTCGCCATAATAACCTTCACTCATTGGTGAGTGTGCTTCAGCCTCTTCTTTTTCACCGCACAATGTGCATTCAAGCCAGTGAGAATCTGCATCTGACCGCCATTCAAAATTGTGGTTGCAACTTTTGCCATTTCCGCCGCCTGTACATGCAGCAATTCCTGCACTAAGGCAGACTGCCGCCACGCAAGCAAAGAAAACTATTAGCATTTTTCTTTTCATAGAACTCCTCCAAAAATTTTTGCTAGGGCAACAACAAAGGCGTGCCTTCAACCGAAGACACTCCCTGCATAAAGTATCTCTGATTGTTGTCACACATCTTCCAAAACATACGGAAAATAGAGATACGAAATGCCTTATTGTACCGTATGTTTTGAATATTAAGATGTGTGACAGTTACAGTATATCACATGCGGGTGAATTTTGCAAGAGCAGCGCAGATATTTGCTATAAAAATAAGAGCGCCCCCAATTAAGGGAACGCCCGCATATATATCCCTTAATTGTCTTGCGCTACAATTCCAACCAAATCAGAAAAAAGGGTACACCTATGCCGTTGTAACCCGATTTGGTATTATTGAATTGTAGTGCAGTTTTATTATAGCAGAATAAGTAAACTTTTCAAGAGTAAAATCATAATCACTTAAAATAAAATTTTAATACGATAGATGTATTGATTTTGATTATAAAATTGTATATAATATAATCGAGAGGTGATACAATATGGTAAATATGATAAGACAGCGGCTGAAAGAGCTGCGTGAGGGCATAGGCAAATCGCAGGCTTTTATCGCAAAGGAAATTGGAACAATAGCGCAACCGGCGATATTCCGCTATGAAAACGGACAAAGCGATGTGCCGAACGCTATTCTGTTATGGTATGCCGACTATTTCGACGTATCGCTCGACTACATTTTCGGACGCACGGACAAGCCGCAGGGCAAACTATATGACTATAACCCCAAAGCCTTCGACGACGAGAAGATGCAACAGTTTGTGGAGATGTGTTTTGACCCAAAATCTACCGCCAACGCAAAGCTCAAAAAGGCCAGCTCGGGATAAAAGGGCCGAAAGACAATATTCGGATTTTTGTACAACGCCACGGCGCCTTCTATAGTTATCGCCGCGCCCATGCCGCAGTCCACCAGCGTCGCCGCGTTGTTGACCAGATTGTAAACGGCAAAGACATCCATTTTATCGTAATAGTCGCCAAACCAGTCGGAAACGCCCTGTGTAACGCCGCGATAGGTCATAAATACGCGCCTGCCGGCTAGGTCCTCGCGGGTAATATATTGCTTTTGCGCCAGAGGACATTTTGCCGGGACAAGCGCTCCCCACCGTTCCTTGCCGGGCATGGGCAGCGTTTCGGCGGCGCGCGTAATGTTTTCTTCTCTTGCAACGGTCAAAAAACATCTGAGTATGCGCAATTCCATGCTATTGTCCTCCGACGCTTAAAAAAGCTATGCAAAATTTTACAGGTTGTCGTATTGCTTATCGGTTACGGCTTCCAACCACTCGTTGGATGTGTTTTCGCCGGGCACTTCCACCGCAATGTGCGAAAACCAGCTGTCTTTTTGGGCGCCGTGCCAATGCTTGACTTCCGTCGGAATGACCACTACGTCGCCGGGCTTTAAGCTAAACGGCTCCTTTCCCCATTCCTGATACCAGCCCTTTCCCGCTACGCATAAAAGTATCTGTCCGCCTCCCGATGCGGCATGGTGAATGTGCCAATTGTTTCGGCAGCCGGGTTCGAACGTGACGTTCGCAAAAAACGGACTCACGCCTGCGGGCGTCAATGGGTTGAAATAAGACTTGCCTATAAAATACCGGGCGTACGCCGAATTTTCGTTGCCTAAGCCGAATATATTTTGCTTTTCAAATTGTTTATCCATAAAAACTATTTCCTTCATTTTATAAAATATATTTATGCTAAAAGCTCTTTTGCGCAATTGAGCGCATTAAACAGACGCGGAATGCCCATATACGGCATGGCCTGTACAAGTGCGCACACTATCTCTTCCTTTGTGCTGCCCGTCTTCAACGCGCCTTCCACGTGCGATTTTACCTGAACTTCCGCTCCGCCCAGCGCCGCAAGCATAACGACGGTAAGCAGTTCGCGCGTTTTGGCGTCCATGCCTTCTCTCGTCATAAAGTCGGAAAAACACAGTTCGGTAAGATACCGCGGCACCGCCTCGGCAAATTCGCCCGGCAGCCAGGTGTAGCGGTCTTTGATTTCCGTGCCGTACACGGGCGCCTGCAACTGCAAACCCTTTTTGTAACGGTCGGCCTCACTTACTGTCTCGCACGACGGCAAAGGAAGGCTTATTCCCTTTTCGTTAAAGGCCTGATTCATCGCGTCTATGGCGTTAAGCGTCTTGGGAAAGCCCACAAAGGGCGCGCACTGATAGACGGCCTCGCGTATTTCCACAGGCGTGACGCCGGCGTTAAGACAAGCGACGGTATGCGCTTTTATCTGGGGCAGCGTCTGATTGACCGTAAGCACGGTCAGCGTTACAAGCTCACGCATACGGTTGTCCAGCGGCCCGGCGTAACACACTTCGCCGAAAATAAAACGCTGTAAAATACGCATGAATTCCGCGTCGCTGCCCTGATCCGCCGTCGGTTCCGCGCAGAACAGTTGGTTGAATTTTTCCTTACACCTCTCTACTCTGTCCATATTTATCACTCCTCTATTTGATTTATCACGACAAATTTCTGCCCAGCTGATAAGCAGCCACCATAAACCTTGACGCGGCGGTATAAGAAGGCGTGCCGCAGCCCGTTCCCCATATCGCGCCCATATCGCGCAAATTGAGATATCGCACGAGCGTATCGTAATGGCTTTTAAGGGCGTCGAACGTCCATTCGTCGCTGTTCCACGCCGCGGCTATTATGGCGGACTTCATGCCTTTACGCTGCAATTGGCCGTTGAAAGCGCAAAAGCGGTCCACCAACGTTTTCAACTGAGCCGACATTCCGAAATAATAAAGTGGTGTCACAAAAACCACCATGTCGCATGATAAAATGCCGTTTTTAATGCCTTCGACGTCGTCCTTAAAGACGCACGGCCCGTCGTATCCGCACTTTATACAGCCCGAGCACGGATGAATTTTCGCATGCGCGACATCGAATATATGCACATTGTGCCCCGCCGCCTTGGCTCCTTCCGCAAAACTGTCCGCCAGCATGTTGGACGAACCGTTTTTGTTGGGACTGCCCTGCAAAATCGCAATTTCCATACTTTATCTCCGTTTTTCTGTATTATAACACGCCGGATAAAAAATTTAAAATACTTATTTTTAATTTTAAGTTATGCGTAATATGCATGATAAACAGCATACGGCGGCAATACAAAACGGAGAGTCCGATTGGCTCTCCGTTTTAGCAAATACGTCATTTGTCCTACGCGTCAATGGTCAATTTGCCCGCGTCGTCAAACGCTACGGGCGCGATGCATGCCCTGCGGTCGCCGCTTGGACGGTCATAGTCGGTGTGAACGTGAAAAACGGTATACAGTCTGCCGGCAGGGTCGGTGAAGAAATGGTTGTGTCCGGGGCCGGAAAAGACGTTTTCTTTGTACTTTAACACCGGTTCGGGATATTTGACAAACGGCCCCAGCGGCCTTGTAGACTGCGAACAGCCTATCGAATAGTCGCGCGACGCATAAAAGTTTGCGGAATAATTGAGATAATAAACGCCGTTACGCTTTATGACCGCGGGGCCTTCGTTCCACAGCCAGTCTCCGCTCTTAAATTCCCATTCTTCATCGGGCTTGGATATTACGACGGGCTGCATTACCGGCTTATAGGTCGCCGGATCCACTTCCATGCCGTATATTACGCTGACGTGTTTTCCGTCTATGACGTTTTCGCTGCAATCGCGCGAATAATACATGTATACCTTTCCGTCGTCATCAAACAGCATTGTCGCGTCTATTGCGGCATAGCCGAAGTCGAACAGCGGTCCGGGCTGAACGTCTACAAAGGGGCCTTCAGGCCTGTCCGCCGTCGCAAGACCTATACGCAGACTGTGCGTTTGCTTTTGACGGGCGGTAAAAAGCAGCAGATATTTGCCGTCGTGGGCAAAGACTTCGGGCGCCCAATAACAATTTTCTCCCCACGTTCCCTTGTAGCAGTAGCCTATGTCGCGCCAATCGGTGAGATTGGTCGAATAAAAGCACTTAAAGCCGTCCGGAGCGTCGGTGGCATACATATAATATGCGTCGCCGCAGCGTAAAATAAAGGGGTCGCCTATTTTCGTAATTTTGGTTTCTATCATTTTTTATCTCCTTTACCATATGATAAAAAATTATAACACGCGCAAACCGTTGTGTCAATATCGCGGCGGAAAAAATACGCTTTTATTGCGGCAGATAATCTTTAAGCCGACGGAAATAGTACGCCGGCACCGCGCTCCATCCGTGGCACAGACTGCCCGCCTCGCTAAACGCAGCGGCGCCTTCCATCGTTTCCCACACCGTCGTGGAGCCCGCGTCCAGCATTTTGGAATAATCGCGGCGTATCTCGTCCAAAACCGTACGGGCGTATTGTCCGCAATCCGTTTTGAGCAGCGCGTCGTACTTAAAAACACGCATACTGAGAGTGCACGCATCCATTTCGCCGTCCGCAAGCGCGCGGCAAATATCCTTGGCGTCTTGCGGGGGCGCTATATCGCACAGCACGCACAGGGCGTTTGCAAGCTCGGTATACACCCTATTGTCCTCGGAAAAGAAGAAGCGTTTTTTGTCGCAGTCATAATAAGTTTTTAGAATATTATTTGCAAGATTGTGACGCAAGTCTGCATATTTATACGGCTTTTTCGCATAGGCGCAGATTTTTTCGAAATTGTCGAGCGCCATTACCGTGAGCACGTTTATCATGACGTCGGGCAGCGGCTCGTCGATCTGTCGTAAATTGCCGCTCATGACATTTGTCCACTCGTAAAAATTCCAGTACTGCTTTCCGCTCCAACGCACGACCAGCCCATCTAACATATTGCTAAGCACGGCGTTTAGAATATCGCACAGCTTTTCGTACACGTCCTCCGCCAAAGACTTATCGCCCGTAAAATCTATATACTCGCGCACCGCCGAAAAATAGTACAGCGTAAACGACGGTATGGTGAGATTTACGCCGCACGGAAAACATATCGACAACAATCCGTCGTCGCGTCTGTCTTTGCTCATGAGCAGCAGATTGGCCCGCGCGTATTCGCGGTTACCGTTAAAAAAGACATAATATCCGCACAACATCTGATTGCGCGCGTCCAAAACGTAAAGGTCCTGTTCGCGCCACGGACAGTCGACATAATGATTGGACATGCAAAGCCGCAGCGTGCGCACGCAAATATCGTCTATCGCCGCGTCCAAAGCGCCGCTTAGCGTAAAAGGCACCTTGTCTACGTCGTAATAATGCGGCACACACCCAGCTTTTTCCAAATTAAGCGCGCTTTCGCCCGTAATTTCCATATAGCGGCAGCCCATCTTTAAAAAGGGGCAGAAAAAGTCGTTTTCGCCGCGCTTGGCTATGTATTCGAAGGAAAAATCACGCCACGCACCCACCTTACGGCGGACGTGACCGTCTTGCAGATATTCGCCGTAACTCACCGTTATTTTCTGCCGGCAGGACGAAAACAGACGTAATCGCGGCATACCCACACATTCTTCTCCCAGGTCGGCGACGTAATTTTTGTCCGAATACGTCTTGACTTCTTTAGCGAAAACCGTCGCGCCGTAGACGAGTTTTGCGACGGGGCGTGCCGAAAAGCTGCACTTCTTGTCCACTTCCGTCGCCGGTACGAAACCTGCCGCATCGCCCGATATCCAGCCGTCTTCTTTTTCGGCGTCATACAAAAAACTTAGTCCCAGCTGCGGCGTAATGACTTTGCAATATCCGTTGGCAAATGCGGGACTTTGCCGCGCCATGATGTTTTTGTCGCTGACAAGCGCCGTTTGTCCGCCCGTCGTAACTTCGAAAATTACGCCCGCCTGAGCGGGTATGTAGCGCTGAGTCGCCATGCCCGGATGCCATACGCGCACGGCAAAAAGATTTTTTCCCGCCGTGACATAACGCGATATATCGATGTCGTCGTAAATTTTGTAATGCTCGTAATCGCCGTACTGGTCGGACGCGACAAACATCCCGTTTATGTACAGCTGGTAATCGCCGTCGCAGGAAATACGGCAGAAGGTTTTTTCTCCGTCGCCGCGACAGTAAAAGTGCGCCCGAAATTCCCCGTAAGTATCGTCCGCCGACGCCAATGCATACCAGATCCACTTGCTTTTATCAAACATACGCCCTCCGTTGACAAATAAAAAGTCTTTTACGTTTGCCGCTTTGCGGCTGAGGATATTCTGCTTTTTACCGCCGTCCTTAATTGTAACGACAAAGAAAAAATTCATCATTTCATCGAATTGCATTTCCGCGGCCGTGCGGACTTTGTTTCCGCGCATTACCCGGCCTCATGTCGATAATTTTACCACATTCAGCCGCAATATGCAAGACAAAACAGGCGATTTTTGCGTATATTAATAAAATATCTCCCGTCGTCTGCGCCCGCCGCAACCGAAGACGACAAGCGCGCTGACGAGTGTATTTTTGCACAAAAAAAACCGCGACGCAATAAGTTCCGCGGTTTTGACAACATATCTATGCATGCAAGGACGAATAACCGAATTTCGGCACTGCTATGTTTCGCGCCGCAAACGCCAGCAGCCAAAAATACAAGCCCAACACCGGCAGCAGCGGCCAAAGATAAAAATACGGCGCGGGAATTAGTTTGTACAGCCCTTCCAAAACGGCTATCCCGCCCTATTTCAACCCCAGTAGAACAAATCAATCAAACATAGCAAAAGACCGGCAGAGTAAAACCCTGTCGGTCTTTCTTTATATACCCTTGTTTATATAAGCCTTCCGAATTTTGCTTTTCGTTGTGGCGATGGTAGCATAGTTTTCGCGGAAGTCAACGATAACGAAAAAATTATTGCGTAAAGATACAGAGTAAAAAGCGCATTGCAAAAAAATGGCCGAGCAGGTTGCTACCTACTCGGCATTCGTTTTATACGCTATTCGATTTTTCAGCGATAATTTTTCGCATTGACTTCCGCGAGAACTATGCTAACCTAAGCCTGCCGAAAGAGGCAAAATATAATTCGGAGGAAAACTCTATGAAAACCAATGTTTCCAATTTCACCGAGTTCAGAAAGTATTATCTCTCTGAATTTGAACTGTACGACGGAGAAGCGTTCATCACCTTCAATATCGTAGGCATCGACATATACTTTACTGCCATATAACGGGCGTCGCGTTATCGGAGGCATAACGCCAGTAGTAGTCATCATATCCCGTTCCGGAGGCATTTTTCGGCGGTTCGGTTTCGGAATAATAATATACTATCCCGTTAAACGCCCAGTTTCTTCCCTGGCTTACTTTGTCCATATCCGCCTTATTCCCTTCGTAAAATATATTTCCCCATAATCCCGTTTCGTAAAAAGCCTCGATCCCGATAGTCTTTACGCTTACGGGTATTATTATTTTCTTGAGCATTTTACACTGCTTAAACGCTCCCGCGCCTATACTTTCTACTCCGTCGCCGAGATCGACATACCTAAGACTGCCGCAATAGGAAAATGCTTGGTCCCCTATATTCTTAAGCGCATCCCCGAACTCCAGTTCTTCCACGCCGCTGAAAGCGAACGCTTCTTTACCTATTTCGCTAATTGCCTCGCCCGGCGTTATTTTCGTCAATGCATAACAACCGTAAAAAGCCCTGTCGGGGATTGCAGTCAGACTGCCGGGCAATAGCACCTCTTTAAGATTTATGCAGCCGTTAAAAATATCCGCAGGCAATGACGTGATGCTATCCGGTATCACTACCTTTTCGAGAGTCATGTTATTTCTGAATAGCATACCTATGCTATAATCATGACCTTTAAATTTCTCCGGCAATACCACTTCTTTCTTGTCGGCGTCATACGCTATAAGGCTGTATTCCCCGTCGTCATTATAAAACACATATCCGT
>ERZ779643.2150-NODE-2150-length-11850-cov-1.792539_pt1 | contig 11850 bp, 8 predicted proteins | sample MGYA00511564_ERZ779643 | MGnify/ENA primary metagenome ERZ779643 (study PRJEB29588, sample SAMEA2147114) | human gut metagenome | biome: human gut; feature: human-associated habitat; material: faeces | place: Denmark | collected 2008/2010 ... | reverse complement strand
ATACATACTCCATTTGACCATATATGAGAACATTCATAATTACATATAATATTAATTAATACAAAATACAGCACAAATTTATTGAAATCCCTGTAAATATGTAATATAATAAACTATAGTAAGTTCTAAGTTTACAAGGAGAAATGAATGAACAGAGAGAAGCAGTTTTTGAATCAAATTGATAACAACTCTGGAAATTGTAATAGGCTAATAGATAGTATTTTAGGTTTAATAAATCAAGATAGTTCGTTGACTAGTAGAAAATCATTTTTTACTAGATTTTTTAGGCGAGCTCAAAAATCTGCTTACAATATAATTGATGAAAACTTTGTAAAGATTTTTAACAAAATGAATAATAGTGGTAGGCAAGCTTTTTTAGGTGTTCTTATGAAAAGGGGAAACTATGTTGAAATTATAGTAAAAAATCTTGATCTTGTTATAGAAACGATGACTGCGGATAAAGAGAATATCTTTAATATAAAAGAATTTTATGATTCTATTTTAGACTATAATATAGACTTTGTTGAAGAAAATTTAAGAAGAATACTGGAAGAAACAAAGGCACCATGTTTTTTTACAACTATTAGCTATTTTAAAGCAAAAAGACCATGTTTTGAATCTAATGTTACTGGAATTATAAATAGACAAATGAATACCAGAACAAAAGATATAGCAATTTCTATGCTTAGTAGGGCTGTTCAAAAGTTTCCTGCATACTTAGATGAAAGAGAAATTATGAGTACTAATAAAGATATAGAAGATTATTCAACAACATTAGAAATAATGATAAAAGAACTATTGGCAGATCAGCACAAATCTCCATCAGACATTGTTCAAATAGGAGTAGGATCTTCTACTAATGTATATTTAATAGGCAATAAAGTTTTAAAAGTTGGTGCACCAAAAGTAAGATATAATATTCCAAATCACAAGAGAATATTACAGCCATTAACAAGAAAAAACTTTACTTCTAGAAATGGCTGCCCTTTTGTAAATGTAGAAATTACAGATTATGTTAGTACATATATAGATCAAGAAGCAAAAAGAAAAGTTGCGATAAGTAGCTTAAAAGAAGATGGAAAAATAGAAAATGCAGAGAATTTGAGTGATGATGATATTCTGTATTTGCTATATAAAGAAATTAGAGATAGTGGAATACTTATTACAGATTTTGCTTGGAGAAATTTGGGGGTTTTACAAAAAGAAAATACTCCAACTTTGCATAATCAAAAAATAAAAGTATCACCAAATTCTGTTGGACTATATCCGCCAATAGAAAATGATACACTGGAAAAAGGTGAAATAGTTTATATAGACTTGGAACATATCTATAAAGAAGATGATAAAAACATAAAATGGCCATGTAACAGCAAGTCGCAGCTATTTGAATTAAGATACCAAAGAGAAAAAAATATAACACAAAAGATACAGGACGAAATGGAAAGATAAGGAGACATATTATGAGCTTGGAAGAACAATTTTTAACAGACTTAGAACAATATCCAGATACTGTTTCAATAGTTCATTCATATATAAAACTAGGTGAAACAATGAAAGCTTTAAAAAAAGAAAATTATACTGATGTTTGCAAAGAAGAGCAAGAATTAAGAAAATCCATGGAAGGAATAAATATAGAAGAACTAATAGAAAGAAATTTTGACACAATTTTAAATGGAGTTATTAGGAAAAAAGATATATTATCCTTCGTAAATGTATTAAGTTATTACTATAAAGACTGTCAAATTATATATAATAATTTTGAAAAAATAGTGTCTGCAGCAGATAAAATAGGTAATTTAAGAGACTTGAGAGATTTATACATATGGATAGTTCATAAGCCAAACGGCAAAGAAGTATTCATAGAAAATATTGATTTTATATTAGGATTGGAGCATCCAGAAGCAATAATTGATTTAATTGAGTTGGTAAAAGGTAGAAACAAAGAATTAGATGTTAAAATAGAAAAGGCTTTGAGTAGTCATTCTAATGGCATTGCAAAAGTTATGTTAGAGAGAGCTTCAGAGGACAATCAAATAGACAATTATGTTGATACCCTGGAATTTATGATTAAAGAAATATTAAAGAGTGAAAATAAAAACTATTTGGATATAACCAGAATTGCAGTTGGAAATGGAGAATTTAGCTTTGTATATAAAATAGGAGATAAAATACTAAAAGTAGGTTCTCCAAGAGGAGAATTTAAAATGCCAAATCATAGAAGAATATTGCAACCACTAGCAAGAAAGGCTTTTAGGAATAGACTTGGTAAAACAATGGCTTGTGTAGAGATATCTGAGGAAGTTGATACAAATATAGAACAAAAAGATCCAGAGGAATTGTATAAATTATGGAAAGAGCTAAGAGATGAAGGCGTTATATGGACAGATGTAACATGGGAAAATGTTGGTAGACTAAAAAAGAAAAATATTCCTTCATTAAATGGAGAAGAAATGTATGTAGAACCTGAAGCTGCAGGATTTAAGAATAAATATAAGGGAAAACCACTAGAAAAAGGTGAACTAGTTATTCTAGATACAGATTTTATTTTTGAGGAAAATAGTCCATATTTAAGATGGTTTAATTTTGGATATGCCAAAAGCTTTGAAGATAGATACAAAAAAGAAAATGCATTAAACAAAGAGGAAGAAGAGAGATAAAAAATAAGAAGATTGTCGAACGAAATTTGATTAATTTTAATAAAAAGGTTGAAAAAAAAATAAAATATAGTATAATAATAAATGAAATGCTTTTGGTGCATAACACTAAATTTCATATGAGAATGGGTAATCAAAGATTACCAAAAAAATCAGGTATGCTGTGAACATACCTGATTTTTTGCTATTTCTTGAATAAATCAATAATAGCTTTTAGCTCTTTTAAAATTTTAAAAGCATATTTAAGAGTAATAACTATAATATGTAAAGCTTTAAAAAATTTCTTCGAGCGTTTTCTTCTCTTGTTTTGTTTTTGATGCATCATTCTCACCTCCTTTCTTATGAGAATGACATAATTATAGTACATAAGGCATGAGAAAGTCTGTCGAAACATGTAATTAACTTAAAAAAATTTACAAAATTTTTATTGAATTACTATTTATTTAATGATAGAATTGTTAAAGATTAGAAAATGATTACAACCTTCTGAAAGGAAATATAAAATATGGAAAAATCACTTTTGAAAGATAGTGTAAGACAAATAAAAAATACATTTAAGCGATTTCTATCTATTGTGGCAATAGTATTGCTTGGAGTAGGATTTTTTGCTGGAATTACGGCTACAAGCCCAGATATGAAAGACACTATAGATACATATTTTGATGATGAAGATGTAATGGACATTGAAGTAATTTCAACACTTGGATTAACAGATGAAGACATAGAAGCATTGAAACAAGTAGATGGAACTAAAGATGTAGTGGGAACTTATAGCATTGATGCTACTTTTAGCAATGATAAGAAAGAGTATGTTGTTAAGATTGAGTCGATGCCAGATACGATAAACAATGTAATTCTTAAAGAGGGAAAACTGCCACAAAATGCTGATGAATGTGTGGTAGAGAGTTCACTTCTAACTTGGACTGGATACAAAATTGGAGATTATATCACATTAAATCCACAAAAGATTGAATCATCTACAAGCCTCGGAGATATTGATATAAGTAATGATGAAGATAGCAATGATAATAACAGCAGCGATGCAACAAACGACAAAATAAATAATGAAGAAAATGATGTTAGTAACAATAATAATATTGAAAATGATAACGACAATGATTCAACAGTAAAAAATAAGAAGGTTAAAATTGTTGGAACTGTTCAATCTCCTTTATATATTTCTAGGTCGAGAGGTTCTAGTAAACTTGGAGCTGGTTCTGTAAATTTTTATATGTATATGCCAAAAGAAAATTTCAATATGGACGTTTACACAATTGCATACATTACTGCTGATGGTGCAAAAAATTTAAAAACATATAAAGACGAATACCAGAAAAAGATTGACAAAGTAAAAGATAATATAGAAGCAATATCTGATGAAAGAAAACAAGCTAGATATAATTCTATTGTAAATACTGCTCAGAGCAAGTTAGACGATGCTCAAAAAGAATATGATGAGCAAAAGCAAAAAGCAGAAGATGAACTTCAAGATGCACAAAACAAGATAGATGATGGAAAAGCAAAAATTGAGGATGGAGAAAGAGAACTTGCAAATGCAAGAAAAAAAGCAGATACTGAATTTGCAAATGCAGAGAAAAGGTTAGAAGATGCTGAAGCACAGCTAAATAGTGCAAAGTCTGAATTTGAAACAAAGAAGCAAGAAACAGAAGCACAATTAGAAGAGGCACAGAAAAATGTTGATAGTTTAAATCAAATAAAAACTAACTATGATAATCTTGAAATTCAAAAACAGACTGTGGAGAGTCAAATAAAACAGATAGAAGAGACTATAAAAATCTTAAATCAAAATCCAGACGTAAATGCGGAAAAGATAACAGAGCTAACTACAAACAAAACAACATTAGAAGCAGGGCTTAGCCAGATTAATGCAGGAATTTCTAAAATAGAAACTGCTCTTTCAAGCCAGGGAATAAAGGCAGAAAATTTAAGTCAGACTATAAGTTCTATAAATTCTCAAATAGAGCAAGGAAAGCAGGAACTCGCAAAGGCAGAAAACACAATAAGAGAGAATGAAAAAGAGCTGGAAAGTCAGAAAAAGAAACTTGCACAAACCAAAACAAGCACATACAAAACAATAAAGAGCAATGAGCAAAAATTAGAAAATTCTAAAAAAGAAATCGAAGAAAGTGAACAAAAGCTTGCAGATGCCCGAAAAGAAGCTCAAGAAAAATTAGATGAAGCACAAGAAAAATTGAATGATGCAAAGACTCAAATTGCAAAAATAGAAAAGCCTTCTTGGTATATTTTAGATAGAAATTCAAACTATGGATATGCAGAATATATTCAAGATACAGATAGAGTTGCTAATTTAGCAAAAGCATTCCCAATAGTATTCTTCTTAGTTGCAGCATTAATTAGTTTAACATCAATGTCTAGAATGATTGAAGAACAACGTGTTCAAATTGGAACTTTGAAAGCGTTGGGGTACAACAAAATCCAGATATCATTTAAATATCTAATTTATGCATTCTTGGCAACTATGATTGGTGGAGTAGTAGGAATGATAATCGGGTTTAAGCTAATACCATCAATAATAATAATGATGTATGAAATGATGTACACTATTCCAAAAGCTGACTGCATAATTCGCATTGAAATGGGAGTTATAGGATTGGGATTTGCACTTGTTTGCACATTAGGAGCTACAATTTATACATGTATTAAAGAATTGAAAGAAAAGCCAGCAGAGCTGATGCTTCCAAAAGCTCCAAAGCCTGGAAAACGCATAATACTTGAAAAAATAACATTTATATGGAAAAGATTGAAGTTTACTAATAAAGTAACTGCAAGAAATGTATTTAGATATAAGAAAAAAATGCTTATGACTGTAATAGGTGTAGCAGGTTGTACATCGCTTATAATAGCAGGATTTGGCATAAGAAATGCAATAGGAAATATGATTCCAAATCAGTATGGCGAAATCTTTAAATATGATGGAACAATCGAATTCAAAGATGACGTAACAAAAACACAAATTCAAGAAGAAAATGAAAAAATAAAGAACCTAGATAAAATTGCAGACACATTGCCAAGTTACATGAAAACTGTTGAAATAACAAGCATTCAAAACTCACAGACAATAAACCTTGTAGTACCAGAGCAGTCAGATAAATTAGATGAATTCATAGGATTAAGAAACAGAAAGCACAAGAAGGAAACATACACATTAGATGATGATTCTGTAATAATCTCAGAAAAGATTGCAAGCCTATTAAAGATAAAGGTTGGAGATACAATAACCATAAAAAATACAGATGATATAGAAAAAGATGTAAAAGTAGGAGCAATAACAGAAAACTACATCTATCATTATATGTATATGTCTAGTAATTTGTACAACAAACTATATGGAGAAAATAGCTTTAAGCCTAATACTTTGCTAATAAAAGAGGCAGAAGGTACAACAGAAGATGATGAGGATAATATTGGAAAAATAATATTGCAAGATGATACAACAGTTGCTGGTGTAAGTTTCTTATCTGGTACGAAAGATATTTTTGCAACAGTAATGGAACAAATGCAATTAGTAGTATATGTGCTAATAATATCAGCTGGATTGCTTGCATTTGCAGTTTTATATAATTTATCAAATGTAAACATAAGTGAAAGAATACGTGAACTTGCTACAATAAAGGTACTCGGTTTTTATAATAAAGAGGTATTTAATTATATAACAAAAGAAACAAGAATATTAACAGTTATTGGAATATTTTTCGGACTATTTGGGGGATATTTCTTGTCGATGTATGCGGTAAAAACGTGCGAGCTTGATATGATGATGTTTAATTACGAAATAAGCAAAATGTGTTTTATATATGGAATTATAATAACAATAATATTTGCTGAAATAGTAAATTTGGCAGTAAATAGAACTTTGAAGAGAATTAGTATGACCGAATCATTAAAGAGTGTGGATTGAAAAATAATTACAATTTTGACTTTGTCAAACTTTTTTCAAAACGCGGTTACATACACAAAGTATGCGCCCTTGCCTTTTGAAATTCGTTTTCCTTGCCAAAATTTAATTCTTTTCCAATCTAAGAAGAAAGGTGGATAAAAGTATGGCATACATAGAATTTAAAAATGTTGTAAAAGAATATACTATGGGTGATAATAAGATTAAAGCCTTAGATAATGCAAATTTTGAAATAAATAAAGGTGAACTTGTTGTAATTGTTGGACCGAGTGGGGCAGGAAAAACTACTGCCCTAAATGTTCTCGGCGGAATGGATAGTGTAACTTCTGGAGATGTTGTAATTGACGGAAGACACGTTAATAATTACAATGAAAAGCAACTTACAAAATATAGAAGAGAAGATATTGGGTTTGTATTCCAGTTTTATAATCTTGTTCAAAATTTAACTGCAATTGAAAATGTAGAACTTGCCACTCAAATATGTAAACATCCATTAAGTCCAGAAAAAGTAATGGAAAAAGTTGGACTACAAGAAAGAAAAAATAATTTTCCATCACAATTATCTGGAGGCGAACAGCAAAGAGTTGCAATAGCAAGAGCCATTGCTAAAAATCCCAAAATACTTCTTTGTGACGAACCAACTGGAGCTTTAGACTATAACACAGGAAAGCAAATTTTAAAACTTTTGCAAGATACCTGCAGAAAAGAAAATATGACGGTAATCATAATAACGCACAATAGTGCAATAGCTCCAATGGCAGATAAAATAATACACTTCAAAAATGGAAAATCGGAAGACATTGTCATAAATCAAAATCCGACATCAATAGAAGAAATAGAATGGTAAAAAAAAGAACCAGAGCCCAATTAAGGGCTCTGATTTTGAGGTTTAGAGCGTATCAGGTAACAAGCTCAAGTCCCAAGCACAGGTTGAGGCTTTATCTGCAACTAGTGCGTAAAGGAAATTCCCAATGGGACAGAAATTGATAAAATCGTTCATACTGCTGTCTATTGTTATGGCATAGCCATTTCTAAAGCCGATGAGAACAACAAAATGCTCCGATTTTTTCTTGAGTTCATTGTAGTAAACGTTGCCGTTTACTCTTACGATAACAGGCTGATCCTTTTGAACAGATTTGAATATACTGTATATAGAATCAAACCGTGTGCTCCACAATGGAAAAATGTAAGATGCATCGCTGAACTTAGAAAGAAATTCATCAACTACACACATAGGCTTGAAAACATTTTCTGTCTGAAAAATGTTTTCAAAATCTGCTGCATTGCTATAAGAAGCAATAATTTCAGCAAGGTTCTCGATAGGATATGGGGATTTACCATATTTTACTATGAGGCTATTATAAAGAGCCAAAAGTAAATTTCCAGACGAGTTCATTGCCTGAGCAATGAACGATTCTTCGTTGATGTCAGAAAACTCAACATCAGATACGAACATGCCATTCATCGAGTACTCTCCGCACTTGATTAAAAGACCAGAAATGTCCATTTTTTGAAGAACTTCCCCCTGATATGAGGAATTGAACAAATTTTTTATAGAATTTCGCATGTTGGTTCCATACAACATTTCTACAATTTGCTGCTCTTCAGCTAGATCAAAGGTCTCTGGCCGTTCCTCCAATTTAGCAAGTGCTGTGGCAAAGTCTACCATTTTTTACAACCTCCTTAATATTAATCCTTATAAAAGGGTCAAAAGTAATTATAGCACAGATATTATGTAAAATCAATATTTTTTATGGACAGGATGCGTATGTTGTGATAATATACAAGTATATTTAAAATGAACTTGAGATTAAAATATATTGCGTATACTTAAAGAAAGGAATGGGAAAATATGAGAAGCAGGAGAAATTTTAGAAGAAGGGACGTTATAATAGAAACAATTTCAAATAAAAACTTTATAATATCTAGTATTATACTAACTATTATAATATTATTTTTTTCTGGGACAATTATTATAAAAAAACAAATAGATAGAGATAAAATGGCAAAACAAGCGGAAAATTTAAGGGCGCAAACTGGGGAGATATTTTCTGAATTGGATTCTACAATAGAAAATGCATCACAGCCTAGTGAAAATGTAACTAGAAAGGCTAGAATCTCTGCAGTAGGGGATATTTTGTGTCAAAATGAAATGATGGAAGATGCAAAAGTAAATGAAACATATGATTTTTCACATATGTTTGCAAATATAACAAAATATACGAAAGAAGCGGATGTAACAGTTGGAACTCTAGAAACAAATCTAGTGGAAAAAAGTTATTCTGGAACAGGTAAATATAATGCACCAACCCAATTTCTAAAAGCAGTAAAAGATTCTGGAATTAACTTAGTATCTGTAGCACATAACCATGCATTGGATTACGGAAAAGAAGGATTTGAAAGAACAATAAAAAATGTTCAAAATGAAGGAATAAGCGTTACAGGTGTTGCAAATAATAGCCAAAATGAAAGCAGCAAATTTACAGGAATAATAAAAGATGTAAGAGGAATAAAAGTAGCATTTTTAGCATATACATATGGCTTGAGTAATAGTTCTAATTTATCTGATGAAGAAAAGAGTAATGCTAATATTTATTCTGAAGAAATTGCAACAAAAGACATAGAATATGCAAAGGAAAATTCAAATTACATTATAGTTTTAATGCATTGGGGAGATGTTAATAGTTCAAAAATATCTGACAACCAAACAGAAATTGCAGACTTTTTAGTAAAACAAGGTGTAGATATGATATTAGGAAGTCATCCATCAGTTGTAGAACCAATGAAAATAGTCCAAAATAAAGAAGGCAGAAATGTACTTATTGCATACTCTTTGGGAAATTACATATCAAATTTAAAATATAAAAACGCAGATGTGGAAATAATACTAAATATAGAGATTGTAAAAGAAGCAGATAGCGATAAAGCAATTTTACAAAAAGTGGACTACACACCAATTTATATGTTAGATAATGGAAAAAATACTGAAAATAGGTTTGAACTTGCAGATATGAAGCAATTGGTGTATAATTATGCAGCTGGAGATCAAAGCAAAATAACAAGAAAAAAATATGATGAAATAGTATTAAAATTAGAGGAATTACAAAAAATAATAAATGCAGAGTAGGAGAAAGAAATGAACGTAGGTTTTATATCATTAGGATGTAGTAAAAATTTAATAGACACAGAAATGATGATAGGGTTATTTAAAAATAATAATTTTACAATAGTAAATGACCCTAAAATAGCAGACATAATAGTAATAAATACTTGTGGATTTATAGAATCTGCAAAACAAGAAGCAATAAACACAATATTAGAAATGGCAGAATATAAAAAGACAGGAAGATGCAAAATTTTAATTGCAACTGGATGCTTAGTAGAGCGTTACAAAGATGACTTAATAAAGTTACTTCCGGAAGTTGATATGTTCTTAAAATATAGTGAATATGCAGAAGAAAAAGGCAACTCTGGAAAGGTATTTGAAGAAGTATTTAACAAAATAAATGAAAAAATTGGAACAGAAAATTGCAAATACAGTAGTGCAAACTTAAGTTTTATGAATAGAATTGTTACAACAGGTAAACAATATGCATATATAAGAATTGCAGAAGGATGTGACAATAAATGCACATATTGTGCAATTCCATATATTAGAGGAAAATTTGTAAGTAGAAAAATGGAAGATATTTTAGAAGAAGCTCAAATGTTAGCCGATTCTGGAATAACAGAAATAATATTAATTGCACAAGATACATCAAAATATGGAATTGACATATATGGAGAACTAAAACTTGCAGAATTATTGAATAAATTAAGCAAAATTAAAAAAATTCATTGGATAAGATTTTTGTATACATACCCAGAAAGCATAACAGACGAATTGATAAAAGAAGTAAAAGAAAATAAAAAGATTTGCAAATACTTTGATATTCCAATACAACATTTCGCAGATAATGTGTTAAAGAGAATGAACAGAAAAACAACTGGAGAAAATATAAGAAACACAATACAAAAACTAAGAAAAGAAATTCCAGGAGTAGTAATAAGAACAACCGTAATGGTTGGATTCCCAGGTGAAACAGAAGAAGATTTTCTGGAGACGATGGAAGTGGTAAAAGAAGTGCAGTATGACAGTGCGTTTACCTTTATCTATTCCAAGCGTACCGGAACCCCGGCAGCTGTTATGGAAAATCAGATCCCGGATGATGTAGTGAAAGACCGTTTTGACCGTCTGCTTGCAGAAGTACAGGAAATTTCGAGAGAACGCTGTGCAAGATTTGAAGGACAGACGATGGATGTTCTGGTGGAAGATGTCAATGACCATGATTCGTCCCTTGTCACCGGAAGACTGACCAACAACCTGCTGGTACATTTTAAGGGTACAGAAGACTTGATCGGAAAAATCGTCGATGTGCATCTGGATGAGTGCCGCGGATTTTATTATATGGGAACGATGATTTCAAAATAAAGCCAAAAGAAACAAATCGAAGAAAACAGGCGTATTTTGCTTTTTCAGTCAGAAAAGGCGGGGTACGTCTGTATTCATGAACATAAGGAGAGGTTTATGCAGCAGGAGACACCAAAGCCGCACAAACGGCGTGTAAGATATAAAGGAAAATATCCGAAAAAATTTGAAGAAAAGTACAAAGAGCTGAATCCGGAAAAATATCAGGATACGGTTGAACATGTGATCCGAAAAGGGAATACACCGGCAGGTATGCACATTTCCATTATGGTGAAGGAAATCCTGGATTTTCTGAAAATCCAGCCGGGAGAAACCGGATTTGATGCCACGCTTGGATACGGCGGCCATACAAAGGCAATGATGGAATGTCTTCATGGAGAAGGCCATATGTATGCTACGGATGTGGATCCGGAAGAGTCGGCAAAGACAAAAAAGCGTCTGGAAGAACAGGGATTTGGGGAAAGGATTCTGACCATAAAGCTTCAGAATTTCTGTACGATCGATGAGATTGCAAAAGAAGCGGGAGGATTTGATTTTATTTTGGCGGATCTTGGTGTATCTTCCATGCAGATCGACAATCCGAAACGGGGATTTTCTTTCCGTGCGGACGGACCTTTGGATCTTAGACTGAATCAGCAAAAAGGAATCAGTGCGGCAGAAAGACTGGATCAGATCAGCAGAGAGGAACTTGCCGGGATGTTATATGAAAATTCAGATGAACCGTACTGCGAAGAGATCGCAAAAGCGATCACAGATGAGATCCGCAAAGGGAATCGCATCGATAGCACAAC
>ERZ779643.2149-NODE-2149-length-11856-cov-2.442505_pt1 | contig 11856 bp, 7 predicted proteins | sample MGYA00511564_ERZ779643 | MGnify/ENA primary metagenome ERZ779643 (study PRJEB29588, sample SAMEA2147114) | human gut metagenome | biome: human gut; feature: human-associated habitat; material: faeces | place: Denmark | collected 2008/2010 ... | reverse complement strand
CTTGAGTAAGGCCCGTTACGAATTCCGCTGGAAAGACCAGTTCAACTTGGGACTCGACCCCGACCGTGCTTTGGAATACTACAAGGCCGGAAATCATTTCAACGGGAAATACTGCACGATGTGCGGTCCCAATTTCTGCGCTATGCGTATCAGCCAAAACCTGAAGAACTGTGAGTTCGATCCGGAAGAGGAAGCACGTTTGCATGAAGAATAACAAAATCTGAAAGGGAAAGAATAAAAAACGGGCCGTTTGTCAAGTGAAAACACTGGCAAACGGCCTTTTTTCGGACTTATGGATTCACTTTTGTAAAACGAATGGTTTTTAAATGAAAAATAAAAGAAATAAAGGCCGGGCATACGTATGGCTATTGTTTTTTTGTTAACTTTGCAATACAAATAGCGACATTGTACCAATGAAATTGATATTATTGACGCCTCCGGACTTTTTTGTGGAGGAAGATAAAATACTCACAGCCCTGTTTGAAGAAGGTTTGGACCTCCTTCATTTACGGAAACCGGACACGGAGCCGGTTTATTCGGAACGCCTGCTCACATTATTGCCGGAAAGTCATCATAATCAAATTGTCGTACACGACCATTTTTATCTGAAAGAAGAATTCAACTTACGAGGTATACACCTGAACGGAAGGAATCCGGAACCTCCGGTAGGCTACAAAGGACATATCAGTAAATCTTTCCATCATATAGACGAGTTGAAAGCGGAAAAGAAAAACTTCAATTATGTGTTTCTCAGCCCCATTTTCGACAGTATATCCAAATCCAATTACACATCGGCTTTTGACATGGAAGTGCTGAAACAGGCTTCCGCACACGGTATCATAGATAAGAGAGTGATGGCATTAGGGGGAATCACGACGGAAAACATGGCCGTAGCAAAAGAGCTCGGATTCGGGGGAGTTGTGGTATTGGGCGATTTGTGGAATCGTTTCAACATCCATTCTACACTGGATTACAAAGAATTAATCAACCATTTCCGCAAGCTGCGCAAGGCAGCCGACTGACAAGACAAGCTACTTCTAAAATTAATACGTTATAGAGAGATGAGTGCAAATAATTCATTTATGGTTTTTTCGGGAACCAAATCCAAGTATCTGGCGGAAAAGATCTGTTCCAGTTTAGGATGCCCGCTCGGTAAATTGGTGATTACCCACTTTGCCGACGGAGAGTTTTCCGTGTCATACGAAGAGTCTATCCGCGGACGCGACGTATTCCTGGTACAGTCCACGTTTCCAAACTCAGACAATTTAATGGAACTCCTGCTGATGATCGATGCAGCCAAACGTGCTTCGGCTAAAAGTATCATTGCCGTCATCCCCTACTTCGGTTGGGCACGGCAGGACCGTAAGGACAAACCCCGTGTGTCCATCGGTGCGAAGCTCGTGGCGGATATGCTGAGTGTGGCCGGGATAAACCGGTTGATTACGATGGACTTACATGCCGATCAGGAACAGGGATTCTTCGATGTGCCGGTAGACCATCTGTATGCTTCCAGCGTATTGTTGCCTTACATCAAATCCTTAAACCTCAAGAATATCGTAATTGCGGCTCCTGATGTAGGCGGTTCGAAACGTGCAAGCACCTATTCCAAATACCTTGAATGCCCGTTGGTGCTGTGCAACAAAACAAGAAGCAAGCCCAATGAAGTGGCCGACATTCAAATCATCGGCGAAATAAAGGGAGCAGACGTCATTTTGGTAGACGACATGGTAGACACTGCCGGAACCATTACCAAGGCAGCTAATCTGATGAAAGAAAAGGGAGCTGCCTCCGTGCGTGCCGTGGCCACCCATTGTATCATGTCGGGACCGGCTTCGGAACGTGTACAAGACTCTGCCCTTGAGGAACTGGTCTTCACCGACAGTATCCCTTATTCCAGCCGATGTGCCAAAGTCAAGCAAATCAGCATTGCCGACATTCTGGCTGAAACCATCAGACGGGTGGAGAACAACGAATCCATCAGTTCGCAATATCTGATTTAATCCGTATTTTTATTAATAAATACAATATTTCACAAGAAGGCCGCCACAGATTTCAAAATCAGGAATTCCGTGCGGCCTTTTTCTAACACTCACAAACTTATGAAAACAAAAAATCTGTTTATATCAGGCCTCATAGGCCTTTTCGCCTCTTGCTCGTCGCAGAACTGTAAAATAGAGGGAACAGTGGAAAATGCCAAGGACGGCGATACGCTGTATCTGGCACGAATGTCCGACGGTAACTTCACCCCAACCGATACGATTATATTGCATCAGGGAAAATTTACCCTCCAGGAAAAATGCGATTCTACCATCATTGCCAGTTTCTTCTTTTATGACCAAGAAAGCAATGAAGTCTACAGCAATATTTTCTTTATGGAAAAGGGAAACATTCAGTTGAATATCGGTCCGGAAGGAAGAGTGTCGGGAACAGAAAACAACGACATCTACCAAGAAATTACAGATTCCATTTATGCCCTTCACGAGCGGATGAGCAATATTTATGCACGACAGGCTCCGTCCGATACGGCTGAATACAGTCCGGATGAGAAAACGGAACAAGAACTCGTGGCTTTGGAACAGCAATCCAACCGGTTCGTGACTGAAAGTGTGAAGAAATACATAGATAAACCGGTCGGATATTTCCTCTTTCTTTCCTGTTATAATATGTTTACCCCGCAAGAGGTGCTCGAACTTTCACAGAAAGTATCATCACACTATAAAAACAGTAACGCGCTGAAATACATTAAAGAGGATGCCGAAAGAAGTAATATGACCTCAAACGGACAATCCTTTATAGACATCACCATACCGTCCATGGACGGAGGCGAACTCAAACTCTCCGACATCATCCGGGACAATAAGCTGACCTTGGTAGATTGTTGGGCCAGTTGGTGCGGCCCCTGTCGTGCAGAAATGCCGAACGTAGTGTCGCTGTATGAGAAATACCACAAGAAGGGACTCGAAATCGTGGGTATCTCATTCGATGAGGATGAAACCACATGGAAAAATGCAGTAAAGACAATGAACATGACTTGGCCCCAAGCTTCGGAACTCCGTTCCTGGGACAACATCATGACACAGAAGTATGGCGTAACGTCTATCCCCTACACTATTCTGATAGACAGTAACGGTACTATCATAGGTCAACAACTCAGAGGTGAAGAACTTGAGAACACAGTCAAACAGTATTTGGAGTGATTTCATCGAATGTCAAAAAGGCCGTCTCCCAAAAGTAAGGAGGCGGCCTTTTTCTGTGTCTCATGCGAGAAGACGGAGCAAAACTAACGGACAATGAGTTTCTGTGTCCTTGCGCAGCCTTCCTGCTTCAAGCTTATCAGGTAAATGCCTTGTCCATACAATCCCGTATCCGTCACGCTGCCCGGCATCACGTTACTCTGCCACAAAACACGTCCGTCCAAATCATAAACGTACACTTCCACTTCTTCGCTTCGCGCCGAAATCACACAAATCCGCCCGTTTTGCATTGTAGCCGACAATTCCAAGTCGTGCGTCGGTACATCTGCGATTGCGTTAGGTTTATCAGAAAGCTGTACCGTGATTTCATCCGGACAATCCGTTCCGATAATGAGCGTCCCATAGTACTTTTCTTCCTTGTTGACTACCAAATCATAAGTACCGAGTGGTAACGCATAGGCATTGTTATCTGTGTAACAAGTCAATGTCTCACCCTCCTTAGACAAATACATAGGATAAGACTCCATCATAATGCCCGGCTCACTTAATTCACTACCGTCGGGCATGACAAACTTAACTTTGAACACCCTGTATTGGCTCAAATCCACTTCCACGACCTTATCTTCATCGCCTATCTCAAACGTACCCTCCAAAGGCCATGTGTTCGACTCGTACCCCAAACCAACATTCACACTGCTAAGCGCATAAGAATGTTTACCTTTCCGAAGCATTTGACTTTGTTGGTTGCCGACCCAAATCCTGCTATCCACCACAACGGAAATACCCTTAGCCTTTTCAGGTTGGTTTACCATTTTGAATGTCACTGCGCAGAAATCCTCCGGATTGAATTGGAAGTCAACCACCACGTCTTTGTCCGCTATTTCAAAATAGAGCGTATCATTGTAACTATACTGGACGTTTTGATAAAGGGCTACATACTTTCCGGGAGGCAAGAGGCGGTCGCCATTCACACCGTCTTGGTATTCATCTATTTTCTGCCCTTCCTTGAATACGTACACACGTTCCATCGAACCATGAATTTCCTTTTGATTTACAGTGAAGTCCACAGCACGGTAAGCACTGAAATCCAACGTTTCGGCTACATCGTTTCCTTTGATTTCCACACTGAAATTAACAGAACCTCTGTGGTCATCAAGGTCACTGACACTGACCGTACCACTATAAGTTCCCTGCGGCAACATCATGCTGCCTGCGTATTCCACCGAAGTAACACTTTTGTCCAAAGGCAAAGTAAAGGATTCATCCACCTCTTTTATTTCCACCGAAGGTCTAGACTCAGTCGTTTGGTCATGGTACATCTCGATGCCTTTCACCCTAAACGCAAGACGTTTGTATCCCTCGAATGAGACTGTTTCCTGCAACATTTCCTCGCCCACCATAACTTCTTTCGATATAGGCAAGTAAGCACCATTACCATACGACACGTTTCCACTCACTTCATAGGTGTAACTTCCGGGGTCGGAAAGGAATACCGTGCCATACCCGTCCACATCCGTCCGGGTTGAAGCTATTTCGTAATAATCTTGTTTCACTATTACGCGAAAATCATTGGCCGGACTGCCGTTCTCATCCTTCACCAAGAACTTAATCCCGCTATAATCGTTCTCATTAAAAGCATATACGATTTGGTCTCCATCCGCCTTCAAGCTAAACGATTGTTCTTTGCCCAAAGGATAAGTCTGCGCCCCGTCTTCCGTTTGCAGCTCAGCGGTCCAACGGTGCTCGCCCGGAGGCATGAGCACATCACGAGTCGCATCCATGTCCAACGGCACTGTCATTCCGTCTATTTTGGCTTTTCCACAGAACAAATACCCGTCGGGAGCAGTCAACCGAGCCGTAAGGTATGTGTCGAAATCATACTCCAAATTCACATCTTTTCCGTCCAAAGCAATATCGTCTTCCCGTATGCCGAGAAGGTTCTTCGTTGTGTTTTGAAATACAACGGACATGTTCGCACTGGTATATTCCTTTTCTATAAGAAGACCGAATACAATATCATCGCCGTCTTCTTTGTCTTGATAATTCAAGACCCATCTCTTTTCATTCATGTCCCCATCTTTGCAAAGCAAATACGAATCGTACGACAATATGCTGTTTGACTCAGAAGTTTTAAATTTCTTTGCGTTTTTCAACTTGACCGCCAACAATGTCGTACCGACCAGATTCACGTTTTCCGCCACATCCTCATCTGAAATCTTAATACTCTCCCACCGCAAAGTATAAAACGGCTTCTCATAATTGGGCAGATACTGATAATTGCCGGGCATGGCGTAAGCTTCGCACACTCCGCTTGCATCAGTGGTAACCTCAGACCCGGAATAACGGTTATCAAAAGCCAACGTTACGGACAAATTCTCCATGGCCGTCCCGTCACGATCCGTAAATTTGAATTTCACCACATGGCTTTGGCTCAAATCAATATCCACTGCCACATCTTTATTGACGACCTGATAGGCTAAGCTATAGGGAAAGTAACCCGGCGCCATGAACTCCATGGTGTAATATCCCGGAGTACGGTAAACGGCAGTGAACTTCTCAGCCGCAATTCCGTCAATTGTAGCATGCTCCACCGCAGTTCCACCGTGCCCCTTGATATTCCCTAAAGACACTTTGTATTTTCCGTTTTTCGGGGCGATAGGCACAATGCCTTTCTCTTCTTCCAAGTTGACCTCTCCACTACAATCACCGAATACCGTGGTGTTAAACTCCCAGGATATGGCAGGAGCATCCCACCAAAAAGAAAGGATTCCATCATCTCCCATTGTTTTATACGTAGCGCCAGAGCTGCCCTTTGTAGAGACTTTCAAATCACTGCCTTTTACCTGCGCGACTTCCTCATCTGAAAGCCCCACCAGTTGGAACGTCACATAATAACCGTCCAAACTCACATTAACGGCAGAGGATGTACCATCCCAAGAAAAACGCACTGACTCATAATTATAGTCTTTAAAATACCGGAACGAATAGGTTCCCGAACTTCCCAACCCTTTTATTACAAAATCACCATTGGCATCAGTATCAAAGCTCTCGTTGTCGAACTGTACCGGCAACCCACTTACCGCAGCTCCCCGTTGGTCGGTCACATGAACCGTAACATCCCGTCCGAAAGTAGCCAAAGAGACCAGTAGCAGCATACATATCAAATAAAATTGCTTCATTTTCTTATGAATTTAATTAATAATGTGATGAATAAACACCATTGCCCTACACAGGATAAGGGCATGAGTCCAAAACGGAAGGAAGACAATAAAAAAGCGTGGACTCTTCACTTTGTCTGTCTTTTCAGGTATCGCCAAACACCATTGCTATCAAACAAGTAAAAGCCCACGCCTGAGGCGTGAGCATCAACTTTTACTCTTGATAGCTATTTCTAAAATTTGGCGATTTTGAAAAAACAAGAATAAAGCTAACGCTTTTTATCTATATGTCTGTATTCTGTCTTGCTACATAGGCTATACGATTTATATTATGTGCAAAGTTAATACTTTTTTTATGACAAGAAAACTTTTACCGTACAGAAAATTGGATCGATACAATGCTTGTCTTTCCGAAGTTTTTCCAGAACACGTTCTTTTCGGGGGTAACAGGATGCATTCCCCAAAGGGTTTACAAAAAACTCTTTCATCTTTCATATTATCGGATAACGCACTATCATACAACATATTACAAGATGAAAGATAGAAAGAGTATCTTTCAGGCTTCTTTCATTGCAGAGAGCGATAAAAAGTTCTCAGCCAAATGATTTTTCAATCTCAAGCGAACGATTTTTCATTCTGCGCCAAACGAAATGAAACGTAGCTGAAGGATTCCTGAAACATCCTTCAGCCTGTAATACCAATATTATGAGAGGCTTACAGTGTAACCTGAAAGATGAAGGGTGTTTTTACAGAAATCCTGGGTAGGAAGATTTTAAAGAAAAATCCCGGATGCACGACGTGTTTGTATGACGTAGACATCCGGGATTCGTTTATCGAGACAAGTCCTTTTTCAGAACCTATCAATTAAACCATTTCACATAGCAGAAGTCCTGACGGTGAGGCAGGTCCTTATTTTTCGGGAACATACGGTATGCCACCTTGAAACTTCCGGCATTATTGATGGAATGAACCACCTCGAAAGTAAACAGGTCACCCTCTCTCTTCACAACCTCCAACGGTTCTACCGAATAGATATGATCTTTACCATCTGCATCCGTGTGCAAAGTAACCAGTTCTACTCCAATAGCATCATCCAGTCCTTTTTCGTCTATCACGATACGAATCGTATAATCCTTCCCGCTTTCAATCGTTCCGTTTATTAATTCGTCACACTTGTCAGCCGATACGACTTCTATCTGATCCCACTTAGAGGCTACGGTTTCTTTCCATGCCGCAATTTCCTTTGCCTTGGCATAGTTGTCGGCAGCCAAAACCTTAAAGCGGGCAGCTTCTTTATTGTAGAACTTCGAATAATAGTCGTCCAACTGCCGCTTCATCGTATAATGGGGAGCAATGTGGGCTATTGAGTTCTTGATGGTCTTAACCCATCCGGCAGAATATCCCTTGCTGTTGCGCGCATAGTACAATGGCAGAATCTCGTTTTCCAACAAGCTATAGATAGTTGCCGCATCCAACTGATCCTGATAGGCTTGATTGTCATACGTACGTTTCTCTGTCAAAGCCCATCCGGCACCCTCACGATAGCCTTCGAGCCACCATCCGTCGAGCACAGACAAGTTCAGCACACCGTTCATCAAAGCTTTTTCGCCCGATGTTCCGCTGGCCTCCAACGGACGCGTCGGGGTGTTCATCCAGATATCGACACCACTTACTAAACGACGCGCCAACTGCATGTCATAGTCCTCCAGGAATATGATTTTACCCAAGAATTCAGGACGGCGGGATATCTCCACAATCTGCTTGATGAGCCCTTGCCCGGCAGTGTCGTTTGGATGGGCTTTTCCTGCAAAGACAAACTGTATGGGATGTTCCTGATTGTTCACAATCCGCGCCAGACGATCCAAATCGGTAAACAAAAGATGAGCTCTTTTGTAAGTTGCAAAGCGCCTTCCGAAGCCGACAAGAAGAGCATTCGGATTAAACTTCTCGAAAATGGAGACACCCAATGCCGGGTCAACCTGGCTTTTGAGCCAGTCCCGGCCGCATTTCCACTTGATGTAGGATATCAGTTTGGTTTTCAACCTTTTCCGCATGTTCCATATCTCTTCATCGGGTATATTATAAACGCCTTTCCATATTTCCTGATTGGACTGGTCGTTCATGAAATTCTCATCGAAATTGTCCTTAAACAGCTTTTTCCACTCCGCCGTACACCAAGTGGGAAAGTGTACGCCATTCGTCACATAGCCCACATGGTTCTCTTCCGGGAAATAGCCTTTCCAGAGAGGCGCGAACATCTGCTGTGAAACGGACTTGTGCAGCTTGCTGACACCGTTTACCGCCTGGCTGGTTTTGCAGGCGAATACCGACATGCAGAAACGTTCTCCCTTGTTGCCCGGAGTTTGCCGTCCGAGGTTCATCAACTCGTCCCACGTAATGCCCAGCTTATCAGGATATCCTTTCATATATTTATTGAAAAGCCCCTCATCGAAATAGTCATGGCCGGCAGGCACAGGTGTATGCACAGTGTAAAGCGAGGAAGCCCTAACCAGTTCCATGGCTTGTCCGAAGTCCAGGCCTTCGGATATATAGTCGCATAACCGCTGGATATTGATCAGTGCGGCATGCCCCTCATTACAGTGATATACATCTTTCGTTATACCTAAAGCTCTCAGCGTTATCATCCCGCCTATGCCAAGCAGTATTTCCTGTTTTAGCCGATTCTCCCAGTCGCCTCCATACAGATGGTGAGTGATAGGGCGGTCAAACTCGCTGTTGAGTTCATTGTCCGTATCCAGCAGGTAGAGGGAAACACGTCCCACATTGGCCTTCCATACATTGGCATGGACCGTGAAACTGTCGGCATAGGGAACATGGATTACCAGTTGTCGCCCGTCAGGCTGCATCACTTTCTCTATCGGAAGCTGCCCGAAATTCTGTGGGTCATAATGAACCTGTTGCTGCCCGTCCATCGCCAGAGCCTGGTCAAAATAGCCATAACGATATAAAAGCCCTACAGCGCAGAGGTCTACGTTACTGTCCGAAGCTTCCTGCCAATATGCCCAGACCGCCGGAATAGATTTTAAGAACCCTGTCCAGACCATATTCCATGCTGAAATAGGCAACTGACGGACGGCTGTGGTCCGGCTCCACATCAAGATACGCCTTAAAAGTGGAATATACGTTTTCCATCTTACGCATGAAGTTTCCGTCATGTGTCAGTGCCTCCAGCTCTTCATAATCCATCCGTTCCAGAAACAGTACCGGATTCTGTTCCGCCTCTTCCCATAGTTCCGGGTTCAAACCACTATATAAACTCTTCGCATCCTCGTTCCAGGTCCACCAAAGATTATGTGCCATCTCCGCAAATCTCCGCAATTCTGCCGGAAGGTGTGAACCGACTGTAATCTCCCTCCATTGTGGGACGTTTACATGATAACTTGAATATTCCATAACATTTTACTTATTTGATAGTTCATGATTTTTTTCTGTGGAGGTTTCTCCTGTTTCCGGTTCTTCCTGTGGAAATGTCCCGGCTGTACCCTGGAAATTCTCGAGGAACTGTTTTTCCATACTTAGCGATCGTTTCCGTATCCGCTTGGAAAAATAGATAACGACAATGATCAGGAAAGATAATATCAGTCCTGACCCCAAAGCGACATTGAAAAGACGGATGATGATACCCATTACGATAATGATACAGATCAACACCTTGATCACTATCATTGATACCAGCAGCCCCCTGTTGAACCTGTTGTCCGCCCAAAGTTTGCGGAATTCGACGGAATTGTTTTTCTTCATGATGATGGCGCACAAAAACGGGGATATGATAAGGAGGACAAGAACGAAGCTCAGCAGGCTTCCTTTCATCCCCGGAATACGTCCCATTACCAGAGGATACGCATAGGAGAAGAACAGCGCTATGAAAAACAGGCATACCACCAGATAAAGGGTGACGGATACCAACATGGACCTGATGAGCTTGTGCCAGGAGCCTTGATGTCTTGTGGTCATTGTTCCAGAAGAATAATGCGTCAGGTAATCTTTCAGGAATTGTGGCAAGTGCCTGTCTGCAAAACAGTAGACGGGATCCGACAGTCTTATCATATAAGGAGTAAGGAAAGTGGTGATGACCGATACTGCCACTATGACCGGATAAAGGTATTTGTCCATTACATTCAGACTGATTCCTAACGAAGCGATGATGAACGCAAACTCACCCACTTGTGCCAGGGAAAAGCCGGCTTGTATCGCAATCTTTAGCGGTTGTCCGGAAAGCAACACGCCGAAACTCCCGAACAGGACCTGCCCGCATAGGACCAGTGCCGTCAGGATAAAAACAGGAACGGCATATTCCCATATCATGGCAGGGTCGATCATCATTCCCACTGATACGAAGAAAACGGAGGCGAACAGGTCCTTTACCGGTTGCACGATATGTGCGATTTCTTCCGCTTTATCTGTTTCTGCCAGCAGGGATCCCATGACGAACGCACCCAGCGCGGCGGAGAATCCCGCCTTTGTCGCTATCATCACCATTCCCAGGCATAGTCCCAGGGAGGTTGTCAACAGTATTTCATTGCTAATAAAGCGGTTCAATCTTTTCAGAAGGGTAGGAATCAGATAGATTCCCAATGCTGACCAGAAAATAAGAAAGGCCGCAAGTTTCAATATGCTCTCCAGCATTTCGAAGCCTTCAAAATGCTTGCCTACAGCCAATGTGGAGAGGACCACCATCATGATTACCGCCACCACGTCCTCAATGATTAGTATCCCCAGGACAATACCGGTAAATTTCTGATCGAGAAGCCCCATGTCACTGAATGCTTTGAATACGATGGCGGTGGAGGACATGGACAGCATTCCGCCCAGAAAGATACAGCTCGTGTGTGAGAAGCCCATCGCATTGCCTGCCGTATATCCCAGGAACATCATGCCGCAGACGATGATAACAGTGGAGAATATGGCCGAGGCTCCCACACTTATCAGCTTTCTGAACGAGAAATCCAGTCCTATGGCGAACAGGAGGAAAATAACACCGATATCCGCCCATATCTTGATATTGGCCTGGTCGGAAACAGTCGGGAATAGGGAAATGGAAGGACCTGCCATAATACCGGCCACAATATATCCCACTATGACCGGCTGTCCCAGCCATTTGAAAATGACGGTTATGATACCGGCTATAATCAAGATAGTGGCAAGGTCTGATATTAAAGGGGCAACTTCCGACATAGGAGTAACATTTTATATGGACAACTCGTTAAGGACACGGATCAGGTTTTTGTCAATGGGCTTGTCGTTCTTGATAGCCTGGTCAAAAGGAACATAGACAATCTCATTGTTATGTATGCCTACCATGATATTGTGCTGGTCCTCCATCAGGGCCTGTATGGCGGCCTCACCCAGCCGGCTGGCCAATATGCGGTCGTTGGCACTTGGCGCTCCTCCCCGTTGTAGATGTCCCAGGATAGAGACCCTGACATCATATCCGGGGTATTCCCTTTTTACCCGGTCGGCATAGTGCATGGCTCCGCCATTCT
>ERZ779643.2143-NODE-2143-length-11892-cov-1.827152_pt1 | contig 11892 bp, 6 predicted proteins | sample MGYA00511564_ERZ779643 | MGnify/ENA primary metagenome ERZ779643 (study PRJEB29588, sample SAMEA2147114) | human gut metagenome | biome: human gut; feature: human-associated habitat; material: faeces | place: Denmark | collected 2008/2010 ... | reverse complement strand
AATTCAATGAAAGTCGGACAAAATATCAAGTACGATATTCTGGTTCTTCAAAATTACGGAGTGGAAGTGAAAGGTGAACTTTTCGACACCATGCTTGCCCATTATGTATTGCAACCGGAGCTCCGGCACAACATGGACTACCTTGCCGAAATCTATCTGCACTACCAGACCATCCACATCGACGAACTTATAGGAGCCAAAGGCAAGAACCAAAAGAACATGCGCGACCTTCCGCCGGAAGACGTATACCGCTACGCTTGCGAAGATGCGGACGTTACACTGAAACTGAAGAACGTACTCGAAAAAGAACTGAAAGAGCACGCTGCCGAACATCTCTTTTACGAAATAGAGATGCCGCTCGTACCGGTGCTCGTCAACATCGAAAGCAACGGAGTGCGTATCGATACGGAAGCGCTTAAACAATCGTCCGAGCATTTCACGCTCCGCCTGCAGGAGATTGAAAAAGAAATCTATGCACTGGCAGGTGGCGAAACCTTCAATATCGGCTCACCCAAACAAGTAGGCGAAGTGTTGTTTGACAGACTCAAAATCGTAGAGAAAGCCAAAAAAACCAAGTCCGGACAGTATGTCACTTCCGAGGAAGTACTCGAGAGCCTTCGGAACAAACACGCAATCATCGGTAAGATACTTGAATACCGCGGACTGAAAAAGCTGCTAAGTACCTACATCGATGCATTGCCCCAGCTGATAAATCCGCGTACGGGACGTATCCATACCTCGTTCAACCAGGCGGTAACCGCTACCGGACGACTCAGCTCAAGCAATCCGAACCTGCAAAACATTCCGGTACGCGATGAGTTGGGACGTGAAATCCGGAAAGCCTTTACAGCCGAAAACGAAGACTGTATTTTCTTCTCCGCCGACTATTCGCAGATCGAACTTCGCATCATGGCCCATCTGAGCCAGGATGCCCACATGATAGAAGCCTTCCGCAGCGGAGCCGACATTCATGCCGCCACAGCCGCCAAGATATACGGTATTCCGGTTGAAGAAGTCACTTCCGACATGCGCCGGAAAGCGAAAACGGCCAATTTCGGCATTATCTACGGAATCTCTGTTTTCGGGTTGGCCGAACGGCTGAGCATCCCACGCGCAGAGTCAAAAGAGTTGATCGAAGGATACTTCAAAACCTATCCGGACATCCGTGCATACATGGACGAAAGCATCGAGGTGGCGAAAGAAAAAGGATATGTAGAGACGATCTACAAGCGCAAACGTTTCCTGCCGGATATCAACTCCCATAACGCGATCGTACGGGGATATGCCGAACGAAACGCGATCAACGCTCCGATCCAGGGCAGTGCAGCCGACATCATCAAAGTTGCCATGGTTCGCATCTTCAACCGTTTCGAAACCGAAGGTCTGAAGAGCAAGATGATCCTGCAGGTACACGATGAATTGAACTTCAACGTCTACAAAGACGAATTGGAAAAAGTGAAACAAATCGTGTTGGATGAAATGGAAAATGCAATCAAACTGCAAGTTCCCTTGATCGCCGACTGCGGTGAAGGGGTAAACTGGCTGGAAGCGCATTAACAAAAACACATAAAGTTTATAAATCACAGCATTTATACACTATCTTTGTCGTGAAATTTATTGCAAGGAGTTGCAATATCACATAGTAAAACAGAAGCGTTATCATATTGTCCTTAAGCAAGAAAATCGCCAATTTTTCATCCAGCAAGGACAGTAGACAACAATTGCCTCACGTTTTTTGTATATATATATACATAATATATAAACATCAAGCGTGGGCTGTTGTCTATCTGCTGGATAGGTGTTTGGCGATACCTCTTGCTTGGATAGATGGCAGTTCCCACGCTTTTATTATATTTTCCGTCTTAGGGGAACAGATGGAGCAATTGGAAAATTATGTATTTCATATTCCCTGACAATCTTCCGGTATCCGTACAAAAAGCAGCGTTCGAATTCACATCCGGACAGTTCCCCTTGTATCGTTACATAACACCGGATACAGAGATACTGAATCGGGGTATTTCAATCGCTATCCCGGATGAAGCCAGCCACATCCGTTCCATCCGCCTCACGACATCACTAAGCCATTTCACTTACTATTACCCCGAAAAAGGATATAAGATCGCGCAAGGTATCCATCTTCCCCCTTTCCGGGTTCCGGCAGTCGGAGATCTCTATGCAAACGGCGTGATCATACAGGCTGGAGCAGATTCTCCCGGTCAGCATATAGAACCCGATATAGCCCCTTATAAAGGTTCGGTAATGGAGATACGGGAACAGACACTCGATTATTTCGATGCCTTGATCTATTGCGAGTCCATTTCCGAAGGGACCTTAGACAACTGGCATCTGCCGGATATGCTCAATCTGGTATTACTGCACACCAGGCAACGGGAATTCAACATGTTCCTCGCCAAGTATCAAGGAACTTTTTTATACGACGAGGAATACTGGTGCAAAGACAACAGCGTGATCGATCTGGGAGTAGCATTCAATATGGCAAACAGCCGCCTCGCTATATGCCCCAAAAAGGAAAAGCGGCAGGTTCGGGCCATACTGGATTATTAAAAGACTCAAATTCCTCTCCCGCTTATTCGCCCAAACAATATTTTCTATATCCGGTTCGCCTGTATCCGGCAACATAAATACAAAAGATTGTATATCTTTGCAGTCTGGAAACAAAGTTTGAATAAATCATAACAACAAAATAGAATGGCATTACAATGTGGCATCGTAGGACTTCCCAACGTAGGAAAGTCTACTCTTTTCAATTGCTTATCGAATGCAAAAGCACAGTCTGCTAATTTCCCGTTCTGTACGATCGAACCGAATGTCGGCGTGATCACCGTACCGGACGAACGTTTGAACAAACTGGCAGAAATCGAACATCCCCAGCGTGTTATCCCTACTACGGTGGAAATCGTAGACATCGCCGGCCTTGTAAAAGGCGCCAGCAAAGGAGAAGGGCTGGGAAACAAATTCCTTGCCAATATTCGCGAAACAGATGCAATCCTGCATGTACTGCGTTGCTTCGATGACGACAATATTGTTCATGTGGACGGCCGTGTTGATCCGGTTCGCGACAAGGAAATCATTGACACCGAATTGCAGATCAAAGACTTGGAAACCATTGACAGCCGTATTGCCAAAGTGCAGAAACAGGCTCAGACAGGCGGTGACAAGCAGGCTAAAATCGCTTATGAAGTACTTTGCAAATATAAGGAAGCACTGGAACAGGGTAAAAGTGCCCGCACCGTTTCTTTCGAGACGAAAGACGAGCAGAAGATCGCACACGATCTATTCCTGTTGACCGACAAACCGGTAATGTATGTCTGTAACGTAGATGAAGCAAGCGCAGTCAACGGTAATAAATATGTGGATGCTGTCCGCGAAGCCGTAAAAGACGAAGGAGCTGAAATATTGGTCGTAGCGGCCAAGATCGAAAGCGAGATTGCCGAATTCGACACCTACGAAGAACGCCAGATGTTCTTACAGGAGATCGGTTTGGAAGAATCCGGCGTTGCCCGTCTGATCAAGTCCGCTTACAAACTCCTGAACCTGCAAACATTCCTGACCGCCGGTCCCGACGAATGTCGTGCCTGGACTTTCCATAAAGGATGGAAAGCCCCGCAATGCGCCGGTGTGATCCATACCGACTTTGAAAAAGGCTTTATCCGCGCCGAAGTCATCAAATATGAGGATTATATTTCCTACGGTTCGGAATCTGCTGTAAAAGAAGCCGGAAAGATGAGTGTCGAGGGAAAAGAATATATCGTTCAGGACGGCGATATCATGCATTTCCGCTTTAATGTGTAATTCCCTAAAACAAAATACATTATGATTGATAAAACCAGTACAGCATTAATAGTGGCCTTGATAAGTATCTTAGGGCTTACCAGCTGCGTACGATACAACGTTGCAGAACCATTAGACCGTTTCAGCAGTCCCGAAATGGGAACTGCCGACGGTAATGAAATAACCGTGACAGCCGGATCGACCTGGTTTGCTGAAGGAGAATATGAGAACTTTATACTTACCGGGCAAGCTCTCACCGGGGAAAATGCGGAAGCGGCCTTGTTGTTCCATCATACCGACGGGAAATCAGGCTATGAGGTAGCATTCCGGAACGGAGCCATCGACGGCACACGTAAAAGCGGCAGCCTCACATCCGTGCGTAACCTCTACCGTTCATTAGCTGAAGACGGGAAGTGGTTCGACTTTGAAATTGCTGTACGCGGGCATAACATAATGATTGCCATAAACGATACGGTAGTAGTATGCTATACCGAACCCGAACACCCTTATCGTACAAAAGAGTATGCCGGGCGCTTGCTCAGCCACGGTTCTATTGCGTTAAAAGGTATGAGCGGTGATGTAGCCTTTCGTAACCTCAACATGACCCGCTTGAAAAAAGACGTGGTCAATGAGGCAGATACAATGCCACGGATAGACGAACAGAACGATGCTGTGATCCGTTTCCAGCAGCAAAACTTCCCCGTGATAGATTACCACGTGCATTTGAAAGGCGGCCTGACGAAGGAGATGGCGCACGCCATGTCAATGAACTACGGTATCAACTACGGTGTGGCTCCCAATGCCGGTGAGGGCGGCGTAGGCCGTATGCTTGCCGATGACAAGGAAGTGTACGAATACTACAACGAAGTAAAAGACATGCCATTCCTGCGCGGTGTGCAAGGTGAAGGCCGTAAGTGGACAGCCACCTTCTCTCAGAAGGCTTTAGGCGTATTCGATTATCTCTTTACCGACGGAATGACCATTGTGGACCATAAAGGACGTCTGTCAAGGATATACCGCCCCGAAGAGGTACACTACGACGGTGTTACCAAAGAACAATATATGGATCACTTGGTGGACCAGACCGTCAAGATCCTTACCAATGAGCCGGCCGACATCTATGCCAATCCTACCTTCCTGCCGGAAGAGTTGAATGCAGAGTATGCCAAATACTGGACCGATGAGCGTATCGACCGCGTCCTGGATGTATTGAAAAAACATAACATTGCACTCGAAATCAACGCACGCTACAAAATTCCAAGCTTCGACATCATCCGCAAAGCGAAAGAGCGTGGAATCAAGTTCACCTTTGGGACGAACAATGTCGATGCCGATTTCGGCAAACTGGAATATTGCCTGCAAGCCGTCGACGAATGCGGTCTGACAGCAGAAGATCTCTGGTTTCCGACTATGAGCGTACGCGGTACTCGCGAAGTGGTGCTGTATAATAAGTGGTAAAATCTTCTCTTTACAAATAATTTTCATTTTCAGGTGCGCTGTCTATACTTAATCAACAGCACACCTGTTGTTTTATAGATACTCCTATCACATTCTATGAAATATTAGAAAGTAACCAAACTTATCCTCTACAGCAAAGCTGGCCATCTCCTGCTGGACGAACCGTTCAACGCCTCTCCTATTGCTGCAGAAGAAATACGTATGCACATCACCGAAAGCGCCCGGACAAGAGGCATTATCTTGATAGACCACAATTTCAGGGTAGTGCACAAAATAGTAAACCGCACCCTGCTCCTGGATCAATGCTACCTAAAGAAAACCAAGGAAAAGAAAAAATTAATCCCTTACGGCCATTATCGTCCCGGCTAATTTTAGTATCTTTCAGCGCATATTAATTCTCAATCATTATGAAAACCTGTTGTATGATTCTCTTAGCGGCTTTCACGTCGCTCGCATCCGCCCAACAAAACGACGTAACCAGCATATTGGAAGTACTGGACGTAACAAACGGCAGGCGCACCGTAGTCAAAGAATTCCCCTACCGTGTCGAAGCTCCAAACTGGACACCCGACGGCCAGTGGCTCGTGTATAATAGCGGGGGAAAACTGTACAAACTCTCCCCCGATTCGCCCGGCGAACCTGAAATGATAAACACTGGCTTTGCCCCCCGATGCAACAACGACCATGTCATAGCTGCCGACGGCAAGCAGATAGCTATCAGCCACGGGACGAAAGAAGACGGCAAATCACGCATCTATACCCTCCCGATGCAAGGAGGGACACCTCGCCTGATCACCCCGATTGCTCCTAGCTACCTACACGGATGGAGCCCGGATGGACGGCAACTTGCCTATTGTGCCGACCGGAAAGGCAATTATGACATTTACGTTATTCCAGTTGAAGGAGGAGAAGAAAGACAGCTGACGACAGCAGAAGGATTGGACGATGGTCCCGAATATTCCCCTTGCGGAGAATATATCTGGTTCAATTCCGTACGCACGGGTTTGATGCAAGTATGGAGAATGAAGAAAGACGGCTCCGAACAAACCCAGATGACGTTTGACGAAACCCGCAATTCCTGGTTTCCTCATGTCTCGCCTGACGGTAAATCCGTTATCTTTATCACTTATTATAAAGGAGATCTGGAACCGGGGCAGCATCTTCCCAATAAGAACGTTGAACTTAGGATTATGCCAGCCACAGGAGGAAAGCCAAAAACATTAGTCAAGTTATTCGGAGGACAGGGCACAATCAATGTCAATTCCTGGGCTCCGGATAGTAAGCGCATCGCATTCGTCAGTTACCGCCTCTCCTCTTCTTCATCCAAATAAGCATTCTTGGCGGTGTCAAAACTATTCTACCCCCACGCGCTTAACGCACCGCCAAGCTTTTACATTATATAGAAAAACATCATTTCTAATAAAAAAAGGAATGCCGTACCGACATTCCCTACCAAACACACATTTACCTCTTATTTCATACCATATTTCTGCATTCCATATTCACCTAATATTTCAAGGCATCTGAGGCACTTTCTAAAAAACTTCTTCATAGCTTCTCTCTTTTTGTTTAAAACGACTCATGCAAAACACACCCGCATTAGTATTGCATAATTATGTTTTACAACACAAAAATAGAGGTAAAACAGATACGTTATTCACCTCAAATGTCTATTTAACATCATTTGTACAAACAGCCGAACAATAAAAAAGCACCTTAGCCTATGATATATTTCGCATGTGGCAACTTACTCACCAGATAAGTAAATGACCATGAACAAATAAAGGTAAGAATGGTCGAAACAGGAACCAAGGCCGGAATAGGTGTTCCAATCCACTGCGCGAACATATAGGAAGGACCGACAAAGAAATAATGCACGCAATACAAGCCAAAACCACATTTGGTCAGATTGGCAAGGGCACGGCAAATAACCGGCGAAGTAATCCGTACTTTCCGTACCAACAAGAAAACGGCAGCCGTCATCAACAATGCGTTAGGCGAACAATAAGTAAAGAACAACTCCATCCCCTCCTCGCTCACGTTCGGATCGGATGTCATATAGCGAAAACCGACTAATGTAATAAAATAGCCAACTAAAAACAGCGGAACCGTCACCGAGAAAGTCTTGCCAAGCGACCAATCCGTTCTTTTCCCTAAATAATGTCCTAACAGCAAATAGCCGTTGAAACCGGCAAAATAATAAAATAGACCGAATGAATTCCATGAGCAGGTTCCGAACTGGTAATGCGAAACAAACTCCGTCAGATAAGGGATAAACAACGAAATAAACCAAAACGCCAGAAACATACGCTTCGCCTTATCCGACGCCTTTTCCACCCATGCGGAAAAGACCGGCATATACAGATAAAGTCCTATCAGCACATAGATATACCACATTGGCGTCGCATAAACCGTAAAGGTTACAGGGATCAAAGCGATCGTCTTCAACGCCTCTACAAACGAGGCCGAAGGGTTCGGTTCCCAAGGGAAAAAGTCCGTCACCAGTTCCGGGCTGCCTCCTATCCACTGGATGAACCAGGGCGCCAGATCAAACAAAACAGACCAGATCAGAAATGGAAACAACACACGTGGAATGCGCTTCTTATAAAAGGCAGAAGCCTCTTGCCTGACCGGCAACAAAAGAAATCCGGTCATCATCACAAAAAGCGGCACACTGGCACGCAGCATGGAGCCATAAACAGAACCCCAGAAATTGAACTCCGGATTGGCACGCGATTCAGGCGAAGCGTTAAACGGATCAGTGCAATGGATGGCAATCACCATCAAGATGGCGACAAGACGAAGAACATCCAGCCAGACAATATGCGGTCTGGCAGTAGTAGTTTGAACAGTGTCCATGATAGAATAAAGATCGTTATGTATTTATTTGTTATTCTTATACTCCGACGGGATCGTGCCCGTACACTTCTGGAAAGCCCGCCGGAACGTACTGATCGAATGGAATCCGGAACGTTCGGCAATCTCCTGTATACTGGCATTCGGCTCGGCATCCATCAAGCGCTTGCTTTCCTCGATCCGGAACTGGTTGACATAATCGGAGAACGATTGTCCCAACTCCCGGTTAAACAATTGGGAAAGATAAGAACGGCTGATAGGGAAGATCCGTTGCAAATCCGTCAGACGTAAATCTTCGCGAAGATACGGTTTTTCTCTTTCAAACCATGCACTTACTTCCTCTGCATAGCGTTTACTGAGAACCCTGTGTTCATCATCGTCATTGTCGTCCTCCTGATACGGAAGATCCCATCCGCTTTTAAAAGAATGCTCCAAAACAACTACCTTCAGAAATAGCGCCTTATAAAAGAAATAATACCAAACGAACAACAGGACTGTTTTGTCGATCACATACATCAATGGTGTATTGGTCAGCAATAAGACAAGATAGAAACCATACAGAACAATCAAAATTATCATGGTTTTCCTTAACCATTCCAAATCATATTCTTCCGGATCGGAAACATTCTCTGCTAAAAAAACATTGAAGTCTTTACTGTACCTTGCTATCAGATAAACGGGCAGAATCATATAAAACAAAGTCAGCAGAAAGACTGTCATACGAAGCAAAACATCCATATTCAAGTATTCGAAAACCTCCCTTATTGAATAGTAGGTATGAATTTCACCTCCCGACAAACGATAAGTCAGGTAAGCCAGTCCACCAAAAACAACCGGACTGATAAACAAGAAAAAACGTTTGCAGGTAAGAAACCCGGGCCGTAAGACCTCAATCACATAACAAGCAAGCGTTGCCGTTACCAAAGCACCCATAATCAATATATCCGGATGGAAAGCCTCTTTCGGTTTATGCAGGTAAAGATTCACAGACAACCTTATGGCAGCCAGAAAAGCCCACAAAAACATACCCCACCCTAATATCCTTTTCGCCCGGTTATCACCGGCCCGGAGCAATAGGGTAGCTCCACCGAAGATACAGAATCCGATGATCTGTAAGCTTAATAAAAACTGAATTTTGTCCAACATAATATATCCCTCGTATCAAGTAAACAAATTGAAGCATTAAATAGTTGATCTGAACCATTAGTAGACAATTTGATGCCTGTAGATAATTTGCGCCTCGTGGTTTTATACGATTTCATCGTGGTTTTATACCGAATGCACCCTCTACCTCTCCAAACTGACTGATCTTTGTACCTGCAATCACTTCACAAAAATAATACAAAGAATGAATAAATTACTACTATTTATGATGACGGCAGTTAGTATTTTTAGTTGCACAAACGACTACGACCCGGGACTCATTGAAAATTTAGGCATGAAAGAGCAACCTTTAAGAATAATAACAAAGGTGCTGACAACAAAGTCTCCTAATTTTATGCAAGAATTTACAAGAGGATCGGTCATCGGGTTGCATGTCGTCTCGGAAAGTACCGGCAACATCTACGATAGTAATCCGGATTACAAAAACGTGCGGGCTGAAGCCTTTCTGGCAAACAACAAGCTGAACTGGCGCCAGTCACCCGATATTTATCTGAACGAGGAACCAGTCACCGTTTATGCCTATTACCCGTATCAGTCGCAGGTTAATTTCGACCCGGAGAATATCCCGGTCCGCATATCGCCAGACGCTTCCCTGACGAAAGATTACATGTACGGGATACAGGCCAGCGGGCAACGAGCGGTCAACCAGATTTCCCCAGTCGCGTTGCTTAACATGAATCATACGCTTTCGCTCCTGAGCTTCCAACTGCGAATGACACCGGAAGCAGAAGGCTGCTTCCTACTTCATGCGATACAGATCGGAAACAAAGCCGGCGGTACAGCTCTTTGCTTCAGGGGTAAGATGAACATTAAAACCGGAAATATCGGCGGATGTGCCGGGACAAATGCCTCTACCCGACTGAAACTGAATACTCCGCGCATGTTGAAAAAGATACCGGAACAATTAATGGTAATTCCCACATCGCGTATCAGAACAGACGGAGATGTGGAAGTGCTCTTCACCATCAACGAAACGACATTCAAATATAAAATTCCCGCCAATACGAAGTGGGAAAAAGGAAAAAGATATATCTACAACCTTCTTTTCAACGGTAAAGACATCACACTCGAAAATGTAAGTACCAGCGAATGGCTTCCTGTTGAAGGGAATATGAAAAATACTATTCTGTAATGTAAGTTTTATTTTATGTTCGGTTATGTCAGGTGTAACAGCCGAATATCGCCACTCAAAAGACATATGAAAGCGCCCCGCCCCTTTTATCCCTTCTCAACTTATCGCCAACAACACACCTCTATTCAAATTTAACCAGGACGGGGCCGCTTTTCATCTCACTTCTCATTTACAAAAATATTTATGCATGATGAACTTGTAACTGAATGTATCATATCCCATGCACTCGTCAAGCTACGGAACCCCCAATATGTAACTGTTTGAGCACTCACATCTCCTGATACTAGTCTCTTAAATAAACAAGGGCAGTCCATACATCGTGAACTACCCTTGTTTCATTCTATAATCAATAATATTTTCAGGAAAATAATAATTTATCTCTCACTCCGGTCTCTGCCCTTAACGCTCACCAGCTTAGGCCGGAGCAAGCCTGACGGTTAGATCTTGCCTGACGTTCCGGAAGAAGATATGCCGGTTACAGTGTTGCGATCCGATGTTTTAGAAGCGGAAGCCGTTGTTTCAGAAGCTATACTTGTAGCAGTCGCAGCAGTTCCTTCTACCTGTTTGTCGACTTCCCAATGGAACGGTTCAAAGGCAGTATTCGGGTCCACCCAAGACGGTTTTTTGGCAGCATAGATAATGAACGGAGCGGCTACCACCACGATAGCGCCGATAATCAGCACGGCAAACCAAACGGTATTGTTACCTGTAGAAATTTGACTGGGCGGAATAAAACTCAGTACGAAGGCAAGCAATGAACCGCAAAAACCAAGGCCGCCGATAAACCACATCAGACCGTTGCCACTCTTACCGATACGGAACGGACGACCGGCTTTCTTCATCCGATAACGCAATGCGATTGCACCAGAGAACATCAGCATATACATAATCAGGTAAAGGATAACTGTCAACTGTGACAAAATCTGATAGAAACTTTGTACGGAAGGCATAACCACGAACAACAAGCTCAGGAATGTAACAGCCAAGCCCTGAACCAGCAGGATATTTTTCTGCACACCCAACTTATTTGTTTTCTGGAAGAACGGAGGCATATAACCGGCTTTACCTACGGCAAATATACCTTTGGACGGACCGGCAACCCATGTCAATACACCTGCCAACACGCCGAAAGCCAATGCAACTGCGATAACCGGCGACAGCCAAGAAGCATGAATAAACTTAAAATAGTTGTCAAAACCGACCAACAAACTCTGGGTCAAGTTAATGTCCTTCTGCGGGATAATGATACCTAATGCAAATGTTCCCAACACGAAGATCAACACCGTGATCAGCGCACCGATAAACACGGCCTTCGGATAATTGACGGAAGGGTTTTCGACATCTTTCACATGAATACCGCCCATTTCCATACCGGCATAAAAAAGGAAGATACTGGAAGCAAGCACCAGGTTATCGAACTTCGTAAAGTCGGGGAAGAAATTGCTGTGGAAGTCCATGTTGGAATGACCGCCGGAAGCCAGGTACACGAT